>Ga0209636_10002435_pt1 | contig 18960 bp, 15 predicted proteins | sample DeeMarSWOR152_54_FD_187464 | JGI IMG/M metagenome (GOLD analysis project Ga0209636, IMG submission 187464) | Marine sediment microbial communities from White Oak River estuary, North Carolina - WOR-1-52-54 (SPAdes) (version 2) | ecosystem: Environmental > Aquatic > Marine > Intertidal zone >... | reverse complement strand
TCCTTAAAGTCCTTTCCATTGAGCATGGCCCAAAAACCTGCAGCCAAAGTCTTTAAAGTATATCCCATACTGCCCCTTTCATCCAATTTAATTTTAGAAATTGGCCCTTTTGTCAGCTCAAGGTATGGCCTAATACGGGTATCATAATTATCCACTAGTCTTAAGGCAGCTCCATAGACGCCTGTAGAATCATCTGTTCCTTTTAAAAAGGAAGATATGGCATAGCAGACTGCCACGCAGGAACCAACACACCTTGAATCCCAGTGGGTAATGCGACAAACATCCTCTGCATTTTTTATTACCTCCCTTTTATCCCAGTATCTCCATATGCCTAAAGGGGAGGTGCGCATTACCCCACCATTTGGAGCCAAATAACGACCGCTCCTTTCCCATATCTCCTTTGCGGCACTATATGGATCATCTAGAAAGCATGGAAAATAAATTACATTTGACACTGTCATCCCTATCCCCTTCCCACCACTTTCACTCCACTTATATATCTTTGCTGCAATATCTTTAATGTCTACTTTCCCTTTTTCAATGACACTGTCCATAATGCAGAGCATCTGCTCAGTGTCATCTGTCCATTCCCCTTGCCCCCAGCCCATTCTTTCCATCTGGTTATAAAAAGAGTAACCATTTGGATAATATTGTTTTATGCCTTCTTTGCTCCACCTCTCAAGCCCCAAGCCAAGGGCATCACCTATAGCATGTCCAAATATTGTACCTTTAATTTTATCCTTTGTGCCTTCATCCATTTTATAGTTTCCAAAGTTTAATATTTTTAAAAGGTAACGACCTTATCTGCCTCCCTAGCTAGTTCATAAAGGTCATCCATCCAAGCTATGGGGCAGGTAGCAGATGCCACAAGACCGTGGGCTTTCATGCATACACCTCACACATAAAAATCCCCCTTCTCAGTGAACTGGTTAATTTGCTCCATGACATCAAATTCTTTGCTGCCGCTTTTTTCAAAGAGAACACCTTTGCCAAGCATGAAAACACCAACTTCATCACCCTTTTTTATCCCAATGTTGGCCATCCTCATGGCATTGTAAATTGTTTCCCCATCATCGGTTGAAATAATAAATAAAACTTGCACCATCCACCTCCAAAAAAAGTTAAATAGTTAATTGAGTTTCTTGAGTTTATTGGGTTTAAACCCAATAAACCGTGTAAACCCAACAAACTATTCATGTTTGAGCTTGTCATTTGTCATTATCATGTATCTTGCATCATGTATCCTGCATCGTGTATCAGTGATTTCAATTCCAACGCATTTTTTATGGCATAGCCAAAGGCATCATTATTAAAATAGACAAATACTTCCCTTCCTGCATTTAATTGAGAGATGATATACCTTGTATCCCTTTCTATTTCCTCTCTATTATAGCAGCCTGAATACAGCCTTTCCCCTCTTGGCCCATGACGCCTTATATAGATAAATGGGAAATCATCAGGTACTTCCACATTTAGCGTAGGCCAATCAGCCTGACAAACAGACATATTAAATGACCTTATAAGTTGATACACCTCCTTACAAAACCAGGAACGATGCCTAAATTCAAATGTGTGTTTAAGCACCTTCCAAGGCTCTAGTGCCCTTAAAAATTCCTCTAATCTATTCAAGTCAAAGGAAAATTTAGGAGGCAATTGCCACAATACTACCCCTAATTTTTCCTCTATAAGGGTAGCGCGCTTAAAAAAAGTTGATATTGGTTCAGTGCTATCCTTTAATCTCTTAACATGGGTAATAAACCTAGAGCCCTTTATGGCAAAGACAAATCCATCCGGTGTACGCTCTTTCCAACCTAAGAATGCCTTTTCCTGAGGGAGGCGATAGAAGGTAACATTTAGTTCTACTGTATCAAAGAATTTACTATAAAATGAGAGCTGTTTAGATTTGGAAAGGCCAGTTGGATAAAATACCCCATTTTCCCAATGTGGATAATAAAAGCCACTTGTTCCAATCCATAGTTTGGTACGCAATTTATCTTCCAAGTTTTATCTCCCCAAAGCCCTTAAGGCTAAAGATAATCAGTGCCCTTTTATTTTCAAATGTATCACTATAGGCAAGCTCTATCCCCCAACATTGTGCATTATACCTTATGCCTATCCTTGTTTCTACATCACGGTGATACATAAAGGAATGTTGGTTCTCAACATAGGCTTGCCAACCCGGAACGAGATTTATATAGCATCCAGTGCCTAAATCATTTGTTTGCCCTGGCCTATATTGATAGTCAAGCCTTAGGCTATCGCCACGCCAGTCTTTAAGGTCCAGGTGAGTATGCGTATAGGTAACCCCATCCCTATAAGGTGATATACTTATTTCTGAATCCAAATACGCAAAAGACCAAGCATTAAACTGCGTCTCAATTAGGATATCAGAAAATGGTTTCCTTCTCTCACCAGGCACCAATCTTCTCCTCTGCTCATTTATATCATATGTCTGACTAACCTTAAGCCAGAGCCACTCCCTCTTTTCTCCTATGAAATAGTTGGTCAAACTATAGGTTAAGCGATTTATCTTTGGAAGGCGATCTAAATCATCAAAATAAGGTAGTTTTTCCTGATTTATATGTGGTTGAAATTCATAGACTATGCGAGGTTCTAAATGATGTAGTGTCCTTATGGGCCAGCGAAAAAGGCGCCAAAGGTCCGTTTTTGTCTCTAGTGAGGTATGATAAAGAAAACGGTTGTAGCTGTGATCTTTTAAGTTATAAACTGTTTCTTTAAGGATAATCTTTGGAAGGAAATCTAAATTAAGAAAGGTAAATGGAAGAGAAAGAGTTGGTTGTAAGTGTGTACGATGACCTTTAGTGCCCTTAAATTCAGGTAGTTTTTCCTTTTGTCGAAAAAAGTAGGTATAATAAGTATCTAAAGAAAGATATAGAGGGGTATGTAAAAGAGGGGCATCGTTTCTATAAAAATGAACATATGGAAGTTGCTGAAGTGTATATTCATCTACCTTCTTATCTAGGTTTTGATTGTATTTTGCCTCAAAGATAAAGTCATAAATACCCCAATACTTTGTTAGACTGAGGTTTGACTGTCGAATAAGGGATGCCTCTTCATTCAAAAAGCCACGTCCAAAGTATTGTAAAAAATCCTTATTGCAGGCCGCATAATTATTATAACCCTCTGTAAATTCACGTAGATAATCTTGGTCACTTACTAAATCTAAGTCCAATCGATAATAGAAACCATAGGGAAGAAAATGTTCTTGTTTAGACCTAAGCCACCAGCGCAGTTTGTTAGTGCGCGGAATCTCATCCCATAAAAAGTCTATGTCATCTCTACGATCACTTAAAAAATCAAAGAAAAATATCCCTTTTTCATTTTCACTCAAGAGGTATCTATATTCAATACCCTCCATAAAGCCACGGTTTGTCATATACCTTTGATAGAGGGTGGCATCCATATTTTCTTTTATAGCCCAAAAAAATGGGGCTGTTATATCAAAACCATCCCTTTTAGAATAGCTTAAATAAGGAAAAAGAAATCCTGTTTTCCTTTTTGTCTTTATAGGTAAAGTGAGATAAGGTACATAGGCCAGGGGAAAAGACTTTACCCAAAAAGCCACATCATGGGCTGTAGCCCAACCCTCTACCTCTACATTGAGCCTTTCTACAGTAAACCGCCAGGCAGGCACCTTTCCATCACAGGAGGTAATAGTAGCATTTTTGACAAAATAGGTATCTTCCCCCGTCTTTGATATCTCATCACTACTTACATACATGTGGTTTTCTGAGGCAAAGAGCCTTGCCCCATAGAGTGTCCCTTGATAGCTCTTTAGATTAATTTTTGCTTCACTGGCTCTTATCCAATCATTTCCTATACCAAAAAAGACATTGCCCTTTAGTGTGGCCTCTTGCTCTTTTAAGTCAATGCATACCCAATCTGCCTCTAGATGCCTATCTGCCTGGTCTATTTTCACATCCCCCTCAGCAATATACAGTTTCTTTGCCCTTTCTGAGATAATTCTTTTTGCCTTAAGATAATAAGGCAGAGGCGATGGTTCAAAGCTCTCAGGGATTTGTGGATAGACAGCCTTTGCCCATGCGATTAAAAATAGGACAACCAAGAATCCCAAATTATATAATAATTTGGGATTACATGAAAAAATAATCTTATTCCTTATTTCAAAAGTGGATTCCATTTTTAGCAAAATGGGTCTGGGGCGAAGTCCCAGTGTGAAGGGCGTTGTTACTTGCATGATCTGGCACAAATTTTCAATCCAGTTTTCCATTAAGGAAGGCCCTAGCCTCACCAACGGTATAAAGAGAACCAGTAACCAATATAGTATCTTTAGATTTTGCTAAATTTATGGCCTCCACTATAGCATTAGGGATAGGTACAATGGCCATAGCATTTTTATTATATTTCTTAACAATATTTAGTAGTGTACCTGGTTGAGCAGCCCGATTGCTATCTGGGGCAGTTACAATGACCTTATTGGCCAAAGGGGCAATATTTCTAACAATGCCATCTAAATCCTTATCTCTCATAATGCCCAATACCAAGATTGGGTTAGATGGTCTAAAAGACATTAATGTCTTTTTTAATGCGTATGCAGCGGTAGGATTATGGGCCCCATCTAAGATTATTAAAGGGTCCCTCTTTATAATCTCAAATCTTCCAGGCCAAAAAACAGTTTTTAATCCTCTTTCAATATGCATTTCCTTTATATCAAAATTTTCTGAAATCAATTCTAAGGCCCCTAATGCTACTGCTGCATTTAGTACTTGATGTCTCCCAACAAGATTTAACTTAAGATTTGGTATCTCCTTTTTAAATCCTAGATAATCAAATGACCCTTTTTTGTACCTATAGCCTATGTCTTTACCTAATAGATAAAAAGGGGCCTTATGGATGGCACAAATGTCTCTAAATATAGAGATAACAGATGGCTGCTTTGAGGCAGTGATAAGAGGTATGCAGGGCTTTATAATACCTGCCTTTTCCAGTGCTATACTTTTCAGATTATTACCTAAAAATGTTTGATGGTCTAAAGAAACGTTTGAAATGATGGTAACTTTTGGGAATATTAAATTTGTGGCATCCCACCTTCCTCCCATCCCCACCTCTATTACAGCTACTTCTACCTCTTTATATGAAAAATAAATGAATGCTAGAAGGGTTAAAAATTCAAAATAAGTTAGAGATTTCTTATTTTTTTTCCTTATTTCATTCACTAAATCAGCAAAATCAGACTTTGATATAGGCGTTCCGTTTATCTGAATACGTTCCCTTACACAATTTAGGTGAGGAGAGGTATAAATACCTACATTATAGCCTGCCTCCTTTAAAATATTTGCTAATATGGCGGCTATTGAGCCCTTTCCATTTGTACCGCCAATATGGATACTGGGAAAAGCACCTTGGGGGTTTTTCCATCGTGGTAGCGCTGTCTTAATCCTTTCCAAACCTGGTTTAATTTTTTGATCGTTTAGAGAATCTAAAAAGGCCAGTGCTTTTAGGTACTTTTCATCCATTAGTCAGTCTTTTTAACTTACTCTTTTATTTCAAGCAAGATAGTAAAGATAAAAGAAGTCTTTAAACTTATGTTAGATGCATTGATGTTAAGAAGCTTATTCTTAAAAAGCCCATAAGCGGGAGGAAATATGAAGTGGCTTTCATTCTCAAAAGCTAGCAGAGAGGTTTGAGAATTACACCTTTAGTAAACAAAACCAAGCTCGTGAAAGAATCTCTCGGAAAGCCATGGAAACTTATTTCCTATTTTCTCCTATCCAGCCACTCTCCGAGGAGTACAGTGGGCTGGCCTCTAATTTGCCAGTCTACTACCTAAATACTAGAAGCGAATGAGATATTGATTTAGAGTTTTTGCAGCACAGACTGAATTTTGTCTTCCATGGTCGCGGTTTTATCGCGGCGGTCGTCTATTTCCACAAGCGTTACCACCCGTTTAATCCCATTTTTGAAACATGCTTCATGCATCTGGCGCACAACCGGCAGAATGACATCTAGGTCTCCTTCAATAACAGTGCCCATGGGGGTAAGCTTATACTCTAGGTTACTTCCTTTCAATTTCAACACCTCAAAGCTGGCGGCGACATATTTACTCACACTAGGGGTGGGTGTCCCCAAGGGAATAACACTGATTTCGACAATGGCCATTTTTCTTCCTCCTTACTCAAAGTTTTTTTTAAAAGAGTATTTTACATCTTGAGCTGTTTTTTACCATTTTCTCTCTTTTTTATTTTTTTTCATAAATACAGGTATTTTTCTCCTTCATCTCTTTTTTAGTTATTTTTTTCCTCCTCCAAATTTGTTTTAATTCCTAACCTATTGTAAGTTTCTTTAATCATAAAACAATCCCTTAATATACAGCTTTAAAAGATTTTCGACCTATCCATGGCTTTTGACTAACCTGATAAAAGACCCTCGGATTCACATCTATTATTCCTGCAGCCTTAGTTATAAGAGCCAGTGAGAAACCAAAGTAGAAAACCACAGGGCAAGCGGCTGGAAAGACTTTGATTCACTGGCTCTTAATATTTCCAGCAATTTTTGTGCCTAAAAGGATAAGTGAAAAAGATTTGCTTTGGTTTTTGGTTAAATTTGAGATTTCTTGGAAACTACTTTAAGGGGGTCAATATGCACAATTCGTAGTTTGACATAAAAAGTAGGATTTGGTAAGACTTGTTAGAAGGTGGGGGTGGCATTTTTATAATAATAGTGTACATTATATGACTTCATAGAATTTGGTAGAAAATGGTAAAAAATAGCTTGGATTGGCCTCCGGAGCCAGAGGGTGAGGGTTCAAATCTCTCATCGCCCTCCAGCCTTGACTAGTTAAATCGTTAAATCGAGAGAACCTTGAACTATTTAACGAATTTACTAATAAGCATTGAACCTTTCTCAGGATGAATTCCGTATCGGGAAAGAAAACTTTAATGAGCTTTATTATCACAGTCTGCCTACATCTAATGGTTTATCGGGTTTATGCTGGGGGCGCATTTATCTATAGATTTCCAACCAAAAGGGGTATAGACTCTAAGGCCATAACAGTGGTAGGTGTACTTAGGCAATACATAGTAAAAGAGGCTGATACCTTACTGGACATAGCTCGCAGATTTGATCTAGGCTTTTATGAAATAACTGCCTTGTATCCCAAGATGGACCCTTGGCTTCCACCTGTAGGAAAAAAGCTGTTAATCCCTACTTCATGGGTCATACCAGACACCAAATTCTATGGCATAGTGATAAATATACCTGAGATGAGGCTTTATTTTTATTTAAAATCTATAAGCATGGTCACTTCATTTCCTATAGGGATAGGCGATTATGGCTCAACAACCCCGCTTGGTGTATTTACCGTGACAGGAAAGCGGGTAAATCCTGCCTGGGAGGTACCTAGAAGCCTTCAAAAAAAATATGGAATGAAGATTATGCCAACTGGTTCTGAAAATCCTTTAGGTACTCATTGCCTCAACCTGTCTCCCGGTATGTATAGAATTCACGGAACCCATCAGCCATGGGGGATAGGCCGTCTCATAAGCCATGGATGCATAAGGCTATATCCAGAGGATATCGTTGTTTTATACAAACTGGTACCTATAGAGACCAAGGTAGAGATGGTATATGAACCAGTAAAGATAGGTTTTAAAAGAGGCAGGATATTTATAGAGGTTCACCACGATATATACGGAAAAATAAATGATCTTTTCCCTTATGCCAAAGATAAAATAAAACGGCTAAACTTGATGGATAAAGTAGATATTAATAAAGTAAAACGGGCAATAGATATAAGAAATGGAATACCTATGGATATTACCAAATAAAATGTTTGAGGCTGTTAGATTATCTAACAGCCTCTTTTTTTTATTTACTTTTTTAAGCCTTTCATAAAAATTTTCTCTGCTTTGCTTGCAGCAGCTTCTGCCCTCTCTGCAGCAGCATCACATTTTTCAGTAGCATCTATCGAAGTACTCATAGCCCGATCGGCCTTTCCCATGGCAGCATCTGCTTTGCTTGCTGCCTCATCGGCCTTTACCTGAGCATCTTGCGCAGTCTTTAAGGCATCATTTGCTATTGTCCTCACCTCATTAAGTGCCTTTTGAGAGGCACATCCTGATAGCAGAATAGTGGATAAAAACCCTAATATACACATAAAAAGTACTATTTTCATTACTGAAGTTCTATTAATCATATCTTCCCTCCTTTATTGTAGCCCAGGCTGAGTGCCACATATAGCACTAATTTTAATAGACCTTACCTTGCTTCTTATTAACTTCCACCTTTACATCACTCTTTACTCTATCCCCCTATCTAGTCTTCATCTTTTCTTCACCTCCTTTCCCCTACACTACTTTCTTTTTCCTTTCTAAAAAGTTATCTGCCATTACAACAAGAATGCTTAAAGAAAGGGCTTTATCACATTTTCCTTTCTCCTCGTATTCCTTCATCCTTTTTTCAAGGATATCCTTAAGTTCTTCTAATTCTCTAATATCTGCAGTTTTTCTTCGCATCTTTTCCACTAACTCATTAATCCTTTCTTCCATTTTTTGAACTTAACATTTGTCTAGAGATTTGTCTAGAGAAAAGTGTGCTAAAGTTAGTAGTAATAATCTTATATCCACTACTGAATCTAGATTGAAATTGGCTCGGGAGGGACCCAAACCAACTTTGATAGAATACGCTGATTCAGGGAGGACAGAAAAGACATCATCATCAGTCCAATCATCGCCCATTGCCATGACAAAGTCCCACTTTTCTTTTTCAATCCATCTTAAAGCAGCACGGCCTTTGTTTATACCGGTATTCTTAATTTCAATTACTTTATTTCCCTCCAAAACCCCAAGGTTAAGATTTACAGTGAGATATAAAAGGGCATCTTTTAACTCCATTGCCCTTACTGGACCTAATTCGGGATCAGTCATTCGGTAGTGCCAGACAAGGGAAAACTCCTTTTCTTCAATAAGAGCCCCCGGGGTTCTATCCACATATTGTTCAAGGATTGGCCTTATCTCTTCTTTCCAATCATTTCTCAAGGGCTCTATCATCTCCCATGTTCCCTTCCTTTCTTTGATCCATACACCGTGTTCAGCAACCAATCCTATATTTAGACCATTAAACCACTCCTCTAAGCTCCCTTTATCCCTCCCGCTTATGATCACCACTTCATTTTTTGGTTCATTAGAAAGTGCCTCTAATAGCCTTAAAAGCTCATCATCTGGCTTTGCCTTCTCAGGCTTTTCAAAAAAAGGGATAAGAGTTCCATCGTAATCCAGTAGTATCAGCCGCATATTACTTTTGGAATAGTCGCTAATTAACCTCCCTTTCATTTGGTGTGTTAATTTCCTTGCACTGAGTTCCTGCTGAAATTTTTTGGCATCAAGTAGTTTACCTATAAAATCACTTGCCCATCCTAACACATTGTAACGCTGTAACCTCTTTTGCATTACCCTGTTACGCTCTATTTGTTCCTCATCTGACATCCTTAGGGCCTCTTTTATTGCCTGTGCTACTTGTTCCTTATTATTTGGGTTTACTAAAATTGCCTCCCCTAGCTCCTTTGCTGCCCCAGCCATTTCACTCAGAATCAAAACACCTTTACCATCCTTTTTAGTTGCCATAAATTCTTTAGCTATAAGGTTCATTCCATCTCTTAAGGGAGTTACAAGGGCAACATCAGCAATGTTGTATAGGGCAACAAGTCTATGAAAGGGTAAAGAGCGGTATATATACCACACCGGTGTCCAGCCAATGGTTCCGTATTTTCCATTAATTCTGCCTATAAGTTCATCTACTTGCCTTTTTAGTACCATATAATTATTTACCTTTGTGCGTGAAGGGACTGCCACCAGAATAAGAGATACTTTTTCCTTATATTGTGGATTCCTTTCTAGAAAGATATCAAATGCCTCAAGCCTCTCTGGAATACCTTTTGTGTAGTCCAAGCGGTCTAATGATAAAATTATTTTAGTCTCCCCTGCCCTTTTATGAATTTTGTTTATCTCCCTCTGCGCTTCCCTGTAGTGCACAGCGTTGGTAAACCTCTCATAATCTATGCCCATAGGAAATGCATCCACCCTTACTATGCGGCCATTGGCAGTGATTTGGCCAAAACTATGTTCATAACCTAATAGATGGCGGACACTGGCAAGGAAGTGTAAAACATAGTCGTAGATATGAAACCCTATGAGGTCAGCCCCTAAAAGCCCATTTAAAATTTCTTTGCGCCCAGGGAGCAGTTGAAATACCTCAAAGGACGGAAAAGGGGTATGAAGGAAGAACCCTATGGTTGCATCTGGCAACTTTTCCCTTATAAGCCCTGGAAGTAGCATTAAATGATAATCATGGACCCAGATGATATCATTTGGCTTTGCAACTTTAACAACTGCCTCACAAAAAGTTTCGTTTCCCCTTTTGTAAGCTTCTCGTAGTCTCTTGCTGTATGCAGTATATTGAGTAAAATAGTGGAAAAGGGGCCAGAGGGTTTTATTACAAAAGCCATAATAGTAGTTCTCAACATCATATTGGGAGAGGAACACAGGATAGCAATTTTCAGCCAAAAAGCGTTTTTCAATCTCTTCTTTTTCTCTTTCCATCTTTCCTAAGGCAATACCTGGCCATCCTACCCATAAACTCTGGTATGATTTATAGAATGAACCTAACCCTGTAGCCAGACCCCCTGCGCTGGGCTGAAATTGCAATATACCCTCTTTTTTTGTTACACTAACCGGCAACCTATTTGAAACAATCAACCACTTGCCCACATTCCTCCCTTTTAAAAACAAAACTCCACCTTTTTAACCTACCACCTGATAAGGAAAAAGGCAAGCTAGAAAATTGGTTAAAGCAACAATCTATTGATAAAAAGTCAGCTTTGAAATTCTAAATAGCATAGGTTTTTGCCAGTAGCATCAAAAATCTGTAAATCTTCATGCCGTATCTTTAAAAATGCATTTTTACCTATAGTTAATTTAGCTTCTAAAGCGGCCTTACCTTTTATAATATGCCCATTTAAGTCTACATCTATCCAATTTTCTGCACCAGCAGGCTCTATAAGTGTTACTGTTGCTTGAAGTGGCGTAGGTTCAGATTGGACTTCAATATGCTCTGGCCTTATGCCTACAGTGACGTCTTCAGCCTCAGGCAATCTTTTAACCATAGGTCTAAATATCTTTCCTGCTATTTCAATCTCAAAGGGGTGCTTATTTATTGCCTTTGCCTCAATAAAATTCATAGGAGGACTGCCTATAAAGCCTGCTACAAAGATATTTTTAGGTCTGGTATATACCTCTATAGGGGTGCCACACTGCTGAACCTCTCCATTATAAAGTACAGCGATCCTATCTGAAAGGCTTATGGCCTCTGCCTGGTCATGGGTGACATATACTGTAGTAATCTTTAACTTATGATGAAGCCTTTTAAGCTCTGCTCTAACTTCAATCCTCAATCTGGCATCTAGATTGGATAAGGGTTCGTCCATAAGAAATATTTTTGGCTTTCTTATGATGGCCCTTCCCAAGGCCACCCTTTGTCTTTGCCCCCCTGAAAGCTCCCTGGGTTTTTTATATAACAGAGAAATAAGCCCTAATAGGTCGGCTATCCTTTTTACCTCTTTATCGATTTCGCTCTTAGATACACCTTTCATCCTTAAGGGGAAGGCCACATTTTGGTATACATTCATGTGAGGATAGAGGGCATAGGTTTGAAACACCATGGCCACATCCCTTTCCTTGGGGGAGAGGCAATTGATTATCTTTTCATCAAAATAGATCCTACCCTCTGTCACTGGCTCAAGGCCAGCAATCATATTAAGGACAGTAGACTTTCCGCAACCACTAGGCCCTACAAAGGTAAAAAATTCCTGATCTTTTATCGCCAGATTGAGCTCCTTTATCACTTCAAGCTCTCCAAAGCACTTTCTTATCTTTTCAAATATAATCTTTGCCATGCTAACCCTTTATGGCACCAGCGGTAAGCCCCTCCACAATCCTCTTTTGGAAGGCAACTACCATAATAATTAAGGGGATAATAACAATAATGGTAGCGGCTGCGATCTCCCCCCAAGGTATTTCATGGAGTCCAGGAAAGAGCACAATGGCTACTGGTATGGTCCTAGAGGCAGTGGTAGAGGTAAATGTAAGGGCAAATAGGAACTCATTCCAAGAAAATATAAATACCAGGATGGCAGTAGCAGAGATGCCCGGGGCACATAGGGGCAAAAGTACTTTATAAAAGGCCTGAAAAGGGGTGCAGCCATCTATTCTGGCTGCCAGATAGAGCTCATCAGGAATCTGCTTAAAGAAGTTGGTAAGCATCCATATAGATAAAGGTAGAGAAAAGGTGGTATAGGTAATGATTAAAGCCCATAGGGTATCCCTTAATCCTAGGCCCCTTATTATGATATAAAGTGGGCTTACTGTAGCTATGGGAGGAAATATGGAAACAGAGAGGGCAAATCCCAAGATGAGCATCTTTCTTTTTAACTTAAGCTTGGCTAAGGCAAAGGCAGAAAGACTCCCTATTATAAGGGAAAATATAGTAGTGGATGAAGCCACTATAAAGCTGTTTCCTATTATCCTTAAAAAAGGGTGTTTTTTAAAAACCGCTATATAGTGTCCTATTGTAGGATGCTTAGGAAAAATAGGAGGAATTGTAGTAAGCTCTATATCGGGCTTAAAGGAGGTAATCAGTTGCCAAAGAATAGGACCCAAGCAATAAAATACTACCAGCAAAAGCATAAAGTAAAATCCTATTTTCTTTAAGTTAATTGAGTTCATTGTGTTTGTTGGGTTTGTTGAGTTCATTAAGTTCTCTTTGTTTCTTGTGTTTGTTGGGTTTCTTGTGTTTGTTGGGTTAAAACTGTGTGAACTCAAGGAACTCAAGGAACCGTGTAAACCCAATAAACCATTTTCATTTTATTCCCTTGGTAAGCATTTTTACATAAAAAAGGCTTATTATCCCCACACACAAAAAGACTATCACTGAAAGTGCAGAGCCATAGCCAAATTGAAGCGTCTGAAACAGGGTTTTATAGGCATATATAGAAAGGGTTTCAGTGGTATTGCCTGGCCCTCCACCAGTAAGCACATATATAGCATCAAATACCCTGAAGGCATCCAATGTTCTAAAGAGGAGTACTACCAATACTATAGGTTTTAAAAGAGGGAGGGTAATGTGCATAAATACCTGCCAGCTACTGGCCCCGTCTACCTCGGCTGCTTGATAAAGCTCTCTAGGGATGACCTGAAGACCTGCCATAAAGAGAAGTACTGCAAATGGGGTAGTCTTCCAGACATCCATAAATATGGCTGCATTTATGGCCCAAAATGGGCTTCCTAGCCAGTTTATATTTGTCCCAAAGATATAGTTTAAGATGCCAAAGTCAGGATTATAGATCCACTCCCACATCTTTGCAGATACCACAGTAGGGATTGCCCAGGGGATAAGAACAATAGCTCTTATCATCCCCCTTCCCTTAAAGGAGCGATCTAAGAAAACAGCTATAGCAAGCCCCAGAAGGAGCTCAGATGCTACTGATAATCCTGTAAAGTAAAGAGTATTCCTAAGGGCATTCCAGAACCTTTCGTCCTTTAACAAAAATATATAATTTTTAAGGCCCACAAATTTAGATATCTCAAAAATAGGCATGTTTCTATGAAGGCTTAAATAAAATACATAAATTAAGGGATAGATAGTGACTATTAAAAGTATGATTATGGCAGGTAAAATATATGCTCTACCTTTATCCAGCATTTACTCCTCAAGCTTAAGCAAATAATCAATCTGTTTACTTATGGACTTTAAGGCCGCCTCAGGGGTTCTGATTCCTGATATAGCAGCACTAAACTCAGGCTGCATAATCTGGGTAATCATCACATAATAAGGAGACACCGGCCTTGGTCTAACCTTCACAAATATATCATAAAGCCCTGCAATGAGAGGTTCTCTTTTTATCAAATCTGCGTCATGGTAAAGGGACTTCCTGGGGGGTCTATAGCCCACAGTCAGGGCCAAGGTCTTTTGTGCCTCAGGTGAAGTAAGAAACTTTATCAGTTTTTCTGCCTCCTTAGGATGATTGGAATATCTATTTATACCCAGTTGCCATCCCCCCAAAACAGAGGCAGACTCATGATCTTGGAATGAAGGCAGAGGGCAAATACCCACTTTTCCTTTAACCAAAGAATCTTCCCTTTCAAATATATGCCATGCATAGGGCCAATTTCTCATAAACACTGCCTTTCCTTTTCCAAAGATATGTCTAGTAGTCTCTTCTGTAGCAGTGATAACCAATCTTGGAGAGACTTTATATTTAAATATCAAGTCCTTTATAAATCTAAGGGCCCTTGCATTTTCTTTTGAATAAATGGTTACCTCGCTATTTTTTAACACACTGCCGCCATTTCCCCACAGGTATTCTAACACATTGCATACCAATCCCTCATACTGCTTTCCCTGCCAGATAAATCCATAGATATCTTTTTCTTTTTTTATAATAGTACTTGCTGTATCTACAAGTTTATACCAGGTCTTAGGGGGTGAAAAACCATATTTTTCTAGAAGGTCTTTCCTATAATAGAGTACACCAGCATCTATATACCAGGGTATAGCAAAAATCTTTCCCTTATAGGTGACTGCCCTTATAGGCCCAGGGAAAAAATCTGCTATTTCTTCTGAGCTAAATACCGAAGTTAGATCCCTAACCCACCCCGCTTTGGCAAATTCCTGAACCCATATCACATCCATACTTATTACATCAAAATCAGCACTCTCTCCCTCAAGATTGATTACATAGAATTGGTGTTGCTCATCAGTAGAGGCAGGAAGCACCTCATCCTTTATATTAATCCCTGGATGAGATTTCTCAAATTTTTTAAGGAGGGTCTTTAAAGACCTTGGGTCTCCTGCTATTTTTCCATGTTTAAATACCAGGGTGATTTCTTTTGAATTTCTGCCTTCTTGAGAAACACAACTCAATAATACATAACACAAAAATAAAATTACCATTGGGATTTTAATATATTTAAAACACCTTTTCACTATTTTTTTTTAAATACCTTTTACATTAATTAGTTAATGGAAACCTTAACATGTTGCCGCCTGAGTGTAAATTAAGGTAACCGTTCATCATTTTTCTATTTACCACAGAGAACGCAGAGATCACAGAGCACAAAAGCAAAGCATTTTTAAAATTCTTATTTTTCTCTGCGTCCTCTGTGCACTCTGCGGTGAATGATTACAAATTGACTACCTGTTGTAATATCCACGACTTGACTATTTAACAAATTAACTATTTAACGAGTTAGATGAGAGAAAAGATTGCTATCTTTTTAATCTTTATTCTAACTTTTTTTCTTATTTATAAAGAAAGGCAACGACATACATCAGGGCCCTTGCCTAAAGAAAAGTGCCTCTTTTGCCATAAAGACTTAACCGATCCAGATACTTCACACCCTGTATCTGCATTTGGCTGTTATAAGTGCCACCTGGGAAATCCATTTTCTTTGGACGAAGATAGGGCCCACTTTACTATGATAAAGAACCCATCAGACCTATCTATTGTTGATAGAACCTGTGGACAGACAAGTTGTCATCCAGAGATTGTCTCCAGGGTAAAAAAGAACATCATGGCTACCAACAAAGGGATATTAAAAACACTAATTTATCTATGGGAAGGGATAAAAAGGGATATTGAGGTAACCGATCTTTTAGAGAAAGAGGCAGAAAGCAATCTTGCTATAGAACATTACACCAAGCTGTGCGGTGGCTGTCATCTCTGGAAAAAGAGGTGGGATTTTCCTGGAGAAATAGGAAGGCGAGGAGGAGGTTGCTCTGACTGCCATATAATAGATTATTCAAGACCTATTAAAAATGAACATCCAAAGATGACTACTAGGATTCCCTCAGAAAATTGCACCAAGTGCCATAATAGGTCAGCCAGGATAGGCCTTTCCTATTTTGGAAGGTTTGAATCAGAGGGGTATGGAACACCTTATGAAGGCAAATGGTTAAATACTAGAAGGCTTTCTGGTAATAGATTCTTTATAAACCTACCTGGAGATACCCATTATACGAAAGCGAACATGGAATGTATTGATTGCCATACAGAAACAGAGATTATGGGTGATGGAAAAGACTACACGCACCTAAAAGAACAAATTGAGATTGGCTGCAATGATTGTCATCTGCCTCAATTTAAAAAGGTAAAAGAAGGGACACTGGCTGAAAAATTGGCCTTTTTAAATAAGAAAGTGCCTAATCCTGTAGGGAAGAAAATAGCTGTGACTAAAAAAGGAACCCCAGTTTATAACCTACAGAAAAGAGGTAAAGAAATTGTGTTTTATAGAAAGAGAGACGGTAAGGCCATAAAAGTCACGAAATTCCTTAAAGAAAAAGGTTATCATAATATGAAAGGCCATGAGCGGCTTAGCTGCCAGGCATGCCATAGCCTGTGGATGCCACAGTGTTACGGTTGCCATGATAGCTACAGAAAAGACGGATATCAATATGATTGGATTAAAAAAAATATAAGCTTAGGAAGATGGATAGAGAAACGATCCTATATCCGTTTTTTAAAGCCTACATTAGGGATAAACAGTAAGGGAGAGATTTCCCCATTTTCCCCTTGTCAGGCATTTGTCTCTACATTTGATGAAAAGGCAGAGTATCAAAGCTCATTTAAAATACTCACTATGACCTCATTTGACCCACATACCACCCAAAAGTCGTCCAGGAGCTGCCTAGATTGTCATGGCGACCCAAAGACATTAGGCCTGGGAGAAGGGATCCTCCATAAGTGGCATTTTAGGCCTACATATGATGCCTATAGCTCTGGTTTAGGCATTAATTTCCCTCTAGATGCATTTGTCAATATAGAAGGAAGGCCCTTACAAATTACCTCTCCTTTTCCATCTGCCAGACCATTTAACAAGGAGGAGCTAGAAAATATAAGATGGGTAAATAAATGCCTTCCTTGCCATAACCTTTATGAAGATAAGATTTATAAGGATTTTAAAAATAGCATAGAACGTTTTATGAAAGAAAAGACATTGCCATGCTGGAAAATCATAGAAAAGATACAGGATACAGGACAACAACCATGAATCATGTATCGTGTATCATAAATCGTGTATTTTGGATTTTGGTATTTGGATTTTTCTTAGCGGCCTGCTCTAAAGAAGAGGCAGTAAATTATAATGAATGTTTAAATTGCCACAAAGGCATTGAAAGGATAAAAGCACACCACTTTGATTGCAAAGATTGTCATATTAAAGAAAAGGTCCCTTTTTTAAAAGCACATGATTTAATTATTAGAAACCCCTCTTCCCCCATTTATGTAAATATATTTTGTAGGAAATGCCATGAAGAAGAGATAAAGAATGTAAATAATTCACTCCATGCCACAATGGCAGGGATTATAAACCAGACCCGCTATCTATGGGGTGCGCAGACTTCTGCATTCCCTCCTGTGTATAGTGTAAATTCTGCATTAAAGACATTACCAGAGCCCATTGATTTTCCAAAAACCCCTAAGGATTTGGTAGACGATTTTTTAAGAAAAAAGTGCCTGCGTTGCCATATAGGTGTAGCTGGATTCCCAAAAAGGGGGCTCTATCGTGCCTCTGGCTGTGCAGCCTGCCATGTCATCTATAACAACGAAGGAAGGTATCTTGGGAATGATGTGGCCATTGATAAAAATAAGAAAGGATACCCTCAATATCATAGTTTTACTAGGAAGATACCAAACTTTCAGTGCCTTCATTGCCATAACTCAAATCATGTAGGGGCCGACTATGAGGGCCTATTTGAGCATGACTATGATGAGGCCTACCGCTCACCTATTCCACCAAATATTATCTATGGCATGGACTATCATTACTTGGCAAAGGACATCCATGCAGAAAAAGGGCTGTGGTGTACGGATTGTCACTCAAAAAAAGATGTTATGGGTGATGGGAAATCATATGGATATGAGTTGGCTGTACCTATGATTAAATGTAGTGATTGCCATGGGGGCTTTTTGAGGCAGAGACCAAATAAATTATTATCAAATATTGCTTATAAATCAGGTAAATTTTATTTTTCTTCAAAAAATGGAAATCTTTATGAGCTAAAGACCTTTTCAAAAGATATAATAAGCCATTCAATTTCTAACCATAAAAAATTGAGGTGCAGTGCTTGTCATGCCCAGTGGTCATTTCAGGACTATGGCCTTAGTGTGATGAGGGAAGATGCCCCTAATTATAAAAAATGGAAACGTCTAAGGTTGCAGGGAGACCCTTATTTAGAAAATTTCTTTAAGAATCCAGAAAGGCCATTTTCCTTAGACCTTCTTAATGGAAAGACAAAAAGAGGAATTTGGTTTTTGGGTTGGAGGTTTAGGAGATGGGAATTCATGCCTTTAGGCATAGAAAATGAGAAATACACAATTTTAAGGCCAAGATATCAATATTTTGTTTCTTATATTGATGAAAAAGGGGGAATTATTTTAGATAGCAAAAAAACACATTGGGCATTTATGCCTTATGTCCCTCATACCATAAGCCCTTTTGGTAGAAACTGCGAGGCCTGCCACTTAAACCCTGTAGCGGCAGGCCTTGGAATCTTTAAAGAAAAGTCAGTTGATACTGAACTTACTCTCCCTGCTCCCCCATGCTTGCCTAAAATGCGCCTACTTACAAAAGAGGAACAGAAAAAACTGCTTACGCCCACAGAGAGCTACCGGGTAATGCGCTTTTTATCCCTTACCACCAAGTAACAAGATCGAATTTTTGGAAAAAAGATGGGTTATAATAAGATTTTCCTTTTTAATTAACGCTTATAGTAGTTAAGGAGAGACTACTTTTAATTAAAGGTCATAGCCAAGAGAATAAAATATTTGACAAGTAGAAAGTTTAGTGCTATAAGGAAAGTTTGCCTAATAAGACAATCGCACTGTATAATATGGAAAAGGTAAAAAATTCCATAGGGGCAGTTATGGTA
>Ga0209636_10002434_pt1 | contig 18962 bp, 20 predicted proteins | sample DeeMarSWOR152_54_FD_187464 | JGI IMG/M metagenome (GOLD analysis project Ga0209636, IMG submission 187464) | Marine sediment microbial communities from White Oak River estuary, North Carolina - WOR-1-52-54 (SPAdes) (version 2) | ecosystem: Environmental > Aquatic > Marine > Intertidal zone >... | reverse complement strand
CATTATGTAAACTCTTTTTCATACTCTGAACAGCCTGAAAAAAGGGGGCTACTCCACGCTCTCTGGAACTGAAAAGAATTTGCCCTCGCTTCACTATGACGAGATTCCATTTCTCTTCTTCCAAAAGAGAGCGAGCCAGGTCAATGTCTTCCATGTTACCACATATCGCGATCTAAACAGTGACTAGGTCCTGAGAGGATTATCAAGCTGGTATTCCATGCTGCCCAAGCCAAGTTCTTGGGCAGTTCTTATCTGAATCAGACTATCCGTGCCATTTATCTTGCCTAGTATATCGGGAGAGCTGATGTTGGCAAATTTCCCTACGGGCTTGCTTTGAGCAATCAAGTCCAACGATGCCTTGTCGACAGCTACCACATCTGTGGAGGCGAGTATGCCGATATCGGGAACTACTGGTGAACCTGACGGCGCGACACAATCACACAATCGCGTTACATCCTGAACGAAATTGATGAAAGCTACCTTAGATTGAAACTGGCTCAGCACCCCCGCGGCAGCATGAGCCATAGAAACTTGAAACCTTTCCTGTGCCTGAGGAGGCATAGAAAAAACACCTTCCGGGCAAAGATAAAGACAATGACTGCAATCCATGCATTTCTCATCATCGCGCACCATTTTTTCCTCAACTAAAGACAAGGCTTTAAAGGGGCAAGCTTCAACGCACTGTTCACAGCCCGTGCATTTGGAGATGTCGATGAGAGCCCGATTTGCCCTGTGTTGGGCAGCCTTCGACTCTTTAACGACACAGCCCATAGCCACATTCTTGATAGAGCCGCCAAAGCCGGATAGCGCATGTCCTTTCACATGAGAAAGAACTATCAGAGAGTCGGCATTGAAAATCTTTTTGGCTACCTTTATCTTATCTAAAGAGCAACCAGAAACCTGCCTGGGGATATCCACCTCCTCTCCGTCATAGCCTTGCTCTCCATCAGCGATAACCACAGGCGCTCCCATCGATTCCTCGGTAAAGCCGTTGCGGGCTGCTGTAGACAGATACTGGCTGGCAGTGAATCTCCCCAAGGGATAAAGAGTAGTAGTATCGGTGACAAACGGTTTGCCCCCAGATTCTTTAATCAAATCACATGCCCGACGCACTATCGGCGGGCGAAGATAAGCACTACCGCCATATTCCCCCATGTGAACCTTCACCGCCACTAAATCACCCGCAGAGACAACATCGGCTACTTTAGAGAAAAGAGTCCTCAACCCTTTGAGGAAAGCCCTACCCCTATCATAGGGGAAAAAGAAAACCTCGCTTCTTTCGCTAGTCTTCACGATGCTCCCGTGCCCAATAGTATATCTCAGAAATTAAGCCACAGTAAATTGATTTAGAACAAATTCTTAGCTTTCAGGCTTAAGTAACTCCTATCGCAGACGATGATGTGGTCAAGGACACCAATGCCTATGATCTCACCAGCTTTAGCCAGCCGCTTGGTTAGCTCAACATCCTCTTTGGATGGCTCAGGGTCACCCGAAGGATGATTATGAGCAAAAATTACCGAGGCGGCGCAGGAAGACACCGCTTCCTTAAACACTTCACGGGGATGAACAATGCTGGTATCCAGGCTGCCTATGGAAACTGGCTTACAACTTATTAACCTGTTTCTAGTATCCAGGCAAAGTATCAAAAAATACTCCTTCTTCTTGCCTTTCAACTGGCTCCTCACCACGGCAGCCACATCTTCCGGGGACTTGAGCATCGGCTTGGGTGGCTCATCTGCATCGGCTTCCAGCCTCCTACTCAATTCAAGGGCAGCTTTAATCTGCGCTGCCTTGGCTGGCCCAATACCTTTCGTCTGAGTCAACTCTTCTACAGAGGCATTGGCAACTCCTTTGAGATTGCCAAAGCGGCTTAACAGCTTCTGGCTAGTCACCATGACGGACTCACCTTTAATTCCTCGCCCCAAGATTAAAGCTAAAATTTCCTGGGCCGAAAGAGCCTCACTGCCCAGCTTAAGCAGCCTCTCCCGTGGGCGCTCACTGAGGGGTAAATCGCGAACAGTAAATGAATCTTTCATGTTTTATCTTACATGGCTGTTTTCCTATACGACCTGCGCCAATCCCACTCCTCCAGAGCCAGAGCACCCCATAAGGTCAGTACTGTCGCTAATGCCGCTAATACAGCAATCAGGCCGGGATGTAACCATGCTCTTGGAGCCGGAACTATCGGATGCGCCAGCGTCGCTCGCCAGTTAGCGTCAAGACCATCCATATCAAAACCATAGACCTCGGTCAAAGCTTCACCATAGGTACTACCTTGCTTCAAAAGAGCCAATAAATCGAGCATGCTGTCTTGTCCATAATTATCCAAGAGATGCTCCACAAGGCTATAGCTCTCAGCATAGGAAAGGGAAGCTTCTTCAGAGTAAGCGGAAAAGGGACTACACAAGCTGCGCACCGAAATAAGCTCATCTTCCAAAATAGCCTCTTCCAGGGAGTAGCGAAAAACAGAATCAAGCTCGCCTTCGTTATACATAGCTAACCCTTCGTCAAGCCAGATAGGAAGCTGCCCATAGGGGCTAAAAGTTGCCTGATGAACAACAAGATGCGTCAACTCGTGAACCAGGGCCCTCTTGCCCCAATCAAGTCTCGCCGGGGAAATACCAATAGCGATTGTACTAAATCCAGTAAAGGCAACGCCGCCGGTCCATTCCTGAGGAAAAATCATAGCCCCCTGTAAATCACTAGTGGAGGCATAAATATATATCTTGATGGGCCTCTCCTGATAGGTGCCAATATCCTGGGTCAACCTGGCAAGTCCTTTCTCGCAAGCATCCATCAACTCTCGGGCGAAGGAATCACCGCCTTTATACCAGAAAAGGGTCAGCTCGCCACCTTGGGGTACAGTGCTAGTCAAGCTCTGCCAAAGATATCGCTCGTCATCGAAATGCATTATCTCTGGGGAGGTCTCAAACCTGTTTCCATCAGCATCCTCAATCATCCACCAATATGTGACTTCAGCACCAGGGGGCAAGCTGGCATTCATCATATCCCACGTCCAATTAGCCTCTACCTTGCTTGCCGGGGTAAGATCAGCCCAACCCTCACTGACAACTTCAGCGTAGTTCATCATATCCACCTGGTAATAGAGACGGACATCAACGATATCAACGTAGCTTTCAGCTTCAATAGTGAACACAGACCGGCTGGGAAAATTTACATCTACATTGCTGGCTATAACTGTAATACCAGCCTCGGCTGCGACGAGGGAGGGGCTCAAAAGCGTGAGAATCGCCCAAGTTATTAAAGCAATGCGTCTAATCATTTCCCCACTCTAGACCGAAGGTAGCTAGTGATAAATCCATCCAGTTCTCCATCCAGCACAGCTTCAGCATCGTGGACCTCGTAGCCAGTGCGGTGGTCCTTCACCATTTTGTACGGGTGAAGAACATAACTTCTAATTTGATTGCCCCAACCCGCTTCGATACGCTCGCCTTTTAGCTTGGCTCTTTCCTCCTCTTTCTTCCCGCGGTCAAGCTCGAGGAGGCGAGAATAAAGGACTTTCAAAGCAGCTTCCTTGTTTTGATGCTGAGACCTTTGCCCCTGGCAAGTAGCTACCAGCCCTGTAGGTAAGTGAGTTATCCTGACAGCGCTGCTTGTCTTCTGCATATGCTGCCCACCAGGACCACTGGACCTGAAAGTATCTATTCGCAAGTCTTCCGGGTCTATTTTGATATCCACCGTCTCCTCCGCTTCAGGAAGGACTTCCGCAAGGACAAAAGATGTATGGCGGGCATGGTCGGCATCAAAGGGAGAAAGCCGCACTAACCTGTGTACTCCGTGCTCACCTTTGAGATAGCCATAGACATAATCCCCTTTAATTTCCACGATAGCGCTTTTGATACCAGCCTCTTCTCCCGGGGAGACATCTAAGACCTCGGCTTTATAATCATGCCGCTCTGCCCACCGCAAGTACATCCTGAGCAACATGTTTGCCCAATCCTGAGACTCTGTGCCACCAGCGCCAGCATGAAGGGCGAGCATGGCATTTCGACTATCGTAATCGCCAGTAAAAAGCTGTTGACTCTCCAACTGTTCAAACCGAGAACTCAGCTTTTTTAGCTCCAGTTGTATCTCTTCCTTGAGAGAGTAATCTTCCTCCCCGATAGCCAAAACAATCATTTCCCGAAGATCGACAGCCTTCTTTTCCAGCCCGCGCCAAGCATTGACTAAATTTTTCTCGACCCCCAGCCGGCGCATGATAGTCTGAGCTTTAGCCGGGTCACGCCAAAAATCAGGTTGGGCCGACTCTGCCTCTATCCTGGCAATTTCCTTTTCCTTGCCAGGGACGTCAAAGATGCACCATTATGTCTGAGATTTGGCGAAGCAAGGCTTCTAGATTTTCCTTCTCTTCTTGCATTTGAAATACTCCTTAATCGAATAACTTCCCTTGGCAGCTTGGTTCGGAGGTCAGCATTCCTCCGGCGGCGAGGTGAGCCAAGCGGGTAGGTTCAGGAAGTCTATAACCGCGGCAACACCTTATCACCCATTGCAAAGCCGATGCCAGGTCAATTTTATGGCCCACGGAAACATATATTGGCCTCACTCCAGATTTAGTCCTTAACGCTGCTCCGATAAGCTCCCCATTATCAAGTAGTTCAGCATGAGAGCCAGCTTCTTCTTCCACAGGCCGATGCTGGCCACAAAGGATAGATTTTGCACATCCTATGGTAGGCAAATCAAGAAAAAGTCCCACATGTGAGGCAAGCCCCAACCTCCTGGGATGAGCAATCCCTTGACCATCAATCAGAATAAGATCGGGAATATTATATAGTTTTTCACAAGCAGCCAGAATTAAGGGACTTTCTCGGAAAGACAATAGACCAGGAATATAGGGAAATGTAATCTTACTTTGAGCTTCCTTTATCTCGACTATGCTAAACTCAGGGTAACTGAGAACTACCACTGCTCCTCTGGCTACGCCCTGAGCATCAGGAGCAGATATGTCAATACCGGCAACAAAGCGTGGATTGGTAACTTCGCTTTCATTTACCACCCTTTTCGCCAAGCTCAATTGTATTTCCCTCGCTCGGGCAATGCTCACTTCCCACCCGTGTAACGCGTGCACTCTCATATCTTGAATTATAAAGTATTCTACTGCAATAACAAACTTTAAAGTTGCTAATATGTAAAGGGGGTGGCTTCATACCAGGAGTATCAATTTGGCGAAAGTGAACTACTTTGCTATAATCACAGACATAACAATCATTAGTTACTGCAATGATTATCCACCTGATTGCGGAAACAGTTTACATGCAAACGTTGTCTAGTACCAGCCCAAGGAGCTATCAAGGAGCTATGTTATGCCTAAAGAAATCACCAATAGTGTAGAAGCCATCGAGGTCGAAGCCCAAAAGATACTCGAAGAGGCGAGAACCAGAGCCAATGAAATTCTCCTTGAAGCTAAGGAAGAGGCCAAAAAAATACTTTCCTCTCAGTTGCCCCTCGATGAAGTAAAAACTGAGTGTGATAAGATTGTAAGCAAGGCTAGGGCAGGGGCCGATAAAAAAATCAAGGATTCTGAGAAAAAAGCTGCTGAAATCAGCATCAATGCCGATAAGAAAGTAAAAGAGATTACAGAGCTCGTGGTGAATATTGTCAGGGGGCAAAGCTGACATGGTGCCCTTAATTGTCAATACACCTGACCCCATGATTAAAGTCAGAGTAATAATTCCCAAGGATTACTCCACCAAGACCCTCAAAGCTCTGCATACCATTGGTGTGCTTCATGTCGAGGAAAGCGAAGAGCTAAAGCCTATAGACAAAGAAGCCATTGAACGGGAACGAAGGGAAATCGGTGAATTACTAACCAGCATTAACGATGTATTGGCTTATATACCAAAGGGAGAAAGGTTATCGCTGCGAGAGGATGTGGAGGTTATATATACCAGGCCCTTTGCCGAAGTTGACAGCGAAGTGAGGTCGTTATGTACCAAGCTCAGCAATATGCATCACAGTGCAGCCAAACTCAACGAGGAAGTTAAAGAACTAATAGAAATAAGCAAATATCTCGGCTCTCTGGAGAAGAAGGCTGATATTAGATTGGGAGACTTAAATTTCTCTGGAAGTTATCTTTTTTCTCGGGTCTTTGTGTTTCCCAACGAGTTATTTGAAACTTTATACCCTAAACTCAGAGACCACATACTTGAGAACCTGACAGGCACAGTAGAAAACGAGACTGTCTTATACATCATTGCCAAAGTGGAAGATCAAAAAACCATAGAGTCTGTAGTCAAGGATGGTGGAGGCAAGATTTTACCGATACCAGGGGAAGATTTGACATTGAGGGAATTTCGTGAAGCAGCCGACGGCAGAATTAATCGCTTGCAAGAGGAACTAGCAAAGCTTCATACCAAGATTGAAACCGAAACCAAAGAGAACCTAGAAAAAATCGTGCTTTTCAGGGAGGCATTATCAGCAGAAACGGAAAGATTAGCAGTTTTAGAAAAAGCCTGCGAGTCAAAATACGTCACCTTAATCGAGGGGTGGGTTCCAGAGAGTAATGTTGAATCTACAATTTCTCAGCTCAAGGAAAACATAGTCTATGTGTTCATTGACACAAGGGAGCCAGAGCAAACAGAAGAGCCGCCCACCAAGATGAAGAACCCAACTCCCCTTAAGCCATTCGAAGTCGTTGTCAACTTATTCGGTACTCCAAAGTATGGGGAATGGGACCCTACTCCGGTAATAGCCTACTTTTTTGCCTTTTTCTACGGTCTCATGCTGGGGGATGTATTATATGCCCTTATTATCATGTTATTTGCATACCGTGGTCTGCACCTCCTCGTTAACGATCCGCAATCCGAAGGATTTAAATTATTTCAGCGGACACTTTATATAAGCAGCGGTGTTGCCCTAGTCGTTGGTTTGCTTACCGGGAGTTACCTAGGGGATTTCTATACATTCTTCGGGATTGAGAGTTTAGCCCTCTCCGACGGAATTAGAGCAGTACTGGGGGATGCAACCTTGTTCATAATTCTCTCCTTAGTCATAGGGCTTATCCATGTGAATCTAGCTCACATTATGGCGCTCATTAGAGGGAGAAAGAATCGGCAGAAGGGAGTGGCACTAGGTAAGGTTGGTCTATTTATGCTTCAAATCGCCGGAATACCCTTGATCATACATGGATTATTTGGCATGGAGATCCCACTGTTAACTGAACAGGCATATCCTATCTTGTTGTATCTTGTATTGCTGAGCATAGTATTAGTCGTTATTTCTTCTATTGTGCAAAAGGGTGTCTTTTTGGGGAGCATTTTTTGGCTGTTCGACTTAACAGGACTTCTAGGCGATGTTATGTCATATTGCAGGCTGGCAGGCGTCGGCTTGGCTACATTCTATCTCGCCACGTCTTTCAACCTGATGGCCAAGGTGATATCCGGAATGGTCCCTGCCGGGCCCGCCGGCTTACTTAACCTTATTGGCGGTGGCTTAATACTTATCCTGATTTTGCTTATCGGACATGTTATCAACTTGATTCTCAGTGGTATCACCTGTTTTGTACATTCTCTCAGGCTATGCTTTGTGGAGTTTCTCCTCAAGTTCTATGAGGGAGGCGGTAAAAAGTATAGTCCGCTCCAGTTGAGGACTCAACCTGTGTTTGTCAAAATGTGAACTGAGTTAAAAATTTAAGTGACGGAGGTGTATGTCAATGGATCCTGCAGCTTTAGCAATTATCGGAGGTGCGATAGGCTTAGCCGGTGGCCTAGCCGGATCAGCCATAGGCATCGGTATCGCTGGCTCGGCCGGGGCAGCTACGCTGTCTGAAGAACCCGGACAGTTCAGAAATGTCATCTTACTGGCATCTCTGCCTATGACGCAAAGCTTCTATGCCTTAATAGTGTTGATACTCGTCCTAAGCGTGGTGGTTCCTAAGATAGCTGCTATGCCTGAACCCGGTGGCAGCGGTCTTGCTGTGCTAGGTTGTGGTATTTTTGTCGCGGCTGCTGAGGGCTTTTCAGCAGCATACCAAGGGTCTATATGTGCCTCAGGCATCTCGCTCTTGCCCAAGACAAAAGGGACAATATTAACTGGTTCTATGATCTTGGCCGTGTTTGTCGAGCTGATAGGTGTCCTTGGGTTGGTGTTCACCATACTGGCGCTGAGCATGTTAAAACTTTTCTAGAGCCGAGTTCAAAAATGGAGAAAATAAGTGAAGCCGTTGTCAGCAAAGTGAAGCTGGATGCCCAGAACTTGATAAAAGAGGCTGAGAAGAAGGCACAAGAGGAGCTAAAGAAAGCCAAAAAGCAGAGGGAAGCGCAGTTCGAGGAAGAGCGGGACAGAATGCTAACGGAGGCAGAGGAGGAGGCTGCGAGAATTTTGGCCCAGGCCTCTATAAAAGCGCGGCAACAGCTATCGAGTGCGAAAGCTGACACAATTGCCAAAATAATTGGCGGGGCGCGAAAGGAATTGGCCAAAATTGCAATCGACGAAAGACACTTTCTAAACTTGGTCAGGGAAGCCGTGGAGGGACTCGGCGTAGATAAAGCCAGGATTTACGTTTTTCCAAAAGATGTAAGCACCGTAAAAAAACTTCTTGAATCGGATAAGGAATTTTCTGGCAAGATAGTGGAGGTCAGGGAGGCCAATTGCCTGGGAGGGGTCATCGCTGAGGATGTTGAGGAAAAGCTCAGGATAGATAACACCTACGAGACCAGACTCGAGATGCTGCTACCCAAGTTGCTGCCGGAGATAAGTAAGGAACTCTTTGAGGCTCCATAAGGGAATGTTGTGCTCAATCCAAGATACGCATTTATATCTGCTTGTCTGAAAGGTGCGGAAACTAAAACTGTCACCTCTGAACATATAGATAGAATGGCGACAGCATCCAATCTCCAGGATGCGCTGGCAATTATTAGAGAGACCGATATAGGAAGCTACCTAGAGGATTTGCCTGTTAGGACTTTTGACGATGTAGATGAATGCTTGTGGGGCTACCTCGCGCAGCGCATCAGATATGTAGAATCACTCAAGTTCCTGCCTAAAGGGATACTGAAGCTGTCCAGAGCATATGTGGTGAAGTATGATATCTTAAATATTAAAGCTGCTTTACAAGGCATTTCGGCTGGGAAAAAAGCCAGTATGATACCAGTCGGGATTATCTACAATAATGCATTGCTAGATGAACTTTCCAACGCTAAGAATGTAGATGACATCATCCAGCTACTTAGCAAGTGCAAATTGGGAGATTATATACCTGCCCTAGAGCAGTACAAAGTGGATGAAAGCGTGAAGTCGAAGCTTCTTGCTCAAACCAAGTTGGATAACAAATACTACGAAAACATGCTAAATGTGTCAAAAGCTATAAGCGCGGGCCACGTGCTTTCAAAAACTCTTGGCCTCATCGTAGACCTAACAAACCTACAAATCATAACTAGGGCCATAATTGGGGGTATAGGAGCTGAGATTGCGGAATATGCCATAGCTGGAGGATATATGATTGTGGGACAAGCTATCAAGGATTTATCGTCTTCAGAGTTAGCCGAGATGCCCGCAAAGCTAGGGGGTACTCCATATCAAGTCATAGCAAAGGAAATGTTAAGCAGCTACGAGCCGACGAAAAGCATTTCAGTGATAAGCGAAATCATTGATAAGCATAAGTTTAGGTTGGCTAAAGAGATGTTGTCAACAAGGCTGTTATCCTCGCTCGTGATGGCCTGGTATTTAATCCTCAAAGAGGTTGAGGTCCGGAACTTGCGGATAGTTCTAAAAGCAATAGTTGACGGTGCTCCCATTCAGGAAGTAAAGGATTTTTTGGTGCTGTGACATGATGCCTATTAAACACCTAGATATAGCTGTCATAGGAGACGAAGAGCTGGTCAATGCACTGAGATTGGCCGGAATCAGCAAACATTACACAATAAAGGGCAATCATGATGTCCGTGAAGATGTAAGGAAGGCTCTAACTGAACTGCTAGCCGAGCCTAATGTTGGTATAGCAATTATATTGGAAGACTATGCACAATATGTTGAAGACCTGATGACCCAAGTTAGAAAAAAGAAAGGAGCGACTCTTGTAATTGTCGAAGTCCCATCGAAGTTTGGCACAAAGTACCCAGATATTAGGGAATATTACAGAGCACTTATCAGAGAATCTATAGGGTTTGAAGTAGAAATTTGATATTATGGCAAGATTAGGAGGATAAAGACATGGGCAAAATATGGAGAGTTTCCGGTCCTCTAGTCATCGCCGATGACATGAAAGGTTCCCAGGTTTATGAAGTTGTCGAGATAGGCGAAGAAGGGCTTGTCGGGGAGATAGTAGGACTGGAGGGGAACAGGGCGATAATTCAGGCACACGAGGATACTCTGGGGTTGAAAGTGGGCGAGGTAGTGAGAGGAAAGGGAAGAGTGTTAAGTGCAGAGCTAGGCCCTGGGCTCGTGGGCTCTATTTACGATGGGCTACAAAAATCTCTACTCACACTGGGTGAGAATATTGGCCCGTTTATAAAACGGGGTGCCAAAGCTTCAGCTCTTCCCCGCGACAAAAAATGGCAGTTCACACCCAAAGTCAAGGTCGGAGATGCTGTTAGCCAAGGGGATATAATAGGCATAGTGCCTGAGACTAATCTAATAGAACACCGGATAATGGTGCCGGTGGGAATCAAAGGCACGATAAAGGAGATACGCAAAGGCGACTACACCGTCGAAGAGCCCGTAGCTTGGATAGAGCATGATGGTGAAGCAAAAGAACTCACGCTGATGCAAGAATGGCCGGTAAGAAAGCCCAGACCCTATAAGCAGAGGTCCGATCCTTCGGGCTTGCTCACTACAGGCATGCGAATTTTGGATTACATGTTCCCTTTAGCTCTTGGTGGCAAGGCTTCGATACCCGGCGGATTTGGTACTGGAAAAACCGTTGCCTTGCAGCAGCTGGCCAGATGGGCTCAGACACATCTGAACATCTACGTTGGCTGCGGCGAAAGGGGTAACGAGATGGCAGACGTGCTTAGTAGCTTTAGAGAACTCAAGGACCCTAACACAGGAAGATTGTTACAAGAGAAAGAGATCTTCATAGCTAACACCTCCAACATGCCTGTTGTAGCCAGGGAAGCAAGTATTTTTGTTGGCATTACTATGGCCGAGTACTTCCGGGACATGGGTTACGATATTTTGCTGGTTGCTGATTCGACTTCGAGATGGGCTGAAGCTATGAGGGAGATGAGTGGAAGACTGGAGGAAATGCCAGGGGAGGAAGGCTTCCCTTCGTATATGGGCTCTCGACTTTCCTCCTTTTATGAAAGAGCAGGAATGGTTGAATGCCTGGGCGTTCCTGAAAGAAAGGGCTCAGTCACAGTAGCCGGCGCTGTGAGTCCCCCGGGAGCTGACTTCAGCGAACCGGTAACCCAAAACACCCTTAGAATAATAGATGCCTTGTATGCCTTAGATGTTTCGCTGGCAAATAAGAGACATTTCCCTACCATAAACTGGCTTACTAGCTATAGTCTTTATGTAGACGCAGTTAAAGATTGGTGGAATGAGCACGATCCAGGATGGGAAAATACCAGAGCAAGTGCCTTGAGAATATTGCAGCAGGAAGCCGAGCTGGAGGAAATTGTGAGACTCGTAGGTCCCGAAGCTTTACCCGAAGGAGATAAATTGTTGCTTATTACCTCCAGGATGATACGCGAGGATTTCCTCCAGCAAAGCGCCTATAATGAAGTCGACACCTACTGTACGCCAGCCAAAGCCGGCCTCATGCTCAAAACTATAATGAAGTTTTATGAACTAACTCAGGAGATGCTAAATTCGGGGGCAGGCATGGAGAGCATCCGTTCATCGCCCATGGTCTACAGAATATCCAGGATGAAGGATATACCCAATGAGGCCTTTGAACAGAAAGTCAAGGAATTGTGGTCAGAGATGGAAAGAAGCTTGGTAACTGGCAAACGCGTTCCCTGAGAAAAGGAGGGTTTCTATGGATTTCTCCTCACTTTACATTAAAGAAGGAAGAGCGATCAGTAAGGCCAAGGGGGCTTTGCTCATAGCTGAAAGCATACCTGGCATAAAATTTAATGAGATGGTTGATGTTCAACTTGGCAATGGTGAAGTGAAAAGTGGTCAAGCAATAGATATCAGTGAAGAAGCAGCTATAATCGAGGTATTTGGTGGCGTCAGCGAAGTGGACCTCATCGGAAGCAGGATAAGGTGTAAAGGCGAGACTTTAAAGTTGCCAGTATCTATTGACATATTAGGGAGAATCTTTAATGGGATGGGAGAACCAATAGATGGAGGCCCGCGGGTGATCCCCGAAGATTACCTGGATATTAACGGTGAGCCCATAAACCCCGCCCTCCGCCAGCCTCCAGCAGAGTTTATTGAAACGGGAATCTCGGCGATAGATGGCTTAAACGCATTAGTTAGAGGGCAGAAATTGCCCATATTTAGCGGCTCAGGCCTGCCTCATAACCGAATTGTAGCTCAGATAATCAGACAGGCAGCTGTAAAGGGCAAGGAGGAAAGATTCGCTCTAGTATTTGCTGCTATTGGTATAAGTTACGATGATGCCTCCTTTTTCATGAAGAATCTCGAGAGGACAGGGGCACAGGAAAGAACTGTGGCCTTCATCAATACTGCGTCAGACCCTGTTATCGAGCGAATATCAACACCAAGGCTAGCTTTAACCGCAGCCGAATATCTGGCATGGAAACAGAATATGCATGTGCTAGTCGTACTCACCGACATGACCAATTATTGCGAAGCTCTCCGCGAACTTTCTTCCATGCGTGAAGAGATACCATCAAGAAGGGGATATCCCGGGTATATGTACACTGACCTGGCCACGATGTATGAGAGAGCAGGCAGGATTTCTGGTAAAGAAGGCTCGGTAACTATAATGCCCATTTTGACCATGCCTGACGATGATATAACACATCCCATACCTGATCTTACCGGCTATATAACCGAGGGGCAGATTGTCCTTTCCCGAAATCTAGAAAGGAAAGGGGTATACCCGCCAATAGATGTATTCTTATCCCTTTCCCGAATGATGAAGGAGGGGATTGGGCCGGGTAAGACCAGGGAGGACCACAACAATGTTTTCATGCAATCCTACTCTGCTTATGCTGAAGGATGTTATCTCAGAGAGATATCCACCATTATAGGTGCTGAGGCACTAGGTGAAAGGGATAAAATATATTTGACCAGCGCAGATGAGTTCGAGAGAAAATTCATATCTCAAGGCGAATGGGAGAAAAGAACGGTAGAAAACACCCTGGATATAGCTTGGGGGCTATTTTCAGCATTGCCTGAAGGAGATTTAAAACTAATTAAAGAGGAGTTCATCAAGAAGTATCTTCCCAAGTATCGGAAGTAGAAGCAGGTGCAGGGGAAATGCCGGAACTAATTAAAGTTAGACCTACAAAAATCGAACTGGTAAAACTGAAACGCAGGCTTTCCTTGGCCCAAAGAGTACAAAAGATAGTAAAGGACAGGCTTTCCATATTAACCATGGAATTCCTGCAGACAGCAAGAGATACAGTGGAAGCCAAAAGAAAACTACTTGATGAATCATCCAAACTTTATAAGGCGCTATCAATCGCCGCTGGGTATCATGGGTATATAGCCATGGAAAAGGAACTAATAGCCACTGAGGCTGATTTAAAAGTCACCGCTGGCTCAAGAAACATAGCAGGTGTGCGAATTCCATCTTTTGAGCTAATGGACAATGGAAAGCCAATGAGAGGATATAATTTGGTTGATACTTCCTCGTGGTTGGACCGTGCAGCACAATTATCTGAAGAATGTCTTAGAGCTATTGTGGAATTAGCCGAGCTTCAGAGGAATTTTGAATTACTGGCAATGGAAATAAAGAGAACAAAAAGGATAACCAATGCTTTGGAATATATAGTAATCCCGGGGTTACAGGCGACGATAAATTACTTAAATATGAAGTTTGAGGAAAGAGATAGAGAAGAGAAAGTACGGCTGAAACGTGTGAAAGTCCTGATTGCTCGAGGATAAACAAATGCCTGAGCCATTACAAGATGAAGCAAAACAATCTCCCCAATCTCCCTATGAAAAGATGCTTCAGGATTGCTTAAGAGGCGAACTCAGGGTAGTGAATGCTGGGTTACCACAGAGTCAAAAACGGCTATCAAATTTATTAACCGAGAAATATCCCCATGTGGTATGTAACGATGGCAGCACCCACTTCTTTAAGAAAAGTGAACTTGAGTATCTGGCAAGCATAATAGATACTGATGAGCAAAAAGCACTGCCATTGCCCATGCTTATAGAGCTAGGAACAAATCAAGCTGAGGCAGCCATAATATGCGAAGGGAAAGTAGAGGAGAAAGTCATATCAAAAGCGCTTAATATGCCTGTCACATGCGAGGAAAGAAGGATTAGGATATATAAACCACAACTAGCCTTGCTAAGGAGGAAATTCAAAACAACAACCGTATATGTATTTTCTCCCAAAATCGTGGCCTAAGTTGCCCAACCATTATGTAATTTTCTTATTTCTGTGCCGCCAGATCATTAAACGACCACCCAAAAAGTCTTGCGACTTTTTGGGGTTGATTAAAGTATGCCCTCTAAGCCAAAAGCCATTGACAAACATTGGCATTTAAGAGATAATCACCTTATTAAATGGTTAAAATCAGATTACGCCGTATGGGGAGGAGAAACAGACCATTCTACCGAGTGGTAGTAACCGATAGTCGCTCTCCTCGTGATGGTAAATTTATCGAGATTATCGGGCATTACAATCCTTTGACTGACCCCGCAACTATCAGCATTAATGAAGAAAAAGCTTTAAAGTGGCTTGGATGTGGGGCTCAGCCTACAGATACTGTGCGCAGCTTGCTCGGCAAACTAGGCATTATGGATAAAGTTAAGCCGACCTCAGGCCAAAACTAACTGTTAAGGAGGCGAAATGAAAGACCTGCTGGAATACATTATTAAAGCCATTGTGGCAGAACCCGACGCGGTAAAGATCACCGAGGAAAATAGTGATGAAGGCTTGCTAATTAAATTAGAGGTCGCCCCCGATGACAAGGGAAGAGTCATCGGCAGGCAGGGTCGCGTAGCTCAAGCGCTACGAACGTTACTTCGAGTAAAAGCAGCTAAAGAAGATACCAGAGTCAGGCTGGAAATAGTGTAATTAGGATTGATAACAGCCAACTCCCAGGGTTTGTCAATCCCAAATTATGCACACAGCGTTGGTCACATTTTTCGAAGAGGCTGGTAATCCTTTTGAAAGGGATTTTTAATCCCTGAGAGTAATTTTTGCCTTCATCAAACATAATCTTTAAATCCCAGCGGGGTTGTGATTCCATTTTCTTGGCCCTTGGCCATGGTGGTAGAACCACACCTTCATTTTAAAAATTTCTGCTCTGTGGTTCGTACCACCATAAACTTTTTGACAATTCTTCCTACATAAATGGTCATGAACAAACTAATAAAATGTGGTAAATTGTATTTAGATTTGTTTAAGATTTAGTGTTTAGAGTTTGGGATTTAAGGTGGGTACACCTCGGAGTTATCAAACACAAGGCGTCGTCTTAAAACAAACCAAGCTGGGCGAATTCGACAAGATTGTCACTATCTATACTCCAGAATTTGGCAAGTTGAGGGCAGTAGCTAAAGGAGCTTGCCGCCCCAAGAGCAAATTGGGTGGCAATGTAGAACCATTGACGCATAGCTTGATGCTGCTAGCTAAAGGGCGTAATCTCGATATTGTTACCCAAAGTCAAACGGTAAACGGTTTCCTGGCTTTGAAAAGTGATTTATGGCGTATGGCTTGTGGCCTTTACATATTAGAGCTTATTGATTCCTTTACTGTTGAGGGCGGTGAGAATCGTCCTTTGTTTGATTTATTGCTTGACATCTTAACTCAGTTGAGCGAGTCGGACAGCAATGAGGCTATATTGCGTTATTTTGAGCTCCATCTTCTTCACCATCTTGGTTACCGTCCCCAGTTGCGCCGATGTGTTAACTGTGATTCGCCTCTCAAGCCGGTAGTCAATTTTTTCAGCCCCAGCAAGGGTGGACTCTTGTGTCCTCATTGTAATTCCGAAGAAAATCACCGTTACGAGCAAATCGAAGCAATTTCATTAAAACCCTATCTTCCCCTCTCGGTCGGGGCTTTGAAGGTCCTCCGTTTGTGGCAAAGCTGTGATTATGCTACTGCAAGGCGGGTCAGAGTAAAACTGGAATTATCCCGGGAGTTAGAGCAGGTATTGCACGAGTATATAAGATATATTTTGCAGCGAGAGCTTAAATCACTGACTTGGCTAAAAGAGTTAAAAAAGGAAATTGCCGCCATGTAAACCCAGCACTTGACAATCATGTTAGGGGGGATTAAAATCGCTGGATGCTTAATAGCGGTGGAATAGCGAAGTAATATGAATGGAGAGTGCTTGGTATTCTAAGTCAACCTTCCAGTTTATTTACTCCCTGATCTGCAACTCCCTTTTTTCAGCATTAGTTCGCTGATTCATCGAAAGGATGGCAAAGTTAACTAACTATTGAAGAGAAGCAATGTATATTGTAATAGCAGGCTTAAGTGATATAGGAAAGAATTTGGCAGAGCTCCTTGCTAAAGAAGGGCATGAAGTACTGGTTATAGACCGGGACCCTGTGAGATGCACTGCAATAGCAGAGGGTTCTGACGTGATGGTAATAACAGGAGATGCTGGCCAGAAGTCCACCCTCGAAGAGGCGAGAGTCAAGAATGCCCATGCCTTTGTGGCCGCAGCTGGCGATGACTCGGAGAATTTAATGCTTTGCATGGTAGCCAAGGAAATTGGGGTAAAAACGGTGATTTCTCTTGTAGATGAAGCAGAGCATACAGAAACCTTCAGGCAGGCTGGGATTAATTTACAAGTTAACCCAGACATGGTAGCAGCCAAGCACATCCACCGCCTGATTTCACAGCCTTATGTAAAGGACTTTCTCTCTTTCGAAAGGGCAGAGATCTTCGAAATAGAGATTGAGGAGGGCATGAAATGTGTCGGGCAAAGTGTTTCTGAGCTAGCAACCCCGAACGGTATAAAGGTCCTCGTGGTACAAAGAGGGGGAAAATATCTGGGTGCGGATAAGGAGTTACAGCCTAAAGATTGGCTGACTCTCATTGTGAATCGGGAATCTGCCAGAAAGGGGACCGAATTCATGAATAGATGGTTCGCCAAAGGGTAACATTAACCCTCCACATCATTGGATCGTTTCTAAAATACTTCGCCTTAGTCTATGTCGTTCCTCTGGTAACCGCTCTTTACTATGGCGAAGAGAAGTGGCACATTTACTTGTATGCGCTACTGCTCATTGTCACTCTCGGTATCGGACTAATTCTTGAGTTTAGATTCAAAACCGAAAGGGAAATAGAGCGTGCCGATGGTTTTACCATAGTGGCTTTCACCTGGCTTCTCATTCCCCTCTTCGGCGCACTCCCTTATGTATTGCTGGGGTTGGGTTTTCTCGATGGCTTCTTTGAGGCCATGTCTGGCTTCACTACCACCGGGGCTACCATACTAAAGGTGGTGGAAGAATTACCCAAGAGCGCTCTCTTATGGCGTAGCCTTACTCAATGGTTGGGTGGGATGGGGGTGATTCTTCTCTTTATTTCTATCTTGCCCAGGCTGGGAGTAGGAGGCTCCCAGCTCTTTGACCGGGAGTTTCCCGGACCATTACCCGAAAGGGTGCGTCCCAGATTCAGAACCACAGCAAGACTTCTCTGGACGATTTATGTGGGTTTTACTGTCGCTGAGATAGTGCTCCTTCGTTTTCTGGCCAAGATCCCACTCTTTGACTCAATTTGCATCTCCTTCACAACTATGCCTACTGGTGGATTTACCCCCACCACGACAAGTATTGGGTTCTACAATAATCCCCTGGCAGAATACATAATCATGGTCTTTATGTTCTTGGCAGGCATGAGTTTCATAGTTCACTATCAGGTTTTACGAGGAAACTGGAAAGCAATTAAAAACGAGGAATTCAGGCTTTACTTCATTATTCTGGCGGTTGCTATCTTTCTATTAATACTTTCGCAAGGCTTTAACTCATACAGAGAGGGAATGTTTCAGGCAATCTCAATCATGACTACCACAGGCTTTGCCACTGCTGATTTCGGCTCCTGGCACTCTGGCGCCAGAATAGTGCTTCTGGCTTTGATGTTCATCGGAGCCTGTAGTGGCTCGACTGGTGGGGCAATAAAGGTAGTACGGGTTTTAACCCTGATAAAACACGCTAGGGTAATGATGAGGAAGGCTATTTTCCCGAAAGCTGTGATTCCGGTGAAACTTAACCAAAAATCCATCCCAGAGGGAGTAATCCGAGATATAATCTCTTTCCTCTTTCTCTATATCCTTGTTGCTATTGTAGCTTCGGTAGTGCTTTGTTTCCTGGGGCTTAATATAGAGACAGCAATTTCAGCAGTAGCTGCTACTCTGGGGAATGTGGGGCCTGGTTTAGGTGGAGTGGGTCCCAGTTTTAATTATGCCTTGCTTCCTGGCGCAGCCAAGTTCATCTTGATTGTCTGCATGTGGTTGGGGCGGTTAGAATTGTTTACCGTTCTTATGATATTTTCCCCTCGCTTTTGGAAAGGCTAATCAAGCTACGGTAGAAGTTCAAAGAAGATTTAGGCTATACTTTGCAATAGGTTTATGGTCAAGGTTGCTTTTCAAGGAGAAAGAGGCGCTTTCAGCGAGGATGCTGCGGCAAAGCTTTTTGGCGGGGACATTGATTTTTTGCCATGTGTCCGTCTGAAAGAGGTTTTTGAACTTGTGTCACATGATAAGATTGAATTTGGGGTAGTTCCCGTAGAGAACTCTCAAGCCGGCAGTATCAATGAGACCTACGATTTGTTATTGGCATATCCTCTCAATATATTTGCTGAGGTTATTCTCAAAGTAAGCCATTGCCTGATGGCTTTGCCAGGAGAAAAATTGGCTGGTATAACAACGATTTACTCCCATCCCCAAGCTTTAGCTCAATGTGCG
>Ga0209636_10002433_pt1 | contig 18966 bp, 17 predicted proteins | sample DeeMarSWOR152_54_FD_187464 | JGI IMG/M metagenome (GOLD analysis project Ga0209636, IMG submission 187464) | Marine sediment microbial communities from White Oak River estuary, North Carolina - WOR-1-52-54 (SPAdes) (version 2) | ecosystem: Environmental > Aquatic > Marine > Intertidal zone >... | reverse complement strand
CATAACGGTGTCGAGATCCGCAGTGGAGAAGAGCTCGATCGCCTCGCTCGCTCGTCGGAGAGTGGGAACCAACTGCTTCCATTCCTCTGGGGTGAAGCGACTCAACACATGCGTCACCGTATCCAACGGGCGCGGCTCGATTCCAATCCCGATGCGTAATCTGGGGATGCCCTCATCCCCAAGCGCAGACAAAATAGAGATCATCCCCTTGTGTGTGCCCGGACCGCCGCCAGGTAGAACGCGCATCGTTCCGAAGGAGAGGTCGAGGTCATCGTAGACGACCAGCGCATTCTTGATCGGAATCTGAAACTGATCGAGGACCACTTTGACCGCGCCTCCGCTTGAATTCATGTAGGTCATCGGTTTGACCAACAGAAGGTTTTCCAGACGATATACTAGAGAACTCCCGGTGATTTGGCCCTTCTTGCGAATGTGGTTGACCTTTCGGTGAAGATCAATCACTTGAAACCCAACGTTGTGGCGCGCCAGCGCGTATTTCAACCCGGGATTTCCCAGCCCAAAGACGGCCTTGAAATCACTCCCCTTCTTCGGCCGATTCCTCTGCTGGCGCTTCGGCTTCTGCAGCAGGCTCTTCCTCAGCGACGGCCTCTTCCTCAAGCTCCTCCTCGAGCTCTTCCTCAACCTCGACGATCTCGACACGACGCGGCGCAACAACCGTTACCAACGCTCTCTCCGGCGGAAGGAGTGGTTCCACCTCGCCGAAGTCGAGATCCCGTACTCGAAGCGCTTCTCCCACTTCGAGGTCGCTCACGTCGGCAGTGACAAGATGAGGAATGTTCTTGGGCAGACCGTGCACGCGAACAGTCCGAAACAGCACGTTCAACACGCCGCCGGCTTTGACCCCAGGGGGCTCCCCCACAATCTTTAGCGGCACGTGTAGCTTGAGCGGGTGACCCACGTCGGGATGATAGAAGTCGACGTGAGCCGGTTCGTCAGTAATCGGGTCATACTGAATCGCCTTGACAAACACATCGAGCTTGTTGGTTTTTCTGCCGTCCTTAATTGACAGATCGATGCGCGAACTGCGCGTGATCTTAGAAAACAGGGACTGAAGATCCTTCCCCTCAATAGCCAGCGACATGCTCTCGATCGTCGGACCATAGACCACCGCAGGGACGAACCCCCCTCTACGAAGGGCACCTACTTTGTCTTCTTTTCGCAGCCGTGCTTTCAATACCGGCATCGTCACTCCCAAGCTAATAATGCGGGAAGAGGTGGCTCACCGATTTGTACTCAAAAATCTGCCGTATGGTTTTTGCGAGATGCTCTCCAACGGAGACGTACTCTACACAATCGCTCTTCTCCGCGTCTTGGTGGCAGATGGTATTGGTTACCACAACCTTTTTCAAGGAGGAGTGTTTCAGGGCTTCGAGCGCTCCGCTTGAGAAAACGCCGTGGGTACAGCAAGCGGAGACCTCAGCGGCTCCGTAATCAAGGAGGGTCTGCGCTGCTTGGATCAACGTCTTCCCGGAGGAGACGATGTCATCAGCGATAATGACCTTCTTGTTCGCCACATCACCAATCACGCGCATCACTTCAACCTCTGTGTCCACTTCCCGAGGTCGACGCTTCTCCAGGACGGCGAGTGGGCAATCGAATTGTTCAGCAAGAATGCGAGAGCGGACCGTTCCACCGACATCGGGGGAGACAACCACCGTTTCTGCGAAGTCCGTCCCTGCCTCACGGTAATAGACAACAAAGATCGGATCAGACCGAAGGTTGTCAACGGGAATGTTGAAAAACCCTTGGATCTGTCCAGCGTGCAGATCCATAGTGAGAACCCGGTCCGCTCCTGCTGTCTCAATCAGGTTGGCCACAAGTCGGGCCGTAATCGGAACGCGGCCCGTGTGCTTTCGATCCTGGCGTGCGTAGCCGTAATAAGGGATGACCGCAATCACCTGTCGCGCCGAGGCACGGCGCAGCGCATCAATGATGATCAACAGTTCCATCAGATGATCGTTAACCGGTGGGCTAGTCGGTTGAACAATGAACACATCGGCCCCACGAACCGTTTCTCGAATCCGTACCCGGATCTCTCCGTCGTTAAACCTCTCAACAGCCGTGTCGCAGAGGTCAACGCCTAACGCGTTTGAGATCTCCCGCGCCAACGCCTTGTTGGCGTTACCGGTGATGAGCTTGAGCTCTCTTCCAATCATTCGTTCTCTTCATCCTCCTTGGGTTCTTCCGTTGGTTGCTTGATCACCTGGCGGGCACGTCCCAAGCCGAGGCTCCCTGGTGGGACATCTTCGGTGATGGTCGAGCCCGCGCCGACGATCGCGTCTTCACCGATTGTCACCGGAGCGACGAGAGAAGCATTGCTCCCAATGAACGCCCGATCGCCAATGGTGGTGCGGTGCTTCCGCTTTCCGTCGTAGTTGCAGGTGATAGTCCCTGCCCCAATGTTGGCCTCCTCTCCAACCTCAGCATCTCCCAGATAGGTGAGATGCCCCGCTTTTGCCCCACGTTTTACTCGGGATGCCTTCACTTCCACGAAGTTGCCGATGCGCACATTCGGACCGACGTCCGCACCGGGACGCAGGTGGGCGTAGGGACCAACCGTGGTGCCAGTGCGAATCCGCGCCCCCTCAACGGTGGCATACCAAACCCGGCAGTCGTCTTCCACGGTCGAGTTGTCAATCCACGCATCCGGACCGATCGTACAGCGCTCTCCGATGCTTGAGCCTCCACGCAGGTACGTTCCGGGAAGGATCTGGGAATCCATCCCCACCGTCACTCCAGAATCGATGTGGGTCCGCTCCGGGTCGACGATCGTCACCCCTGCTTCCATCAGGGCACGAGCGATCCGAAGCCACATCAGCCGATTGGCAGCAGCAAGTTCAGCGCGGGAGTTGACCCCCATGGCAACCTGTGGATCGGGCACCGCAGCGGCTAGCACCGGTCTTTCTGCCGCCCGGTATTGCTCGACCAAGTCGGTTAGGCAGAGTTCACCTTGAGCGTTTGTGGCATGCAGTGCCCCCAACGACTCCCACAAAAACGCGTCATTCTGCACGCAGTAGATACCGGTATTCACCTCGGTGATACACAGTTCCTCTGCCGTGGCATCGCGGGCTTCCACGATCTTGACCGGCCTTCCGCCGCGGTCCCGCACCAGGCGTCCGTAGGCGCCCGGCTCGTTAAGGCTCGCGGTGAGCACGGACAGGTCGGCCCGATCCTCCCTGTGACGATCAAGAAGACCCTGTAGGACTGCCGTAGTAAGAAGCGGTAGATCGCCGGGAACGATCAGGAGCGTTTCGCCAGCAACGTGCTCTTTAGTTTGGAGGACCGCATGGCCGGTGCCGAGCGGCTCTCGCTGGATGACAAATGTGACCGCCTCTTCGCGCAATTCGGCTTGCACATCCTCTGCGTGATCGCCTATCACAACAAGGATCTCCTCGGCAACAATTCCCTGGGCAGCCGCAAGGACGTATCGAAGGATCGGCCGGCCGCAGACGCGGTGAAGGACCTTTGTCCGCGATGATTTCATGCGGATTCCCTTACCAGCCGCCAAGATGATCACACTCAAATTACACACCATGGAGCACCGTTAAGAATCTTACGGCAAGTCCGGCGAAGCGATCAACTCAATCCTAGTTGCGGTCGCAACAGCCGCACGCTTATACTTCTCCAGAAAACTTGCCAAGAGGAGGTGCACGATGGCAAAGCGGCTGTTCTCGGGAATCCAACCGACCGGGACGCTGCATATTGGAAATTTCTTTGGGGCAGTCCGCAATTGGGCCACGTTGCAGGCCGATCATGAGTGCGTCTACTGCGTCGTTGACTACCACGCCATTACCGACGAGATCGATCCGGGCCTTCTGCACTCGGCGTCGCGCGCGATGGCCCTCGATCTCATAGCCTGTGGGATCGATCCGCAGCGGTCGATCCTGTTCGTTCAATCGGCCGTTCCTGAACACGCTGAACTGGCTTGGATCCTTGGCTGCGTCACCTCCTACGGCGATCTTTCGCGGATGACCCAGTTCAAGGAGAAATCCGCAGGTAAGAAGTTCGTGTCGGCCGGCCTGTTTGCCTATCCCGTGCTACAGGCGGCGGACATCCTACTCTACCGTGCGGATGGGGTCCCCGTTGGAGAGGACCAGGTGCAGCATCTGGAACTCTCGCGACGGGTGGCGCGACGGTTCAACGCCCGTTTCGGTGAGTTCTTTCCCGAGCCGGAGGCGATCGTCGGGAAAGGCGCACGGATCATGTCTCTAGCTGATCCAACCCAGAAGATGAGCAAGAGCGCCGGTGAGGCACACTACGTCGGGGTGATGGAGGAGGAGGGCTCGATCCGCAAGAAGGTCCGCTCCGCCGTCACCGACGTCGGGCTGACACCTGAGGCAGAGATGTCTCCAGGTGTAGCAAACCTGTTCGAGATCCTCGAACTGTCCACAACCCCTTCGGATAATGCGTCGGTCGTGGCGGAGCTGCGGGAGGAGTTCAAGGCTGGCGGATTGATGTACGCCCGGCTGAAGGACGTGGTGTTTGAGAGCCTAATGACGGTTCTGCGCCCGATCCAAAAGCGCCGTGCCGAACTTGAGGCCTCGGGAAAGGTCGAGGAGATTCTTGCTGAAGGTGCACAGAAGGCGAGAACCATTGCCCGGAAGAACCTTGCCACCGTACGGGAGATGGTCGGTCTCGGATAATCCACATATCCTTGCCCCAAACCAGTCCAGTCAATAGGAGGTATCAGTCAAATAATAGACAACATTCGTGTGATTCAGTACGGCCTTGGTCCAATCGGGTGCGCCGTTGCCCGCCAGCTGGCGCAGCGCCAAGGGTTGACGCTCGTCGGCGGCGTAGAGATCGATCCGGCCAAAGTGGGGAAGGATCTGGGTGAGACGATCGGTCTTGCCCGCCCACTCGGAGTCACTGTCGCCGAAAGCTTGGAGAAAGCTTTGGCCCAAGCGGAAGCTGACTTGGTCGTCCATACCACGAGTTCCTACTTCTCTGCGTTCCAACCCCAAATCATCGAGATCCTGGAAGCCGGCTTGGATGTCGTCTCCACCGCTGAGGAGCTCTCCTTTCCGTGGCTTGCCCACCCCAAAGAGGCTGCCGAGATTGACGCGGTGGCAAAAAGGGTCGGAAAGACTGTGCTTGGTACCGGGGTGAATCCCGGCTTTCTCATGGACGCCCTACCGCTCTACCTGACCAGCCTGTGCCAACAAGTGGACCGGATCGAGGTGATACGGGCGATCAACGCCACCACCCGACGGGGGCCGTTTCAGAAGAAGATCGGCTCGGGTATGACCGTTAAGACATTCAACGCCAAGATGGCCTCAGGCGAGATGGGCCACGTCGGCCTGCCGGAATCCGTAGGGATGTTCGTGCAAACGTTGGGCAGGCACTTGGTCCGCACCGAGTCAAGCGTTGAGCCAGTGATCGCCGAGCACGCGATCAAGACAAAAGCTGTTGACGTCGAACCTGGGCAGGTCCGGGGGCTCAAGCAAGTGGTTCGCGCCTACACCGACGAGGGCGAGTTCATGACCCTGACTTTCCTTGCGGCGCTTGAGTTGGAAGATGAGAAAGACACGATCAGGATCACCGGCAAGCCCGACCTGGAGGTCACGCTCCAGGGCACCAACGGCGACATCGCCACCGTTGCGATCGTAATTAACGCGATTCGGCCGGTGAAGGAAGCCCGGCCAGGCCTGCTCACCATGCCCGATCTGCCGCTTATAACCCTCTCTTAACAAAGCCTCTTTGCGAAAACGCCGCAATACGATAGGATTTGAGCGAATCAAGGGTGATCACTCCGATCCCTTGCTGGTGTTGGCACGATTTCATCGACGCTCAAAAACGGTCTCGCCGTTGATGAGCACTCTCTCGACGCGACTTCGGGGAATGTCAAACGGATGCGCGGAGAGGATAACGATATCGGCGTCCTTGCCTTTCTCCAAGCTTCCCACCCGATCAGCGATCCCGAGAACCTCGGCCGGGGTGACGGTGATTGCTCTAAGCGCCTCTTTCGCATCCATCCCTTCGCTCACAGCAAGGGCAGCGTTTAGGCTCATGTAGCGGACCGCGGACATTTCATCGGTCTGGATGGCCACCTTCACCCCCGCCTTGGAGAGGAGCCCGGCATTCTTGGGGGTCATCTCGCGCAGCTCGTACTTCATGCGCGAAAAGAGGATCGGCCCCACAACGCAGGCAACGCCCCGCTCCGCCAAAAGATCGGCGATCTTGTAGCCCTCGGTGGCGTGGATCAACACGACATCGAGGCCGAACTCATCAACGATCCGCAGCCCAGTGAGAATGTCGTCGGCGCGGTGGGCGTGGATGTGGGCGGGAATCTCTTTTTGGAGCACCCGGGAAAGCTCCTCCAACCGCAGGTCGGCCTCGACCGGTTCGGGTTCCTTGGTGTCCTTCTCGCCTGCATCAAACGCAGCGAGCTTCTGCTCGTAACGGACCTTCTTGTCGAGGTAATTCTTTGCCTTGGTGAGCCACTCACGGAGCATCCCGGCGTTGCCCATGCGGGTGGACGGCGTTTTCTTCTGTTCGCCGTAGACCCGTTTGGGGTTCTCTCCCAGCGCCATCTTCATACCGGCAGGAGCCTTCACCAACATCTCGTCGACAGTTTTACCGTGGGTCTTCACGATCGCGGCTTGTCCACCCACAAGATTGGCGCTGCCTGGGCTGGTATTGATCGTGGTTATTCCAGCCTCGCGCAGGTCCTTGAAAGCAATGTCCTCGGGATGAACTGCGTCGATTGCCCGCAGGTGCGGCGTGATCGGATCGGTCATCTCATTGCCGTCCGAGTGGAATCCCCCGACGCCATCGGCGAATACCCCGGTGTGGCAGTGGGCATCGATCATGCCCGGCATGATGACCTTGCCCTGCGCATCGATCACCTCTGCACCGGCTGGTATCCTGACATTCATGCCGATTTCAACAATCTTTCCGTTGTCAATCAGAAGCACGCCGTTTTCGATCTGTTTGTCCGGTGTGAGAAACGTTCCGCCTTTGACTGCCAGCATCTGGCCCTCCTTTTTTATCATCTACAGTAAAAGTCTGGAAGTTGTGGGCATCGCAGTCCCATCGTGAATTATCAAAAGACCCCATCCCCAACATGCTCCTTTGGAATGAACACTTTTGCCGTCTTGTTGGGATCGACGAGTTGAGAAATGCGGATGTCTACTACAAGGCTCGCGAGCATATAGGCCTCTTCGAATGAAAGTTCCAGCACGTCGCTTAGGAAAGCCACCGCTTCTCTGGTCGCCTCCAGAAGCGCCTCCTCGATCGATGGGAGAGAGACGAGGATGTAAAATCCTTCATCGTTTTCGACCATGGGCCACTTCTTTTGTTGCCCTTTGATAACGTCGATCTCTACCGTGATTAGCGAAGGCACCTCACAGGCCGACACACAGACCTCGCCGTCTCCCATGACAGCGTGTACGTCGCCCATTGCCAACATGGCTCCTTGCTGATAGATAGGAAGATAGACGATCGAACCTTCCTTAATCTCCTTGGTGTCCATGTTGCCGCCGTGACGATGCGCCGTACCGGTGGGATGGCTCTCTTTCTCTGGGGCCACACCGATAACGCCGATCATCGGCGAGACAGGCAGTTTCAGGTCGTCAAAGCACACGTGCCCATTCTCGATCGGGAGGATCTTTGTCGCGTAGGACTCAATCTCTTTCCCCAGGACGCCCATATCCTTTCCGGTCACGATTGCACCTTGCTCAGGAAGCTCGATTCCTTGAACCTGCACGACAAGCGTGTCACCGGGTTGAGCACCTTTTATAAGAATCGGGCCCGTTGCAGGATTTATCTTCGCAAAATCAAGGTCAAACAGCTTGTCTTCTTCAGTTTGCACTTGTCCACCCATCGCATCGAGCGTTTCGAAGACAACCGTCTCCGGTGCTTCAACGGTCATCGCCGGCGCCATTTTTGGCTTGAACTCGTAAACATGATGGTCAGACGAGATCGCCTTCATTCTGCAAGACCTCCTTATCCTTTTCTATGTGTAGGCATCCCACTACCAGCTCATGGGAGTATATCCCTGTTGGATCGCCTCTGAGACGGGGCACCGATGTACTCCACTGCGCAACCCAACTTCGAGAGTTTTTCACTCACTCCGTACTTGTCAGAACACCACTTGCACGCCTGAGGGACCGTACCTTCGGAGATGATCTCTTTCACCATCTGTTGAAGGTCTGGATCGGTGGCAATGGTCACCTCCGAAGGGCCAAATAAGAAAAGCTTCATGTCGTTCATCCACCCGTGCTTCACGACGTTTCGCGCGTAGATCAGCCCCATCTCCAGTACCTTGGCGTTGTCATTCGCCAAGATCACGGCCAGCCTGTCGCTCATGACCAATCCCTCCTCTGAGCATTTGAACCTGAGTGTTCTACCCGGTTAAGGAACATACTTCCTACCAGACAGAAGAAACACTACTCGAATCAAGCGAAGAACGCGAAACACTCTTATCTCGACCCGCGCTGCGATACCCTTTTGTCGGTTCTTCACACGGTGAGTGGTGCGACACGCATTAGAGCAGCCGTCCCTTACCGGAGTCAAGGACTTCGACAAGGGCTTGCGGGTAGGGCTCAAAGTAGGTTTGGGACAGCAGGTACGGGTCCTCGAAACGGATTATCCAAGAACGCATCAAGCTAGTCGGCACACTGAGCGGAACATGACGATTTCTATACTGCTGCAGCGCTTCGAGGAAGAACGCCTTCTCGCGGCTGGTCAGCCTATCGGAGAAGTAGCCGAGCGCGTGCATGAGGACATTGATTGCCGACGCTCGGCGCGGGGGCCGTGCAAGCGCTAAGTGAAGATGCTGCTCGTATGTCGTTGCTAGGTCAATGAATCGGTGTTTTTCCGGGTTGGCGACGGTTCTGCCCAGCTCCCGCAATTCCTTCTGGTTGTAGGCCATTAAGAGAAACTTCTGCTCGGTGTGGAACTGGACGAGATCCTTCATCTTTCCAGAGGCTTTCACAGAACGGAACCGGGCAAGCGCGAACAATTTGGCGAGGAAGTGGTGGCGAATATCGAAGTTGCGCAGACGTCCTTCATCCTCGACAGCGCGGTATCCAAAGCAATTGCGGATGGCACCACCAAATATCCCCGATGCTTTGATGAAGCTAGCGCCACGCTTGGTGCTCGAGTACGCCTTCACCTCGCGCGGACCACATGACGGGGACGCGTACTTGAGAATGAAACCGTCAACTTCGTCTGCGGACTCGATGAAACCGGCTGCGAACTGTTGCATGGTCTCGGTCACGTCAACCCCGGTCTCGGGCTGCACCAATCGTAATCGCCCGGCTGCGTTGATCAAACGAATCGGCGGGCGAGGGACTCCGAGGCCAATCTCAACTTCAGGACAGACCGTCGCTGCATCTACAAAAGGCTTCATGTTCTCAACCGCCTGTTCGATGATGATGTTCCCGTTGTAACGACAACTTTCGAATCCAAGACAGCGACTGAAGAACACCTTCGGCTTGACGTAGTTATGCATACCTGCTTGATCCTTCAGATTAGTCTCCAAGTGACCTGTTGTCACCCCCATCATAACAGGAATAGAAGATCTAAGCCCAGCTGGGATTTGTAGCCTCCCACGCCCAATAACTACACTACGCGTGACAGCTATTCGGAACTACAGAACAGGCTCAGCTGCGATCGTATTTAGCTAGGAGGAGCTCTTGCCAATAGTTGTGTCAACGGCAATTGGCTTTTTGATGGGCTCATTGCCGTTCTCGTTATGGGTTGTGAGATGGCGAGTGCGCAAAGATGTCCGTACGTTCGGCGATGGTAACCCCGGGGCGATCAATGCGTGGCGGGCCGGCGGTTGGCACGTGGGAGTGCCCGTGCTCTTATTGGATGTGATCAAAGGAGGACTTCCTGTAGCACTTGCGCGATTCGTCTTTGAGCTTGAAAGTTGGTCCCTTATCCCTGTCGCACTTTCCCCGGTTTTCGGCCACGTTGTGTCACCTTGGCTCCAATTTCGCGGTGGCAAGGGGATTGCAGCAACCTTCGGCGTTTGGAGTGCCCTAACGTATTGGATTGTGCCAACAACGCTAGGGTTTTTTATGGCGGCAATCATGACGTTTCAAACCGTCCCAGCTTGGACGGTAATGATGGCGGCCCTGGCGACGTTGATCACCCTTCTCATTCTTCGACTGGAGACCTGCCTCGTCGTCGCCTTTGTTCTCAACCTTGCGCTGCTGGCTTGGACCCATCGGGCAGAGCTTCTCTCCACTCCAAAGCGGCGTGACTTTTGGCGTGGAAAGCGAAGGGGAGACAATTGAGCTTCCTTGTTCAGCATCAATACAGCATCGTGGGGTTCTTGGGGATGCTTCTGGCCATCTCCCTATCCAACCTCCTCGCAGTGCATCGCCTCGGAGGCCATCGATTCGAGAAGCGAAGGGGCCAATCTGATCTCCAAGCAGCGAAGCTTCCCAGAGTGTCCGTTCTCGTTCCCACCCGGAATGAAGAACGCAATATCACCCCCTGTGTCCGCTCACTTCTGGCACAAGATTACGCTGATTTTGAGGTGATCGTGCTCGATGACTCGGAGGATCGCACACCGGATATCCTTCAATCTTTGGCCGGGGATGAACGGTTACGCGTGATGGCTGGGGAACCCCTCCCTGCCGGATGGTTGGGAAAAAACTGGGCCTGTCATCAGCTGGCGCAAGCAGCTACAGGGGAAATCTTGCTTTTCACCGACGCGGACACCCGCCACCATCCCTCCATGCTGCGCGACGCCGTGACAGCACTCCTTGCGGAAAGGTTCGATTTCTTGAGCGCCATTCCTCGCCAAGAGCTTTACACATGGGCAGAGCGCCTAGTCATTCCTGTGCTTCCCTGGAGTCTCCACACCTTCTTTCCCATTGCCCTTGCTCGGCGGTTGCGCCTGCGCACCCTGGCGACCGCCGCGGGCCAGTTTATGCTGTTTCGAAAAAAAGCCTACGCTGTGATTGGCGGTCACAAAGGTGTACGAGGATCGGTGGTGGATGACGTATCTCTGGCGCAACAAGTGGTGAAAGCCGGTCTGCCATGGTCCCTAGTGGACGGCAAGGCGCGGATCTCAGTCCGGATGTATCGAACCTTCAAAGAAGTGTGGGACGGCCTCTCAAAGAATCTGTTCGCCGTTTTCGGCTGCAATCTGCCGTTGTTCTGCTTCATTTGGACGTGGTTGTTCTGGGTGACCTGGGAGCCTCCACTTGTATTGGTGTTACGGGCTGCACGAGCCCTGTCGATACCAGCGGAGACTGTCATTCCTGCTGCGTTGGCAACAGGTCTTAGCCTCCTGCTGTGGTTGATCAGCAACCTTCGCTTCCGAATCCCATTGATTCAAGCCGTCCTTCATCCGGTCACAATGCTACTGATGCTGTTCATCGCCGCCCGCTCAGTGGCCTGGTATGCCCTGGGTCGCGGCACGTGGAAAGGTCGGCCCATTCGGCCAGCCGATAACAGCGACACAACCGAAATAACGTTGCAGATGAAGTGCTGAGTCTCCTCTTGCCATAAATTTGAGTCCTTGTCGTTTCGGACATGCTGTTGTGGCTGCATCAGTCTCCCAACAGGAGAAGGTCCATCTGTTGGATGTCTGCACAATCAAGCATCGGGTCGATCCGCCTGGCAAGGAAGAAATTGCGCTCAGGGTCAGGATCTGGAGTTCCCTGCCCCCCGCTTGCGAGGAACGGGCTACTCGCTCCCAGTATGACCTGTTCGGTCTCCCATTCGATCGTTCCCTGGATGAACCCGGGGGAGGCAACGGTGCCAATAAGGTGATTGCGATTGCGTTGGACGACGTACACTTCCCCACTGATCAGTCCCATGACCTCCACTCGTACGGTCATCCCCGGGTGGCCATCGTTGTCCTGGTCGAACACGCGCGGATCGGCCACATCCGTGGGAAGGGCTTCATTCTCTGGGTCTTTGAGCCGTGTACCCAGCACCTGGGTGTTCCATGGGAAGACGATGCGAAGTCCGGGAGAGAGGTTCCCTGTGGATTGATCTATTTCCGATATGAGCTCAAGATGGACTGCGCGTTCCGTCACACCCAAAGAGTGCAGGAACGCAACCGGAATGGTTGTGTTTACCATCATGGTGCCGTCGTCGATGTTCGTTGCGCAGTGGGTCTCCAGGACTGAGAAAGCGTCGTCACTCTGCTCAATGATCAATCGGAGGTGGGACGTTGTCGTACGTGTTCGTTCACCGACGATCGGTATTCGTACGATTTCGGACGTGATTTGAACCATCGCCCAAACTCCCGATAGATCCAAGTCCGTTGGGGCTTCGGGCGAGCTGGTTTCGCTGACTGCCTGGCCATTGATGAGGGGGCCAAAGGTAAATCCCACTAGGAGGAAGAAAAGAGCTGGAAAACACCTTGTCCGAGACATCGATCGACCTCCAGTTCTTAAGCACCACCGTATCTCGCAAACGGAAAGCGTGTCAAGTGCTAGTGGTAGCACGAAAGCCCTTTGTCTCAAGCGAATAATCAAGGGCATGGCACACGTCCTGTGTCGCGGCGACTTAGGCTTATCCGTGTGGAAACTGTGCCGTTTTCTGCCAGCGCCACGGTTGGCGCTGCGGGTTGACTCCTGGGTGAGCATCGGACTAGAGTGGGGGGATTTAGGACAGAGGGTGACGTTCAATGGAAGAGCGCGGGACTTTCTGCTACGAACGTGGGTCGGTATCGATTGAAACGAAAGACCTTACCAAGGTCTACCGTGTGGGAACACAACAGGTGCACGCCCTGCACGCGGTGAACTTTGTCGCAAAGCAGGGCGATTTCGTGGTGATCAACGGCCCCTCCGGCAGTGGCAAGACGACGTTCCTGAATCTCATCGCCTGTATTGACCGACCGACAAGTGGAGAGGTGTTCCTTGAGAAGCAGCCGACGAGCAGCCTATCCGAAGGACAACTGGCGAACCTTCGCAAAGAGACGATCGGCCTGATCTTCCAAACGTTCAATCTGATTCCGGTGCTGTCGGCGTTTGAGAACGTGGAGTACCCGTTGCTCCTGCAGCGGGTCCCGCGAGGACAGCGACGTCAGCGCGTGACCGCGTTGTTGGATGAAGTAGGCCTGGCGGATCTCGGCCGTCGCCGACCGGACGAACTCTCCGGCGGGCAACGACAGCGCGTGGCGATTGCAAGGGCGCTCGTCAGCCAACCCAGGATCGTGCTCGCCGACGAGCCAACCGCCAACCTCGATACGGAGACCGGCAAACAGGTCATGGGCCTGATGCGACGGTTAAACGAGGAGCATTGTGTGGTGTTCATCGTCGTGACGCACGATCCGGTGGTGACGGAGTACGCCCAGCGAACCGTCAACATCCGCGACGGCCGCCTCGAAGAGGGAGGCGACAATGTGGCTGCGGCTTCCACTGCGTAGCCTGCTACGAAACCGGCGGCGCACGGCGCTTTCCATCGCCATCATCGCGCTGGGGACAGCGATCTCGTTCTTCGTGCTCGGCTTCTTCGCCGACGCCACCCGCTCGATCCAAGAGACCACCGTCCAGGAATTCGGCACCCTGCAAATCGCGGCGAAAAGCCTGTGGGACGACACCGCCGAGGGATACGAGTACCTGTTGTCGCAGCAGGATCTGGCGCAAGTGCAGGCGATCCTCGAACAAGAGGACGCCGTGGTCAGTCGCTCGCCTCAGCTTTCTTTTTCCGGCCTTGTCACGGCAGGGAATGCGACCAAGGTCGTCCGGGCCACCGCGCTTGTCCCAGGGAACAAGACCCTGGACGTCAACGATCTCGTCGTGGAGGGACGCGGCTTGGAGCCAACCGACATCGCGGCGGTTCTGGTCGGCCGCTCGTTCGCCGAACAGCTGCAGCTTCGTCCCGGTGACGTGATCACACTCACCGTCACCACAGTTGACGGCGCGTTCAACGTCAGTCCGCTCGAAATCGCCGGCATCTACCGGTTCACCTCCAGCCAGGTGGAGAGCCAACAGATCTATTTGCCGCTACAGTTCGGACAACGGCTTCTGAACACCGATGGTGTCGGCCGCTTGGTGGTGATGCTCGACGATCTTGACGCCACACAGCCGGCGCGCGCGCGGATCCAGGCCGACCTCGACGTCGCGAATTCGCGATTGGAGGTCAAAACATGGGAGGAGTTGTCCCCGTTCTACGAACAGCTCGCGGGGTTCTTCAACGCCCTGTTTGGGGTTGTCACCCTGGCGGTCTCCGTGCTCGTGTTCTTCATCATCCTGCAAGTGTTGACGATGTCGTTTCTCGAACGCACCCGCGAAGTGGGGACGATCCGGGCACTGGGAACCAAACGTGGGGAGGTGTTCCGTCTGTTCTTCGCGGAGAGCATTTGGCTGGCGCTTCTGGGAAGTGGAACGGGCATTGCCTTCGGCCTGGTGTTGGGATTGGCGTTCAACGCGGTGGGGATCGAGTGGCAGCCTCCAGGGACGGTGGAACCGGTCGTCTTGGGAATCCGACTGACCGTGCAGACCGCGTGGCTGCCGTTTGTCGTGAGTGTTTTCGCCACGTTGCTCTCTGCAGTCTTCCCGTCGATTCAGTCGGCGCGGTTGCGGGTGGTCGACGCGTTGCGCGTCACGTAGGAGGCGGACAGTGGACATCAAGGTTGCGCTTCGCAACGTGTTCCGCAACAAACGGCGCACTGCGTTTAGCCTCGCGGTGATCGTACTTGGCGTGGCGATTCTCTACTTCGTCCTTCTGTTCATCAACGAGGCCCTCGCCTCGACGAAAAAGTCTCTGGCGTGTGAATCCGGCGCCGTTCAAATCGCGGATGCGCGCCTGTTCGACAACACCGCCTCCGGAGGCGACGTCCTGATCGACCCCGCGACTCTCGATCGGGTGGTGGCGATGGTGCAAAACGACCCTGGCGTGATCGACGTAACCTGGCAGCTGAACTTCGCCGGGCTGATCGGTGACGAGCGCGGTAGCACCCTGCTCATCGGCCGCGGGTTCATCCCCTGCAACTGCGTCAACAACTACGAGTGCATCGTGATCGACGGTGAGCCGCTCGCCGAAGACGCCTCGCGTCAGATCATCCTCGGTCGGGCGTTGGCAAGGAAGCTCGATGTTGGCCCAGGCGATCGAATCAACATCGCCACCGGCACTGTCTCCGGCAACTTCAATGCAGCCACTGTCACCGTTGTCGGTCTGCTGACCTACAGCACGGAAACGGTGGAAGAACAACTCGGACTGGTGCCTCTGCCATTCGCGCAGCGGCTGCTGCGCACCGACGGAGTGGAGCGGATCCTCATCGGATTTGAGAACCTCGATGAGGCAGCGAACTACGTTGCGTCGATCCAGCAAAGACTCGAAGCAGCGGGAATCCCACTTGAGGCGCGTCCGTGGCAACAGCTTACCACAACGTACGAGTCGATCCGCACGTTCTACGGTGCTTTCTCGGGGCTCGCCGCCATTGCTATATTTGTGCTCGTGTTCTTCAGCGTGCTGGAAGTGCTGACGATGTCGTTTCTCGAGCGTACCCGCGAGATGGGAACAATTCGCGCGTTCGGCACGACCCGCGGCCGGGTATTTCGTTCGTTCTTGCTTGAAGGGATCTTCCTCGGTGCTATTGGAGGGTTTGCCGGGCTGGTGATCGGAACGATCATCGGGCTCGTGTTCAACGCCGTCGGCGTCACCTGGACACCACCAGGCGCGGCCATCCCCCAGCCGCTGCACGTGCAGATCACAGCGGTTGCCCTTCTGTTGCCATTTTTCACCGCGATCGCGTCAACGTTCTTAAGCACGCTCTATCCGGCGGCCAAGAACGCGCGATTGCGGATCGTCGAGGCGCTTCGTAGCATCTAGACAGAACGCGACTCCTAGGGAAGGAGACGAGATATGAAAAAAAGTGCATTTTCTCTCATTGCCTTTGCCGCAGTGGTCCTCTTTGCAGCCTTCGGTGTGACACAGACGGACCTCTCCGATGAGGAACTGCTAACGGCCTTTGATGAAGCGCGGCTGTTCGATGAGACAACCACCGGGATCACCATCGCCATTGTTGCCGAAACAGCGGATGACACAAAGGAGGCCACCACCCGGTTGCGATTCAAAACGATCGACGGTGAGGACTACGCGCGCATCGAGTTTCTCGCCCCGGAGGAGTTGGCGGGCCAGATCTATCTCTCCACGCCGGAGGCAACGTATTTCTTCGGTCCCGATTTGGACTTTCCGATCAAAACGAGCGCCACGTCCGAGCTGTTCGGCGATGCGGCCGTCGCCCAAACGAGCGGGATCGAATTCGTTGAGAACTACACCGTTGTCGAACGTCGTGACGTCACCCTGGAAGACGGCACCCCCGCAATCAAGGTCAACCTGGAGGCGGTCGATTACACAGTCGCCTTCCAGGCCGTGACGGTCCTCGCTGATTCTGAGAAGCTACAGCCAGTAATGATGACTCTCTACGCACTGAGCGGCCTTCCGTTCTATAAGGTGTTCTTCGAAGCCTACACCACAAACGATGAGGACCTCTACGTCCAGACGCAGCGCATCGAGAACCAACTCCTGATCGGCAATCGTACGCATCTGGAAATCGTCGAGATTACCACGGAGGAATTCTCCAACGAGCTGTTTGACCCAGAGACCCTTACTAACACCGCCCCATAAGGGTTTTTCTAAGCCACAGCGCGGAGCGGTTCATTTATCACTTGGCCAGCGACCACCGTGTATCTCTCCGCCTACCTTCCCAGCAACCGCAGCGCCCTATGGGGGCAGCTATGGAATCTGTGAGTGCCTAGCACTCCTGTTCAACGGTTTCGGGTCACCACGTAGTCCGCTAGAGCATGAAGGATTTGGCGGGCGTGGTTGTCGGGTAGCGCCTCAAGCGCCCGTTGGCTTCTTTGGGCGTGAGCCCGGCCCTGCGCAAGGGCAGCGTCAATGGCTCCTGATGTACGGACTGCCTCAATCGCCGACTGGATATGCTCATCATCCCGTTTGCCGGACAGCACGGCGCTGACCGCGGTATCGTTTTCTGTCTGCTCCAGATAACAGAGGGTGGGAAGCGTCATCAGCCCCTGCTGCAAGTCGCTACCCGGAGGCTTGCCCAACTGCGCCTCGGTACCAATGAAGTCCAGCACATCGTCTGCGATCTGAAACGCGAGGCCGAATTCTCGCCCGAAGTTTCTCAATGCGGCAAGCTGCGTCTTCGAAGCTTCGGCGAGAAGGCCGGCCATCTCCACGGCGCCGATCACAAGAGAGGCGGTCTTGGCCTCGATGCTTCGAGTGTACTCGTCTCGGTTGCGAAGCCGGCCTTCGTTGACAAAGGTTTGTCGGATCTCACCGGCACAGATCGTGCACAACGTCTTGGCAAACACGTTGAGAATAGCGGGCCGATTTAACTCCGCGACCAGCGCAGCCGCCTGGGCGTGCAGATGATCGCCAACCAGTACGGCCTCCCTCAACGGCCAAATCGTGTGCAGCGTCTGGCTCCCACGACGTAGGGGAGACTGATCCACGATGTCGTCGTGGATTAAGGTCGCGGTATGAAGCATCTCCACCGCAACTCCCAGTTGCTGGAACGGCGCAGAGGGGCGTGCAAAGAGCTCACCGGTGAGGATGATCAACGCCAGCCGCAGCCGTTTGCCACTAGCAAGTACGTGACCAACCATCGTGCGAAGCGGCTCCTCCAACCCTGCCAGCTGCCCCTGCAACAGCGCCTCCATCTGTTCCATCTGTGGGCGGATCGGTTCGAGAAGCGGGTTCAATTCAAGACGTGTGGTCATTCGTTTCCTTTCGGCGCCTCGATGAAGCAGGAGGGATCCTCCGCGAGGATGTCACCGGTTGTTGCCCAGGCCCGACCGCGGCAGCCGCCACACAGCTCGTGGTAGCGACAGTCGCCGCAGCGGCCTTTCAAGCGCCACTCTCGATTGCGCAAATCCTCGAACACAGGAGAGGTCTCCCAGATGACAGAAAAGGGCACCTCCCTCACATTGCCGCAACTGACTTCGACAAACGGACACGGCCATACCTCGCCGTCCGGCTTGATGTATACAAACCCGCGGCCGGCGGCGCAGCCGTGAAAGAGCTTCTGTGCCAAGCGCAGGCGAAATCCGTCTCGAATCCTTGCCCGCTCAAGGAGGTACGACCAGTATTGAGGCGCGGCCACCGGCTCGATGATCGCACGGAGCCTGCTCTGAGCCGTGGCCATGAATTGAACCAACCGTTCGTTGGCATCGCGATCCAGCGCCGCCTCTTCGATCCTCCGGCCTCGCCCGACCGCCACCAGCTGGTACATCAACAAGATTCCAGTCCCCAGCTCGTCCACAAGCGTCATCAGCGGTTCCATCTGTTCCATGTTGTATTCCATCGCGGTGATGTTAATGTGCAGAAGGATACCGGCTCTGCGCAGGGCCCGCATCCCTTCGATGGTCTTGTCGAACGCGCCGGGTTGACCCCGTACCCGGTCGTGGGTTTCCTCATCGAACCCGTCAAGACTGACCGCAGCGATGACCACGCCATAGCGTTTGAGACGCTTCGCCACCACATCATCGACAAGCACGGCGTTGGTGGCGATGGTGTTGGTGAAACCGAGAGCCTGGGAGTAAGCGAGAAGCTCGACCAGGTCATCGCGCAGCAGCGGCTCACCGCCCGTAAACGCCATCATCCGAAACTCAGGGATTGTTGCCAGTTGGTCAAGCAGGAGCTTGGCCTCATCCGTGCTCAACTCATCCGGAGCCGGTTTCCCGCCTGAGGTGTGACAGTGGATGCAATCGAGGTTACAGGCGGTGGTCATCTCCCAAACCGGATGGGCGGGAAAACCGATGCACCCCATCCCCCGTGACCCGGCGGCACCGGGAAGACACTTGAACCCATAGGTAAGAAACCAACGCGGCAGCCCCCTCCAGCCAGTTAGCCTGCCCAAGTAGAGCGCGCTTGCAGCCTGACGGAGGATCAGGCTCGGCGACCACCAGTAAGGACGCACCGTGCGCCTTGGCTTTTCGCCCCATTCCTCCGACCAGTGGCTCATACCCCAAACACCCCAAACGACAGGATGAAGACAGCCGT
>Ga0209636_10002432_pt1 | contig 18969 bp, 18 predicted proteins | sample DeeMarSWOR152_54_FD_187464 | JGI IMG/M metagenome (GOLD analysis project Ga0209636, IMG submission 187464) | Marine sediment microbial communities from White Oak River estuary, North Carolina - WOR-1-52-54 (SPAdes) (version 2) | ecosystem: Environmental > Aquatic > Marine > Intertidal zone >... | reverse complement strand
CTTTTCTCGCGGATGTATTCGAATCCGTTTTTTTGTCACCCCTTGAACTTCATTTGTCGTGTTCTATTCAAGTAACACGCGCGCGGATAGGAATCAAGAATCGCACCAATGACTGGTTCTTATCTCCAAAACTATCCCTCTTCAAGTCCTTTTTTTCACATAAAGATTTTGACTCTAAGACAAGGCACTAGCGCCGGCGAAAGGTGTATATGCAAAACTAAATAAGTTTCTCGGCAATGATTTCGATGAGAAAGGAGAAACTGCATGAATGTAACAAGAATACTACTACTCTTGATTTCCATTGCAATTGCGATAGGTCCGATTGGCACCGCGTTAATCATTTATCGAGACAACCTAGTTGATCTGGTTGTCCCCCCAGAAGCCTCCGAAGTAATGACAAAGTTATCGACAGAAAAGCCAAGCGCTGCATTCGAAAACTACGAGTATGATGCCTCTTCACGAACTGTAACTTTGAAGGTAAGCATAAAAAATCCTTATACATTCAATTTGATCATAAACTCGCTTTCAGCCGACGTGGAATGTACGGCGCACCATTTCCACCTAGGAAGAGTGTATTCAGACATTCCTCAAAATATCCCGGCGAAAAGCACGACCTCAATCGAAATGACAGTTAAATGGGATGAAGGAGTTGAGGCCCATATTGACAGTGATCACTCAGGTCAATCGAGCATTTTGGTAGACCTTGTGCAGCTAGCAGCTGATGTCCAAGGAATAAGTGTCCAACTGCAAAGCCGCATAAGTCTTTCTGACCCAGTTCCAATAAGGTAGAGGGCAACGAGGTATGAAGCTCAATAGAATAAACTGGTTTGGATTGGCTGGTGGCTTGACGGTAGTAGTACTGGTTTTCGCGTCTGTTGCCTTTGCCTATCCGTGGTGGCAGCTTGAAGTGGGGGAAGGGTTTTTCGAAGCCCATACTTCCCCAATGAACACCAATTTCAGCCTATTGGGCAACATGTTGACGATACCTTTGATATATTTCCTTAACCTGACTTGTCTATTGTCTCTTATTGCCAGTGCTGTTGCAATGCTATTTTACTCGGTACTTCCGACGAAAAGCTATTCAAAAGACTTGCTTGGCTTCGCCTACAAAAAGCCGCTTGTGACACTGCTAGTTTTCGTCATCGGCTTATTAATCGTAACCTACGCTGCAGGACTCCTATTCCAGATTAGCTTTCCAATGGTCGGATCAACAACTGTGAGATTGCCAGCTTCAATGAGCGGAGGAACCGAGATTAACGTTCCTATCGTAACCAGTTTCACGTGGATTTTCTGGCTGGCAGTGGTCGCTGCAGCTCTTTGCATTGCAGCACGATTATATCACAAAAGAATCGCTCCAACTCAGCCTCCAACACAGCCAAATTAGTCTATCGAGCGTTGTCTGTTAACATCACTGTCATCAGGCGCACGTGCCAAATGTATTTGAGGAAGCATTACAGTAATGTTTTTCGCGGGAGCGATTTGAAATGGTTGAGAAGAATCGTTCATATGGGATTTGCGGCGTTTATTGTGGTCAATGTCCTAGCGGCAATGGAAGGGTGAAGATGATTGCTGGTGAGTTGAAAAGATTGGTCGACACCGTTCGTTACGATTGGGTCGAGCATGTGGTTAAATCATTCAAGTTTAAAGAGTTTAGAAAAGGATTGGAGTGGTTTGCCAGTGCACAGTGTGCAATGTGTTTGAATGGCGGTGGCGCACCATGTGAAAACAGGAAATGCGCTGCGAGCAAGGGGCTTGAGAGTTGTCTGCTCTGCAATGACTACCTCACTTGTAAGCATACTGAGTATCATCGGGACTGGTATCCTTTCGTGGTTGACAACTACAAACGTGTTAAGCAAGTGGGCTTTCGGAAACATCTGGAAGAGGAAGAGGAGAGAGCTAGGGCAGGCGTGGACTTGATGGGGCATCTGGAGCGAAGATGCTGCAAAGTCGTCAAACTAGAAGATGAATAGCGCTGGCCTAGCTGTCTATTAGGACAGGGGTGCAGGTATAACAAGAGTAAAAGCTCTCTAATTCTCTTATTACACTAAAACGTGACCAACCATCAAAGCCTGCAAAGTGCAGCAAAACTTATTTAATGCCAAGAGTGTTCAGCGTTTTATCGTTGGAATCACATGGTCTATTACATAGTGTACAAGGCATCCAAAGACTACAAGAATCGAAGCCTAATCCCTGCCAGGTTAAGAGTTCTTGGATGTAGACAGATAAACAAAACTTTTTGGGAATTTGACAAGGAAAAAACACTTGAAGTCTTGAAGATATTGAAAGAGAATCGACCCTTAGTGTTGAAAAGAGTTAAGGAAGTCAAGAAGCGTTTAGTTGAACACGGCAGAGTCCAAGATCTTGGAAGTCTAATCGTAGTCACGTTTAAGGCTCCAAAAGAGAAGAAAGAGAGAATACGAAGCTCTATCAGAAGGACTCCATGCGTCCGTCTCTGCAGACTTGTCTACGCTTTTTATCAACGACACTCGCAGCTTGATCCAGAAAACAAGCTGGTTGACGCTCAAGGCTTGGCAACTTTGATCCGAGAACTCGACGGAGAGGTCAGACTCATTCCAAAGATCGTTGTTCTAAATGAACGTTCAATTCAGAAACTAGTTGAAGAAACGAGACAACACATGGAAAAGGAGATTCTTGATATAACGTTGAAATGCAAACAGATTTACGACAAGTGCATCAGAAACGAGTGCGATCACAAAAACTTGACAGAGGTTTTACGGAAACTTAGAAGTCAATATGTCAAAATCAAAAGAAAAGCAGGTTTCTACAATTCATGGATGGCGCTCGATCTCTCTAAAGATCTGATGAAAGCATACAAGGCTCTACTAAGGCTAAGGCATTATTCTCTAAGAGAGAAAGTAGTTGCATGAGTTTTCAGAAGCACTCGCTTTTCTGGCAAATTCAGGATGGCAGTTCACCAAATCCTAAAGCTTAGTAAACATCGCTGAGAATACAATTCTGTTCAACATTTTCGGGATTTAGGGAGCGAGATTCTCCTCTAATATTTGGTTGAAACGTCCACGATGAGAAGCGGCGCAAGCAAGTGCTGTCAGAAAAAACGAGGATAACCGTTGGTCCAAAAAAATCTTGAGATTTTCGAAAATGGACTTACTTTCTATAAGAGATATGCTTCTGCTGTGTTCAAGACTTTGAGAAAGCCCATGTTCCAAAGATTTCTTAGATGGGTGTTGACAACGGAGAACATACACGAAGAAAAAGTCGAAAACATCCATGTTATATTTTTCCCGTTTCGGAATGAGAATGGAAATGGCCTTGCTGGGAGATGTAACAGCAAAGCTGAAATATACATCTATCCAAAAAAATGAAGTTGTACTACAAGCTGAAGTCGAAACTGGGAAAGGAGAAAGTTCACTCTTACATTAAGAACAGAGCAAGGGCCACTCTAATTCATGAACTCCTTCACCTTAAATACAAAAGCAATGAAGAGAAGGTTAGACAACTAACGAGGAAATACTTCGATGTATTCAAACGTACTGCTCAGAATCTGGAGGGAAATGCGACATTGCAGAAGCGGCATCAGAGTGTGAAGTTTCACAAGTCTTCGTGTTCTGTGGCGAAAATCTAGGAGAAAAACAGCGAACAAGCGCTGAAGAAGGCTAATAGTTAATTATGAGCAGGAATTGCTGCGATTCGCGAATATTAAGGTCATTTCTCCGTCTTGGACACAGAAACACTTTCTTTTGCGTTTTTTCTGTCTTTCAGAATGCTTATTTTGAAGTTGTTGTGGGCGTCCTTTAAGATGAAACGGAGGTGAAAAGTATGGTTTGGGAAGAAGATGAAGAAGATGAAGAAGACTGGGAAGAAGACGAAGAAGACTAGTGAACAACTCCACATCATAACTCGCTGAGGAGGTGAATCTAGTGGCAAAGAAGAAGAAAGGCTGTGAGAAAAAAAAGAAGAGCGAGTGAGTTTGTCTAAAGTCTGCCCATAATCAACACGTTTTTTGTTCACTTTTCAGTCTTCCAAATGCTTTCATGCTCAACGCTAGATTCTCCGTTTTCCACAAGTCTCGAGATTCCTTATTGAATAAACTGGATGAATGTACAGGCTGCATATGCTTAATGGAAACTAGGAATCTACAGGACGATCTGGCCGTAAAGAAGAAGGGATTCTGCGAGAGACATCTAGACCTCTGCGTAAAAAAGAAAATAAGCAATGACGTATATCTTATTGCGTTAAAGCACGAAAGAGGCGTTTAACATTGGGACGTATTGCTAAGGGAGTGAAATGCAGCGTTTCTGGTTGCGGTAAAGACGCTGTACGCTCAATCTCATCGGCAAAAGTCAAGTCTGCTGACCTCAATGTTGGCAGTGGCGAAAGACGGGCCTATTTGTGTAAGGAACATTACAAAGAGTATAAGAAGAAGACTAAAAAAGAGAAGAAGATTGAACAGTGGCGATATAAAGGAGTATAAAGGCTAAGGACTGAGGAGATTCTATGCGATTACTGCAGTTACACTCAAACTTCATCCAGTACAAACCCATCCAGAAAGAAGTAGCCATCGCCGAGGAAGTTGAAAAAGAGGAAAAGCGACTAGAAGAAATCGTTGTTCTATTTACTGCAGTTGAAGAGGGCGACAACGAGGCAGTAGCCAAAGAAGCTATAGACGAAGTTCACGCGTTCCTAGAAAAGCTGAAGGTAAACCGAATTCTAATCTATCCATACGCTCATCTAAGCAGCAACTTGGCAAAACCAGAAAGCGCACTAAAAATAGTCAAGAAGATGGAAGCCTACGCAAAAGATATAGGCCTAGAAACATATCGTGCGCCATTCGGCTGGAACAAACAATTCACAATTTCGATAAAAGGCCATCCACTCGCGGAACAATCACGCGCCATACTGCCAGCCAAAGCAGAAGAGAAGAAAGAAGAGAAGGTATCTGAAGCAGTAAAAGCTCAAGAAAAAATGAAGTCCGATTGGTACATCCTCCGGCCAAACGGAAAAATGGTTCCGGTTAAAGAGTTTGACTTCAAAGGACTTGAAAACCTGCAAAAATTCTCGAGATACGAAACCTCAAAGGTTAGGGCAAGCCAGCAAGTGCCTCCACACGTTACCTTAATGAAAAGACTGGAAATTGCTGACTACGAGCCGGGAAGCGACCCTGGAAACCTACGCTGGTATCCAAAAGGACGACTTATTAAGTCTCTAATTGAACAGTTTGTCAACGCCAAAATGACAGAGTATGGAGCAATGGAAGTTGAAACCCCAGTCATGTATGATTTTCGTCATCCAAGCCTAGCGGATTACATAAATCGTTTTCCAGCAAGACAGTATCTGCTAGAATCAGAGGACAAAGAGCTGTTTCTGCGGTTTGCAGCTTGTTTCGGACAGTTTCTAATGGTTCATGACGCCCAGTTCTCACACAAGCAAACGCCGCTGAAAGTTTACGAATTAACCCGCTACAGCTTCAGACGAGAACAAAGAGGAGAGGTTGTCGGTTTAAGGCGACTGCGAGCATTCACAATGCCAGACTGCCACGCTTTCTGCACAGATCTCAAACAAGCCAAGAAAGAATTCCTGATAAGATTCAGGTTGTGCATGCAAATCCTAGAGGAGATAGGCTTATCCAAAGACGACTATGAAGCAGCAATACGTTTCACAAGAGACTTCTACAAAGAAAACAAAGAATTCATCAAATCCCTAGCCAAAGCTCTCGGCAGACCAGCCTTGATTGAAATGTGGAAGGAACAGTTCTTCTATTTCATACTTAAATGGGATTTCAACTTCGTAGACAACCAAGACAAAGCAGCAGCCCTCTCCACAGATCAAATTGACACTGAGAACGCAAAGAGATACGACATAACGTATATCGATGAAAAGGGTGAGAAAAAACATCCACTGATTATGCACTGTTCCCCAAGCGGAGCAATCGAAAGATGCGTTTATGCATTATTGGAAAAAGCCTACAAAGAACAACAAAGCGGCAAACCACCAATGCTTCCACTATGGCTTTCGCCCACGCAAGTACGCATAATCCCCATGTCAGACAAGTACATCAAGCATTCTGAAAAATTGGCGAGTGCCATAGGAACACAGCACATACGTGTGGACGTCGATGACCAAGCGCTAACCATGCAGAAAAGAGTTAGAGAAGCCGAAAAAGAGTGGATCCCATATATAATTGTGGTGGGACAAAAAGAAGCCGAATCAGATGTACTCCCAGTGAGAGACAGAAAAGCCAAGAAAATACGTAAAATGAAACTCAAAGAGCTGATAAGCGAAATCAAAGAAGTAGTGAAAGGCAAACCGTTTAAGTCGTTGCCCCTTCCGAAGCATCTCTCAAAAAGACCACAATTCTACGGCTAAGAATGATTTAAACAACCAACTTTCTGCAAAAACTATATCAAACCGTAGCTTAATAGCCTAAATTCTCCAATTTGGAGGAATAGAACTATTGGAAAAAGAATTGCTAATCTACATAGATGGGGAATATTATCCTAAATCACGAGCAAAGGTTTCGGTTTATGACCATGGACTTTTATATGGAGATGGCGTGTTTGAAGGAATCCGCACCTACGATGGCGTAGTGTTCAAACTCAAAGAGCACATAAATAGGCTGTACCGCTCAGCACGTGTAATTATGCTTGACATCCCACTGACAAAAGAACAAATGATGAAAGCCGTTCTAGAAACTCTCCGAAAAAACAATTTGCGAGACGCATACATACGTCTAATCGTAACTAGAGGCGTTGGCGATCTAGGACTTGACCCGAGAAAATGTCCAAAACCGACAGTTATAGTCATAACAGACGTCATAAGGCTGCACTCGGCCGAAGCGAAAGAGAAAGGAATAAGAGCCATGATTGTCTGGGTAAAGCGAGACCCCGTGGATGCGACATCCCATGAAGTCAAGTCCCTAAACTACCTGAACAGCATACTAGGAAAGATTGAAGCGAACATTGCGGGTTTTGACGAAGCCATATGCCTAGACAAAAACGGTCACTTGAGCGAGGGAGTTGGCGAAAACCTCTTCATAGTTCAAAATGGAAAAGTTGTAACTCCGCCAACATCGACTGGCGCTTTGGTTGGAATAACAAGAGATGTTGTTATGAAATTAGCTGAAAAACTCGGATACAAAGCCATTGAAAAGACTATCACGCCGACAGATTTGTTTACCGCCGATGAAGCCTTCTTTACAGGTACAGCAGCAGAAGTTGTCCCAATAATAGAAGTCAACAAGCGAATGATAGGCGACGGTAAACCTGGACCAATAATACGTCGTTTAATGCAGGAATTCGAAAAGACTGTGCGAGATCCCAAAGAAGGAACGCCTATCTATTAGTAAAGCTCAATGTTTCGTCATTAGGTTTAGAGCCTACCTTCACTTCTTTTTTCGAAACTCCACTACACATTTCCGAGATGTCACCTGCAATCTTGTGTCAACAACGTAAAAAACGATAGTTTTCCCCAAAAAATATATCAAACCTCAACTACACAAAGTAGCCTCTCAATTCGGTGGGACAAAGTTTGGAAACCTTACTGTTGACTGATGATGAAGTAAATAAGCTTCTTTCCATGGACAAAGTTATGGAAAAGGTTGAATCAGCGTTTAGAGAGAAGGGTCTCGGACATGTGCAGATGCCTGCGAAACTATACCTATTCTACAAGAAGTATAACGGTGACCTGAGAACCATGCCCTCATACCTTGAAGAACTCGATATATCAGCTGTAAAAATAGTGAATGTACATCCAGACAACCGAACAAAACATCACCTGCCTACAGTCATGGCTGTAATAGTCCTAATAGATCCAAAAAGTGGAGCTCCAATCGCAATAATGGGTGGCACCACCGTAACAGACCTGAGAACAGGAGCCTCAGGAGGAATAGCCGCTAAATATCTCGCAAGAAAAGACTCGAAAGTCGTAGGGCTTGTTGGAGCTGGAGCCCAAGCAAAAACCCAACTAATGGCTCTTCTCGAAGTCTACAGAAAATTAGAAGAGGTCAGAGTGTGGAGCCGAAGTAAAGAAACAAAACAAAGATTCGTGGCTGAGACAAAACCAGCATACGGACACTTATGCAAAATCGCCTTGGTAGAAAGCGTAGAAGAAGCGGTCGAAGGTGCAGACATAGTCGTGACAACAACCCCCTCAAGACGGCCTCTAGTCATGAATAACATGGTTTCCTCAGGAATGCACTTCAACTGCATAGGCGCAGACGCACCAGGAAAACAGGAGCTAGACCCAGCCATCTTGAAAAGGGCGAAAATAGTTGTTGACGATTGGGAACAAGCCTCTCACAGTGGAGAAATCAACGTTCCTCTAAGCAAGGGAATAATAACCAAAGAAAATGTATGGGCGGATATATGCGAGATTGCTGCAGGTCTGAAACGTGGCAGAGAAAGCCGAGACGAAATAACAGTTTTCACATCAACAGGTTTAGCAGTTCAGGATGCTGTTACAGCCAAGATTGCTTACTCTGAGGCAATAGAAAGAGGAGTTGGCAGGTCAGTCAAAATAACGTAATCTCCTCCTTTTTATCTCAAAAAACATATGTTTATCGTGAGATAATCTTCAGAGCATAGAACGTGGCTGTGCTTTCAAAACTCTCGGCTGTTCAGCTTCACCAATTGGTTCCCTGCCACGAGGCTTCTATTCCTTCTTTGGTGATTACAGTTACAGTTATGTTATCATTTAGCTGATCTGTCCAGTCAAATACGCAGAGTAGAACCACGACATCGCCTGGTTTGACTATTATCTGGTTTTCTGGATACTGTTGTTCTAATGGCTCTGTTTGATTAGGAAGCATTATTATTACTTTTGATATTGTCAAGTTCCACACGGAATAGTCAAAGCTCCTAATAGTTATGTTCAGATACTTCGTTTGACTAATTGCTGTGTGAACCACACTTGTTACGTTTAGCTCTGCCATTGGAAGAGTGAACGTAAATTCAAACGTATACTTTGCTAGAGATTCATTCACATTCACAGCATGTACAATTAAAGTCAAGTTCTTACCTGCGTATTCAGTCCAATCAGTAACATTGCAGTAAAACGTCGTTGCTTGACTGGGCTCAATTCGATCAGACGGTAATTTCGGGTTTGCCTTTGTACCATTTATTACTTCCCCGGTTTCCTTCACCACTATTTCTGTTATGTTGATCGCTGCGATAGAGGATAGATCATTCTGTAACGTAACGCTAAAATGATCCTTATCTTTCAAATCGAAAACTTCCTCCGCATTTAAGACAGTAAGAGTGATCAGCGGAGGTGGTGGGGGGGTCGTTACCGTGAATGTGGGAGTTTTGAAGTCTTGCAAGAAGTACACGGTCGCGTTTATTTCCTTCCCTCTATATCCTTCCCAGACCCAGTCAAACGTAAAGGTGCCTGTTGAATTGCGTGCTACACCTACCGATGGATAATCCCATTCCACAGTCGTCCCATTTTCCAGTGTACATACAATTCTTGTAACATTCACATAATTAGCTGATTCCGCGAAATTAAACACTGTCACGTTAAAATGGTCAGTATGATCTTCATCGAAGATGACACTTTGAATTTCGGCGGTAACTCGTGGTAACTCAAGTTCTTGGGAAAAAATGTATCCTTCATCAGTAAAAACCGTAATTGTTGGTTTAACTACATCAAACCAACTTCCGTTACATGCAAAACGAACAGTTTCACCGCGTGCGATTGTCAACGGCAGCTGTGGCAATATATCATTTTCTGTTAAATCAACTCCTCCAACTTCTATTGCGTTTATGGTTAGGTTGATCTCCGAATCTACGTCGTTCCTTGTCGTGATGTTAAATTTATCGAAAGAAACTTTCGAGTCAAAGTCCGTGTCGGTTATGTGAAGTTTAACAAACGGCAGGGACGACTCGATATTTGCGGCTGGCGAACTTGGCGAGAAAACGTTTACAGTAATGTTTTCACCAGCGAATTCGCCAGCTAGTTTTCCCCAAGAGACGTTGGCGCTATCTCTTTGAGCTTTGAGACACGTTATGTTCAAGGTTTCGCCTTTCTGAACAACTACTCCATTTTCGATTGGGGGTTCTGTTGTCACTATGTCGTAGAGTTGCGGCTCTCCCTTCAAGCTCACTGCGATTCTTGTTATTGTTGCATTTGTGGGCGAGTATGACGGGTTTAGCACACTGATTTTGAACGATCTAGCGTTTTCCTTATCAAAATAGACGTCGGTTATTGCAACTGTTGTTTTTTCAGGGATTTGAGTGAAGAGGGCGATTGTGAACATGTAGGAAAGCAGGCCTCCTACAATCGCAGATATTATCATTAGAAGTATGATCGCAAGAGTTGAAACTGCTTTTAGGTTGCTTCTTATAAGCATGTAGGTCCTTCCGCATCGTAAGTGTGTTGTATCTCATATTCCTAGAGATAAATAAGTGTTCTCTCAATGGCATCATTTAAACGTGCTGTGTTAGAAGTCAAGTTTTATTAATTCGCATCATGCTCTTTAGGACTCTGTTGACTTGAGGAAAACGTATGGTCGAGTATGATGCTCTCATAATTGGAGCGGGGATTCTGGGCCTGTCAACAGCCTATCACATCAAAAGCAACCATCCCAACGCACAGATCTTGGTCGTGGATAAGCTTAATGCTGCAGGTCAAGCAAACACAGCTAAAAGCTCTGGTGCTTTTCGATGTTTCTTCTACTCCCGCACAAACTTCACCCTCGCTGATTCCACTGCCGAATTTTGCAGACATCTGCAAGATGATCTCGATGTGAACTTGAAACTGCGATGGATAGGTTATCTTTGGCTTTTTGATGGAAAAGGTTACGAGCAGATGCGGCCTGTTCTGAAAGACTTGTCTGGAAGAGGATTCGAATACAAAGAGTATGACGAAAACGAGCTAGCTGAAGAATTGGGTATGAAGACAAACCTCACCGACGACGAAGAAGCACAACTAATGGGTTTGGCAAACGTTCACAAAGGTGTTTTTGTACCTAAAGCAGGCTTAATCGATGTTGATTCTCTCGTTGAGTTTTACGAGTCAGAATTCGCGAAGCTAGGCGGAAAAACCCAGTATGGCACAGAAGTGGAGAACGTAGTTGTTGAACCATGCACGCCCTTAGGGATTCTTGGTGAACCATTTTTTTGGCAAGATTCAAGGGTTGTTGGAGTGAAAACTAATCAAGGCATGATTCGGGCAAAAAAAACAATTGTAGCAGCTGGAGCTTGGATCCCTTCGCTTCTAGACGCTTTAGGACTTGAATGCTACATTAAGCCCAAAAAACGCCAAATTTTTTCCGTAAAAGCCAATACTGAAGCGTTGAAAAAACTGTTGTGGACAAAAGGTTTCAGTGAAGTAGGTTGTCTGCCTTTCACCATTTTGCCAGAACCATCAGTATACTTTAAACCAGCACCTGAAGAGGACGCTTTCTGGCTTAGCTATGGCGATGAGTTTCTAAGAGCTTTTCAGCTTGAAGAGGATCCACACCCTGAGGAGAACTTCTATCGATACGGAATCTATCAGGTCCTGTTGAAGTACTTTCCGCAGTTCAAAGATTGCCAACCATTTTCCGCTTTTGCAGGTTTGTATGCCATTAACACTTTGGACGGTCAACCATTAATCTTTGAAGAAAATGATTTAATGGTTGTTGGAGGAGCCAGCGGAAGTGGGATTATGAAGGCAGATGCTATCGGTAGAATTGCGGAAGCACTCTTCAGTGGTGAGGAATATGCGATGCTATACGGCGATAGGAGGTTCAAAGTCAGCGATTTAGGTCTAAATAATAGACATGTGGAGCCAGAAAAACTGGTGATTTGAATGTTGATCGTGTCAAGTTTTATTAGTCTTAAGTAGACAGATATTCACTCTGCTTTGCAGGTGATACTTCATGTATGGTTGGAATGGACGATTTCTGCGAGTCAGTTTAAACAAAATGAAGGCCGTTGCGGAAGAATATGATGCAAAAATCGCCAAAAGCTTTCTTGGTGGTAGGGGTTTTGCGGCTAAAATCCTGTGGGATGAGCTTAGGCCTGGAACAGATGCGTTGTCACCCGAAAACAAGCTTGTGTTTGCAACTGGTCCTTTGACGGGTTTTGCTTTGCCTAGTAGTGGCAAGCTTGTTGTTGCAGCTAAAAGTCCGTTAACTGGAGGTTATGGAGATGGAAACATTGGAACCTTTGTTGCGGTTCAGATGCGCCAGGCTGGCTACGACGCCATAATCGTTGACGGAAAGGCAGAAAAGCCTGTTGTTCTGCTCGTTCAAGACAAACGGATCGAGTTTCTCGACGCCGGCGATTTATGGGGTCTGAACTCTTTCAAAGTGGAAAGCATGCTTAGGCAAGTTTACGGACCAAATGCTGGGGTCCTAACTATAGGCCAAGCTGGAGAAAATCTTGTAAAATTCGCAAACATTGTTTGCCAAGAAGGACGGGCCGGCGGCAGGCCTGGAATGGGAGCAGTTATGGGTTCAAAGAACCTGAAGGCTGTTGTGATAATTGGTTCTGGCATTTTGCCTGCTGCTTATCCGAAAGAACTGAAGGAATTGGGAGCAGAAGCCTACCGGGAGATTCTAACCATGCCCCCCTACGCCTTTTGGAAGAAGCAGGGGACGATGATGACCATTGAGTGGAGCCAAGAGAACAGTGTTCTTCCAACGCACAATTATCGTGAGGGCGTTTTTGGAAAGGCAGATGCCATCGGCGGTTTCACCATGGAAAAAATGAAAGTTTCTCAACGCGGGTGTCCTCACTGTAACATGACATGTGGTAATGTCATTAAAGATTCCTATAGAAGAGAATCAGAGCTTGACTACGAGAACGTGGCAATGTTAGGTTCTAACATTGGTTTAGGTCACCTAAGAAGGGTTGCAGCTTTAAATAGAGCTGCTGACGAATTCGGCTTGGACACAATTTCCTTGGGCAACGTTCTGGGCTTTGCCATGGAGGCTTCTGAGAAAGGACTGATCGAGGAAAAGGTTACTTGGGGCAAATTCAAAGCGACCAATGCCTTAATCGAAGACATTGCCTATAGACGTGGTCTAGGTAACATGCTTGCTGAAGGTGTTCGATTCACAGCTGAAAAAATCGGTGGAAACTCCAATCGATGGGCTATGCACGTGAAAGGCTTAGAAGTCTCAGCTTATGACTGTCATGCCGCACCAGCTATGGCGCTAGCTTTTGCAACAAGCTCTATTGGCGCGCATCACAAGGATGCTTGGGTAATCTCTTGGGAGATGAAGGTCGGGCGTAGGGGTTACAGTGAAGAAAAGGCTGACAAGGTTGTCGAGTTTCAGCGTATTCGCGGAGGTGTCTTCGAAGCCTTGACAGTTTGTAGACTGCCATGGATTGAGCTTGGATTTGAACTTGAATGGTACACAAGGTTTTTGCGCGCAGCAACGAGCGTAGAGATGACTTGGAAAGACTTGGATGTTGTTGCTGATCGGATATATGCTTTGATTCGATGCTTCTGGGTACGCGAATTCGGCAAAAGTTGGTCTATGGAAATGGATGTACCACCAGCAAGGTGGTTTGAAGAGCCAATAACCAAAGGTCCTATGAAAGGGGCAAAGCTTGATAGAGCAAAATATGATGTCATGCTGAACAATTATTACAGGAAGAGAGGATGGGACGAACGAGGAATACCAACAAAAACCACGCTGAAAAACTTAGGATTGGAAAACGTTGCCAAACAACTCAAAAGACGCGTAAAACTGTTTACATGACCGTTCTCTTTACAAAGGTAAAAGAAAAAGTGGCAAAAAGAAAGATTTATATGGAACTAGGCAGACATAATCGTTGATGATCATGAGTTCGTCTAAGATATCCGAACTTCTTAGTCTAATAGGACTTTTGTTTACAGGTCTCTTTTGTGTTCTTTTGTATATTTCATTTTGCGTGGGCAGAATATCTTTTGGAGAGGCTATGGAAAAATTAATGCAGCATCTTGTTCCTTGGTGGGTTCCTGTGATAATCGCAGTTCCTCCAATTGTCGGAGCGATAATTATTATTCTTTTATATGGTTACAACAGAGCATAGCAACGGTTTCTTTCTAAGTATCTTTTCTCTCTTGCGTATCCTGAGAATTTAGATTAACATTCGCAACAACTAGTATGCTCTGGCGTAGTAGACTACTTCTTTTCCTTCTTTGCCGCAGTACGTGCAATTTGAAAACGGTTCTTCTTTTTCGAAGGATATCAGTCTAATGGTTGCTCCTGTTTCTTCCTTCATCTTTTCCTCGCATTCCGGGCTGGAGCACCAGCAAGCTCTAATGAATCCTCCTTTCTCTTTCAAAGATGCCTTGAATTCGTCGTAGGTTTTAACTGTGGTGATGTTGTTTTCTAGGAATTTTTTGGCTCTGTTGAAGAGATTTTTCTGGATTTCTTCAAGCAGTTCATTCATAACATCCAGTATTTCATCTTCTTTCGCGACTGTTTTTTCAGAAGTGTCCCGTCTAGCCAAAGTTAACTGCTTTTGCTTCAGGTCTCTGGGGCCGATCTCTATTCTTATCGGCACACCTTTTAGTTCCCACTCGTTGAATTTCCAGCCAGGAGTGTATTCTGCTCTGTCATCAAGAACAGCGGTTATACCGCTTTCATTGAGTTTGTTTAGAATTTCGTTAGCTTTTTCGAGCATCAGTTTATTGTTGACATCCTTGTAGGGTATTGGAATTATGACCGCTTGCACTGGAGCGATCCTCGGAGGCAATACCAGCCCTCTGTCGTCGCCGTGAACCATGACTAGAGCGCCTATTAGCCGCGTGGTTATGCCCCATGATGTTTGCCAAACATAGTGTTCCTTTTCGTCTTCTCCGATGAATTTTACATCGAAGACTTTCGAGAAATTTTGTCCAAGATTGTGTGATGTCCCCATCTGAAGTACCTTTCCGTCAGGCATTAGGCTTTCCACGGCTGTCGTGTATAGTGCTCCAGCGAATTTTTCGCTTTCAGTTTTCTTTCCCGTAAGTGCTGGAATTGCCAAGTAGTTCTCTACTAAGTCTCTGTATATTTTTAGGATTTCCATTACTTCTTTGTCAGCTTCTTCACTGGTAGCGTGGGCTGTATGCCCCTCTTGCCAAAGGAATTCCCTTGTTCTCAGAAAGAGCTTTGTCGCGCTTGTTTCCCATCTTACGACATTGCACCACTGGTTCAGTTTTAGGGGGAGGTCTCTCCAGCTTCTAATCCACTTTGCATAGGTAGCGTACATGATTGTTTCAGAAGTAGGCCTAACAGCAAGCCTTTCCTCTAGTTCACTGTTTCCGCCCATGGTAATCCATGCAACTTCTGGAACAAACCCTTCGAAGTGTTCAGCTTCTTTCTTCAAGAAGCTTTCCGGAATAAACAATGGGAAGTAAACGTTCTGGTGTCCCAATTCCTTTATCTTCTTGTTGAAGATTTCCTGGATTTTCTCCCAAATGGCGTACGAGTCCTCTCTGAAAATCATGCAACCTTTGATCGGCGAATAATCGGCTAGTCTGGACTTCAAGACGGTTTGGGTGTACCATTCTGAGAAGTTTTCTGACTTTTTAACAGATATTCCCATCTCTGACATTTTCACATCTCTCCTCTTCTTTCTATGTTAGAGGCATATAATCCTAGTGAAAAACAAATCCTAATGTCAACTAAGCAAAGCGAAAATTCATGGGTCTGGAACACAATCGCCCATTTCAACCACTCAACCAGACAGTATAAAATAGGTTATTTAAAAGTTTCTTCCGCTCGTGCACTCTGGCCTACTCCAATAGCAAGTATTTTAACATACTCAACCTAAACTTGAATGCGGGTGAATCAGATTGAAGGCAGTTCTCATTATTGCAGACGGAATGGCTGACAGACCATTGAAAGAGTTAGACTGGAAGACACCTTTAGAAGCAGCCCGCAAGCCTTCGCTAAACCAGATAGCAAAGGCTGGAATCTGCGGAATAATGGACCCGATTTCGCCAGGTTTGCCTCCTGGAAGCGACACCGCGACACTTGCAGTGCTCGGGTACGACGCCTTGAAAGTATATTCTGGAAGAGGAGCCTTTGAAGCTATAGGCTGCGGCGTAAATGTTCTACGCGGGGATGTTGCCTTCCGATGCAACTTCGCAACAGTGGGCAACAACCTTGTTGTTCTGGATAGGCGTGCTGGCAGAATCTCAAATGAGGACGCTTCTAAATTGGCTGAAAGTCTTCGAAAAACTAAGCTGGAGAAGTCTTCAAATGCTGTATTCATTTTCAAAAACACCATTCAGCACCGCGCGGTCCTTGTTATCCGAGGACCTGAACTATCAACAGATGTTAGCGATTCAGATCCTGAGAAAGTTGGTGAAAAAGTTTTGGAGACAAAGCCTTTAGACGAAAGCCCAGAGGCTGCTCTTACAGCTGAAATTCTCAAAAAACTCATGCAAAAATTCCATGAAGTTTTGATGCAACATCCAGTTAACAAGGAAAGGGTCAGGCGTGGTTTGCCGCCAGCAAACATCATTTTATGCAGAGGTGCAGGCGCCGTTCCAAACATAAAGTCTCTTTCACAGATATACAACATAAGAGCAGTGTGCGTAGGTGCCACACCATTAATTAGAGGAGTCTGTAAAACCGCTGGAATGAAACTGATAGATGTTAAAGGTGCCACTGGGACGCCTCAAACAGATTTCATGGCTAAAGCCAAAGCAACAATCCAAGCATTAAAAACGAATGATTTTGTGCTCTTGCACGTAAAAGCAACAGATGTCGCAAGTCACGACGGAAACATCAGGCAGAAGATTGAGTTGATTGAAAAGATTGACAGCATGCTGGGCTACATGCTAGACAACATTGACGTGGATGTAACTTATTTGGCTGTGACCGCTGATCACACAACATCGTCTGTCACAGGGGATCATGAAGGAGATCCTGTCCCCATAGCTATAACTGGTCCCTATGTTCGCTGTGACGATGTTGAAAAATATGATGAGAGGGCGTGTGCGAAGGGCGGCTTAAATAGGATTAGAGGCATGGATTTGATGCCTATTCTTATGAATTTGATCGGTAAGACCAAGAAGTTCGGAGCCTGAAGGTCAACGCAATAAATCTCGTACATTAATATGATTTCAAAGGAGAGGTAAAGCCTTGAAACCTGAAGAAGATGCTTTTGGTCACGAGTTATGGGCCTGTTACAAGGGTGAAGAGGTTTTTGAAGTGGTGGAAAGAGATGATGGCTACGTCGACGCTATAAGCTCTGAAGTGTATTTTTCCGAATATGAAGATTGGCATCCTATTGAAAAGAAGGCTATGGAATTCGTGACAGGCAGAGTTTTAGACGTAGGCTGCGGAGCTGGCAGACATTCTTTGTATTTGCAGAAAAAGGGTTTTGATGTGCTTGGAATTGATATCTCTCCCCTTGCAATAAAGATCTGTAAGTTAAGGGGCTTAAAGAAAGCGGAAGTCATGGCAATAGAAGAGGTGAACTTCAAGCCAAAATCTTTTGACACGATTATAATGATGGGAAACAACTTCGGACTGTTCGGCAGCTTCAAAAAAGCGCAAAGTCTGCTTAAGAAATTCCACAAGATGACCACTGAAAAAGCTCTAATCATCGCTGACACCCGTGATGTCTACAAGACGGATAACCCTGCCCACCTAGACTATCACAAGATCAACAAGCAAAAGGGCAGAATGGGTGGGCAAGTGAGGATCAGAGTAAGATTCAGAAAGTATGTTGGCAGATGGTTTGACTATTTGATGGTGTCCAAAGAAGAAATGAAAGAAATCTTAGACGGGACAGGGTGGAAAGTAAAGGACTTCGCAGATTCTGGCAACTCCTTATATGTAGCCATAATTGAAAAAGCGGCTGAATAGACACTGAACTCAGATATCGCATAGCTGCAGAGCAATAAAGATCCCCTTTGCTTAGGTTTATATTAGATTTGAGAGTTGATGTTCTGTTAGTGGGAGGCCAAGAGATGCAAGGGGACACTGAAATGACGTTAGATCAACTGAAAGCAGAAGTGAAAAAATTTATACAGAATCGTGAATGGGGGAAATACCATAATCCCAAGAATCTTGCAGAATCCATATGCATTGAAGCGGCAGAATTGTTTGAGGTTTTCCAATGGGTTTCTCTGAATGAAGCAGCATCGTGGAGTGATGTTCCGTCCAAACTGGAAAGCGTGAAAGAAGAACTCGCAGATATTATCATTTATTGTTTGAGTATGGCAAATGCTATGAGGATAGATGTGACTCAGGCTGTTTTGAGCAAGCTTGAGAAAAATGAAGCAAGGTATCCCGCAGGTAAGTATCGTGGTAGAGCCGATTTATTCTGAGATTCAAAGGTGATCCTTGCGGGATTCTTACCGGCTATCTTTGGGCTTCACCAAAATACGGTTCGTTTTGGTATTACTTCGATAACACAACGTATCTCTTTGTTAAACAAGGGTATTCCCAAAGAGTCTCTGCCATCCTTGTCAAGTCTCAGCTCGTACTTGTCAATGTGTTCTTGAGTTCTCTTGATGAACTCGCCATGGCGGTCGATGACTCGTCCTTTACCCTTTATAATTACTGCTTGCTCCCCTCCGTAGACAGCAACAGCTACGTTACTGTTTCTCAAAAGGTTATGAACCTTGACTGAGCTTCGATCCGTCTGTACGTAGACCTTGCCGCTATCGTAGGTAAAAAATACTGGAACAACATGCGGTTCATTATTAAGTCCTACGGTTGCAAAACTGGCTAAACGTTCACGATCCATAAAGCTCTGGGCTTCTTCTAGACTTCTCGGCATTCAAGATTCCCGGTCTGAAGCTTAAATCTGTTTACTCTTTGCCATGACTTCGATGTAAGAGAAACCCTTTTTGACTTTGCTTTCCATTTCCTTAGCCCACTTGTCTGTCCCTATCTCTCTGATTCTACGAAGCATATCTAGATGTCCCGTGTAACCTTGGATTTGTGGTTCCAGTTTGTCGCAAGGCATCTTGTTGCACTCTGCGCATGTGGAGAATCCATTTTGCTTGCAGCAGTCTCTGATCAGGCAGACTGGTGGTCCGCCACCTGCTAGGCAGCCAGGGCATTCT
>Ga0209636_10002430_pt1 | contig 18974 bp, 12 predicted proteins | sample DeeMarSWOR152_54_FD_187464 | JGI IMG/M metagenome (GOLD analysis project Ga0209636, IMG submission 187464) | Marine sediment microbial communities from White Oak River estuary, North Carolina - WOR-1-52-54 (SPAdes) (version 2) | ecosystem: Environmental > Aquatic > Marine > Intertidal zone >... | reverse complement strand
GGAAGATAATTTTGATGGAAAGGGAGGTTCCTGTTTCTCCTGATGAGGACCCGGAGCTTTTCAAAAAATGGCGCCCTTATTCCTTCCATCAGTACAAACTGGAGAACGCAGTGGCGCACGGCGCAAAAGGCATGCTTTATAACTATGGTCCTATCGGAAATCCGAATAATTCATACGACAAAGGCTTTATATACAGCCACGTGGGAAGTGCGGTTGTCGCGGACGTTTTTTCGGGCACAGGGCGAAAGCACGAGGATGTTGTCGCCAAAATTAAAAAGACTTTAAAGCCTCAGTCTTTTGCGACAGGTAAGACCTTCACCATAAAAAATATTACTGAACATCACCCTGAAGGTGTTGGCTATAACGTCATCGGCATTCTTGAGGGATCTGACCCTGTCCTCAAAGAAGAGGTTATCATTCTGGGCGGTCATCTTGACCATCTCGGTCGCTGCTATGAGATTATGCCCGGGGCCAACGATAACGCTTCGTCAATTTCGGTTATCCTGGGGATTGCAGAAGCCATGGCCAAATGCCCCATCAAGCCTCGCCGCTCCGTGATGTTCCTCTGTTTTGGTGCCGAGGAGCAAGGTATTGTTGGATCCGAGTACTACCTCGAACATCCAGCCGTAACTCTGGAGAAAACTATGGCTTTCGTTAACATGGATGGCGTTGGTTGCGGGGATAAATTAAGTGCTTTAGCCGCAAAAAATTACCCTGAATTCTGGAAGTTTATTGAAAAGGCAAACGAAAAATATATCCACCGAGTCGTAAATCCTCATTATTTTGCCAACATTGCTCGGCCAAGACTCGATGCAGCCCGTTTCATGTGGAAAGACGTTCCGACCATATCCTTCGGTGCTTACGGGGCTCGCTCTTACTACCACCTTCCAAAGGACAACATTGACACGATAACTCCTGAAATTCTGGAAGATCTGGCGCAACTCATCTTTATAGCAACGCTTGATATGGCCAATCAGGATTCGATTGATTTCAGAAAGTAAGGAACGTCTTAAATGAGATTTCATCTTCCCACCAGGATCTTTTTCGGCTCAGGTATGATTTCCCGGATTAAGGAAATAGTCGAGGAGGACTTTAAAGATGCCAGTCCTTTTCTGGTCACTGATAAAGGCATTAGAGAAGCAGGCATCGCCGATAAAGTTCTCAGCCGTTTTCCGGGGATTCCCGTATTTGATGAAGTTGAGCAAAACCCGAAACACACGACAATCAACAGGGCTGGGACGCTAGTTCGCAAGATAAAGCCAGGTCTTGTTATCGGATTGGGAGGGGGGAGTTCTATAGATGCTGCCAAAGCCATAGCTTTGCTGGCGACCAACCCAGGTTATATAGAAGATTATGAAGGAAAAGGAAAATATAAATCGCCTCCTGTTCCTGTTCTGGCCATTCCCACGACCTGCGGCACAGCAAGCGAAGTGACCTGGGTTTCTGTAATCACTCACACTGAAAGAATGTTCAAGATGAGCATAAAAGGTCCGCATATGTTTCCTGCAGTGGCTCTCATCGATCCTGATCTGCTTGTCACTCTTCCACCTCAACTCATTGCCTCAACCGGATTGGATGCTCTCACCCATTCGATAGAAGCTTATACTGTAAAGCCTGCAACTTTTCTCACGGATATTTTTGCTCGTGAATCCTTGAAACTAATATTCGAGTCGCTTGAAAGAGCTTACGGAAATATAAAAGGCGATAAAGAGGCAAGGGAGAAAATAATGCTGGGCAGCACCCTTGCCGGACCAGCTTTCTGTAACAGCGATGTCGGGGCTGTTCACTGCGTGGCTGAAGCTGCCGGCTCTCTTTTTGATACTCCCCACGGTGTTGCCAACTCGATCTTTCTTCCCTTCGTTATGGAATTTAATCTTCCGGTTGCCAAAGACCGCTATGCTGAAATAGCTAAGATTGCAGGAGTGGAGGAGAAAGACAGCGAAGCTGCAGCAGGGGAATTAATCCAGATGGTAAAATTTCTGTCCAGTTCTTTGAATATCCCTTCTTTTAAGGATTTGGGCATACAAGAAAGTCAGTTTCCTGAAATTGCCCAAAAATCTTTCGAGAATAATTCCAATCCTTCTAATCCGAGAGAGGCAGGAGTCGAAGACTATTTAGTAATCCTTAAAAAAGCTGCTACCTAAATGGGGTCATAAAATGGGGTCAGGTCTTGTTTTTTGTGTTCTTTTCGTCTCAACTTTTAACATACAGCATAAATGCCACATAAAAGGCAAAAAACAAGACCTGACCCCAAGAATGATAAGAAGCAAAAAACAAGACCTGACCCCAAGAATGATTTAGCTTTTTTCGGTGAGGATTTGGAGTATTTCTAACTCGTCTGCATCGAACCATATTTTATAACAGTAAAAGCATTTGTCCACTGGTATAACATACTGGTAGCTGAATGGCCTGGCGAGCATTCGAGAGCCACAATGGGGGCAGGAGATTTTCTTTGATTTTTGTTCCCTTATTTTTTGTATATAAAAAGGATTATCCAGGAATTGCTCCTTGAAATCTCGAGCTTTTTTTATCAAGCTTTCGGAAAAAGTAACTTCCCTCCGGGAGAGGATACGCCACTTGAAAGAAGAATCCACGAGCTTTCCGCTGCATTGCGGACAGATTTTTACGGGCGTGCCTTCATAGTAACCTTCCCTGAGAATGACATGACAGCGGGGACACCGATTCTTCATACTTGAAGCCAGCGGTTTTTTCTTTCCCAGTTTACGAAGGGCATCTCGGATCTGAGCGAACTCCCTGGCCCGGCCCTCAATTCCTTCCTGTAGATTCTTTATCCGTATCATGGGGGTAAAAAACCGGATGAAAAGAAGTTCGCTGAGTGCATAAGGACCCTGCCAATTCCCTTGAGGATCTCGTATGGACCACACCTTCCCTTCTATAGGGATAACCTTATTTTCTTCAGCCGCAGCAGAGCCTGTTTCCTGGATGACTTCCTCTCTAGAGGGCAGGAGAATTTGCGCCTCCTTGCGCCTTTTCTGGATTTCATACACTTCTTCGATTATTTTATGTGGTTTTGTTTTTGCCATGTCTGCAAGAAGTCTGATTCTTTTCATTACAGGCGGATGAGAATTAAACAGACGAGAAAAGAATCCCTCTGATTTCCCTTCTAACTTTGGAGGAATGATATATAGAGGACTATAGGTCAGAGAGAAATCTCCGACGAAAGAATTTTTCAAATGCGTTTTATAAAGAGCGCGGGCTAGAGCTTTTGGATTACGGCATAACTCCACGGCAGCGGCATCAGCAAGAATTTCTCTTTCCCTGCTTATGAGCATGCTTAAAAGACGCATGATTATTGCTGATATTGATACAAGAAGATAAGCAGGACCAGGTAGAACTCTTCCTCTTTGAGTCTGATCATCCGGCTCCAACGCCAGCCTGAGTCGTTCGAATAAGTTGGTTAGTGAGCAGACAAGAGTGATATAGAAAGCATCTCCCCGGATAATATGAGCCATTTCATGTGCGACAACTGCCTCCAGCTCATCTCTGGTGAGTTCTGAAAGCATGCCTTCGGTGGCGATAATATTCGGTGTCCCGTCTGCTGAGACCAAAGCCAAAGCATTCATCGCGGATTGAGGAATGACGCGTGGGATTACTCTTGGTACGCCGCATGCAATCCTGATACCTTCTACATTGTTAACGAATTGTTTGTGGTAACGGTCAGAAAGGTCTGGAGGACGAGCCATAAGGCGTTTGAGGATGAATTTTGCTCCAAACTTTCTTGCTTCATAAAAGTGAAGCGAAGCAACGAGAGTAGCGAAAGCTGTATTAAACAAAAGAAGTCTGGTGAGAAAGCTTCCCGCGAGCAGTCCTTCCTTACCCAGGGATACGCCGAAAAATAATATAATTCCGGAGAAGAATCCAACAGCGATGAAATAAAAAAGAAGCAGGATAAAAAACACGAACAGGCTTTTTCTCCGTTGCTGGCGCTGGACCTCGTAAAAATCTGGAGCAAGCTTTATCGCCATGATTTATACTGCTATCTTCTGAGCTTTCTCAGCTTATGGTTCGCTCCTATGGTATAAAAAAAGAATTCCGACTGCAAATTAGTTGTAGGGATTTGATTTATCAAATCCACCTTGTTATTTATGTATGGATTGGTACATATCGTGTAGGGATTTGATTTATCAAGCCCTAAGAATATGGAATTGCTTTTTCGATATCAAAGATACAGTCAAAAAATATAAACTAAAAATTAATTGACAAATACATTCTCGAATCTGTAATTTATACATAATCCTAAAAATGGAGTATGAAAAGATGGCTAAATGTGCGAGGATCGTGGGTACAGGCTCATATCTGCCTGAGCAGAAAGTTACCAACCAAGATATTGAGAAAATGGTGCGCAACTTTGATCTCAAGAGAGCAGGAATGCCTTTCGTTCAGTGGGTTGAGCAGCTAACCGGTATAAAGACAAGGTACTTTGTGAAAGACGAGGATGCGGAAACGATGGCTGCCAAAGCTTCTCTTTTGGCGCTGGAAGCAGCAAAAATGGAAGCCAGCGATATAGATTTTATTATCGTTTCAACTCTCACTCCTGCCAGAGACGTTCCTAATATGGCATGTACGCTTGGGCACTTAATTGGAGCGAGAAAGGCCGGTGGTTTTCCTTTAAATACCGCCTGTTCGGGCTTTGTATATGCCCTTTCGGTAGCCTATTCGCTTATAAAATCTGAAATATATAAGAACATAATGGTAACATCAACTGAGGCTCTTTCGAGAGTAACAAATTATGACGATCCGAGCACGGCTGTTCTCTTTTCTGATGGAGCTGGAGCAGCCATTTTGCAGGCCAGTGAAAAGGGGGGCATTTGTAGTCCTCCTCATATGAGTTCTGACTTTACTGAACACTTTGATCTGAAAAATGTCGATTGCTTGAATCCTTCAGCGAGAATAAAGAAGCAGGGAAGAGAGTTCATACCCAGGCATACACTTCACATGATGGGAGGCCCCCGGGTTCTGAGAAGGGCTATAAACGCCATGGCCGATGCTTTGATGAAAGCTTTAGACCAAAGTCCTTATAGACTTAAGGATTTGGATGTGATAATTCCCCATCAGGCAAATCAAAGGATCACTCAGGGATTGATCGAAAAATTGAAGGTTCCTTCCAAAAAAGTCTGTCAAGTCATTGATGCCATAGGTAATACTTCGGGAGCGACCGTTGCAATCGGGCTTGATATGGCAATTCGGGGAAAAGCAGGGGATACCAAGATAAATCCGGGCAGCAAAGTTGGCTTGACTGCAATTGGCGGCGGTTACAGTTTGGCAGCCTTAGTTTTGGAATATTAGGATCCGCACTTTAAATAAATCTTTTAGAGCATCAAGGATTCAATTAACATTTTCATCTCTATAAGGGAATTGTAGGCAACGCAATATGATATTGCAGGCGTTTGACTGGGGATTTGTAGTCGGATTTTTTATCTTGTCTTTAGCCATAGGGCTGGCTGTTACCAAAAAAGCTGGAAAGAGTTCCTCGGAATTCTTCCTCTCAGGCAGAAATATGCCCTGGTGGCTGTTGGGGATCTCGATGGTCGCCACCACTTTTTCCAGCGACACACCCAATTTGGTTACAGATATTGTCCGGCAGAATGGTGTTGCCGGGAATTGGGTCTGGTGGGCATTTCTCCTGACCGGTATGCTAACCGTCTTCGTCTATGCAAAGCTCTGGCGCCGCTCAAAGGTTCTGACCGACCTCGAATTTTATGAACTCCGCTACAGCGGCAAAGCTGCTGCTTTCCTGCGGGGTTTCCGGGCTCTTTACCTCGGTGTGTTTTTTAACGTTCTCATCATGGCCACGGTTTCCCTGGCAATTATAAAGATCGGAGGTGTCGTGCTTAATTTGACGCCGATTCAAACTCTTCTGATCGCCTCGTTGGTCACAGTAGTCTACAGCGCCCTCGGGGGATTGCGCGGTGTTTTAATCACGGATTTCTTCCAGTTTGGAATCGCTATGATCGGCTCGATTGGCGCCGCTGTAATTGCGCTCAGGCTGCCCCAGGTCGGAGGATTTAGCGCATTATTAGCAAACGAGAATGTAGTTTCAAAATTGAATCTTCTTCCTGACTTCTCTAACACAGAAGCATTTTTAGTAATCCTCGTTCTCCCTTTGGCAGTGCAGTGGTGGAGCGTCTGGTATCCAGGAGCAGAGCCTGGTGGCGGAGGCTACATTGCCCAGCGTATGCTATCTGCGAAGTCAGAAAGACATGCGGTGGGTGCTACTTTGCTTTTCAATGTAGCCCATTATGCTCTCCGTCCCTGGCCGTGGATCATCGTGGCCTTGTGCTCACTCTTAGTCTTTCCCACTCTAGATTCCCTGCGAGCCGCTTTTCCGAATGTCGATCCAAGTGTGTTGAGACATGACCTTGCCTATCCTGCCATGTTGACCTTTCTTCCTCATGGTCTTTTGGGACTTGTTGTTGCTTCTCTGATCGCAGCTTTTATGTCCACAATCTCTACCCATTTAAACTGGGGTTCTTCTTATGTGGTCAACGATTTTTATAAACGTTTCATCAATCCAGAGGCGAGTGAAAAAAGGCAGGTTCTCGTCGGGCGCATTTCCACCTTCGGCTTGATGATTCTTGCTGGCATTTTGGCTTTGTTGTTAAGTAGTGCCCTAGAAGCTTTTCATATTTTGCTTCAAATCGGAGCTGGCACTGGATTGCTTTTTATCCTGCGCTGGTTCTGGTGGCGTATCAATCCCTACAGTGAGATTACGGCCATGGTTGTCTCGTTCGTCGTAGCCGTTTATTTGCAGCTGATTCATCCACGAACTGGTTTACCTGAAATTTCCACTCCTGTTCGGTTGGTCGTGGGAGTTAGTATCACCACAATTTGCTGGATCACAGTAACCCTGCTGACCAAACCAACGGAGTCAAAGACATTACGCTCTTTCTTCCGTTTGGTTCAACCCGGCGGGCCGGGATGGAAAAGAGTGGTCGATATGGCAAGACAGGAAGGCGAAGTCCTTGAAGAAGCTAAGCAGGCCTGGGATGTTCCTACCGGGATATTGTGTATGGTTCTGGGATGCTTTGCCGTGTATAGTGCGCTTTTTGCCACAGGATACTGGATCTATGGTGAGCACACCACAGCAAGCATCCTGACACTTGCAGCAGCCGCCTGGGCCTTCATTCTGACCAGGGCGTGGAAAAAACTGAGGATGGCTTCCTGACATAATTATATGAATTCTTAGGAAAGATAAAATTCTTCTGGGAGAACATGATTGTCACTGGAACGCGGATTGAGTAGGAGGAGAGAGTTTTCTAGGTGCTCTTAAGGATTATGCGTGTTCGAATCCCTGCTTCCCAGCCACTCTGATTAAGGCAACATCCACACGAAAATACTGTGAGTTTGATTGACAGGCAAAATGAATCACAGTAATATTATAGCCTGAAGGGGAATTACTAAATGATGAATTTGGAGATAAAGAGTTAAAATTCCCTCTGCCATTTTCGGAATGGAGAAGGAGTGATCATGAAAAAGCACATTCTATTATTTCTGGTTTTACTACCAATGTTTTTCTGCTTCCTTTTCGGGTATCAGAGACAAAAGAGCCCAGCCCAGGTAGAAGAACATGAGGTCGAGGTCAGATTAGTTTTGGTAGATGTCATCGTGACCAAAGATGGGAAATTTGTTAAAGACTTGACGATTGATGATTTTGAAATACTCGAAGACGGAAGAAATGTCCCGATTAATTCTTGCGAATTGATAAGCTTCGAAAAGACGGAGATGAGAACCGAAGAAGCAGAACCTGAAGAAATCCCTCCAGCCATCGCAAAAAAACGACTTGTGGTTGTGTTCGATGCGATCAATTCCTGGCTGAGAAACCTCAAAAAGGGAGGAAAGCAGATCGTTGATGAGCTCGAGACACTGGCTAAACTGGGGAATGAGATCATGGTGGTTCAAATGAGTGGGGATAAGCCGCTAACAATTCTGCAGCCTTTCACGACTGATGCTGAACTCATAAGAAAAGCGCTTGTCAAAGCCTCAGGGCGTATCTGGTTTGATAGCTCTATCGAGGCTATGAGGATGTATAGAGACGCAGGCCTTGAAGTTGTGGTGACTGACGACGCTGGAGCTCCAGAACCTCCGGTTTCCGGGCAATTGGAAATGTCCAGGGCATACATAAAGCAAGAATACGTCGTTCGTGAGAGAATAAAATTCGAGAAAACATTGGGTGAAATCTTAGCCCTCACAAATACTATAAAAGATTTGCCAGGAAAAAAATCCATTCTTTTAATCAGCGATGGTATTCCCTTTGCTTCTGCTCCAGCGGTCGAATATACGGAAAAAGGTGATGAGACTTCATTTAGGGAAATATCTAGCGGAATTAGAGGACCCGCATTCAAGAAGAGAGAAGTGCGTGAGGCTAAGGTTTTCGATCCCTTTAACATTCTCGGGAAAGAGAAGTTTAGGGTAGGAGAGGAGGTTTTACAGGAATTGATTCGCTTTGCCAATGCCAATAATATATCGTTTTATTCCTTATATCCTGAGAATTTTATGAATCATCTCATGCAAGTTTCGTCCGAATTTGCCTTTTATTCTGATATGAAGCCATCACAAGATTTTATTGAACAAGAAAAAAAGCTCAAACTTTACAATCTTGTATGGATTTCAGAGGATACAGGCGGAATTACCTTAAGAGGTACCGACAAATATGAAAAGTTCAAGCAGGTCATGGGAGCAGATTTAAATCATTATTATCTACTCAGTTACTATCCTCGCAGGGAGAGTCCAGACGACAAATACCATAAGATTAAGGTCAAAGTAAGAAAAGGAGGAGTTGATGTGCGCTCTCGAAAGGGTTATACAGATTACTCTGAGGAAGGAAGCGAGAAAATGTCTCTTGTTTCGACTTATTATAATCCTTCTCTTTTCAAGGAGCTTCCTTTTGTGGGTGCCTTTATTCCCGTCTATTTGAAATCAGGTAAATTCGAGCCCTGGATCTGTGTAGCCCTTCCCGCAAACAAATTATTCATCCAAAGAAACATTGGATTCGGGCCGATGAAGTTAGACCTTCACATATGGATCAAAGATTTGAAAAGGGGAGAGCGCACTTTGGGTGGACAAATTCCAATTCCATTTAACATCGATCAAAATTTCTTAAACGCGGCAAGAAGTACAGATTATATTCTTTATCACTTTTTAGGTTCGGAAACACGCCTCAAATATGAGAAAAATCATGTCATCTACGCTCTTCATGATGAGCAGACGAATGAAGTGGGGACATGGGAATCGACTCTCTCTCTTCCTGATTTAAAAGAAAAGAATCGAGGAGATGTGCTCAATTGTGTTCTGGGTTTGGTTGCCCAAAGTCCGAAAGTAAAGAAAAAATCTTTCTCTCTTTCTAAGGAAGACGGAAGTTTGGAATACGGTAAATTTAAATTTTTCCCGTTGGTCACAAACAGAGTCCAACGATCACAAGATACTGCGGTTTTCCTTCAAATCTACCTCCCTAAAGGAAAGATAGAGGTTCATCCTCAATTTTTGGCTGTAAAAAATGAAGGTGCGTCTCAGCAGATTCATGGAGAAATGCTCGCAGAAAGGTGGAATGGGAAATTAAAAGTCTGGAGTGGGCTGATTCATCTCGACCTGAAAGATATCATTAGGGGCGACCACACTGTGAGAGTCGAGATTCCAGTATCTGATAGCGGCCCTGTTTTAAGCAAAGAGGTCAAGCTGATTAAGCTTTCTTACTAACCTCCGGTCTTAAAGCTCTTTTCCTTTATTTTGTTCGACTGCTTTCCAATAATAAAAAACAGAATCAAGATGAGATGCGCGCCTGTAGCTCAGGGGATGGAGCGACGGACTTCGAATCCAAAGGTTGGGCATTCAAATCCATCCATACGTCCCTCTTGAACCCAATCTCGTCAGGATATCTGCCGACGCAAATAGGTTTATTGACAGCCGTTGATTTTATTCTTAATAATTATAAAGAGATAATAATTATGCAAACAGCTTTTCCAACCAAAGAAGAAATCACCAAAGAATACAGGGGACTGGTTTCCGCAATAAGTCATGGGATGATTCAAAATCCTGAGATGGCAAAAGATGCGGCTCAGGAAGCCTGGATGGAGATTTTAAAAAGTCTGAAAACATTTAAAGGGGAAGCAAAAATATCTACATGGATATACACTATCGCATCGAGGGTGATCTTAAGACAGGCTAAGAACGAAAAGGTCTATTCAACTCGATATCTAAGTGAATATTTCAGAAATGGAGAGAGAGAATCACCGTTTGAAAAAGAAGCGGACAAGAGGATATGGGTGAAAGAGATGTGCGATAAATGCCTAACTGGCATTCTTCACTGCCTGTCCAACCAGGATCGTCTTCTCTACATCCTGTATGATATTGCCGGACTATCCTCCAGAGAAGTCTCCATGATAGTGGCTGAGCAGGAAAGCACGGTGAGAAAAAAGGTATCTCGGAGTCGGAAAAAACTGCATAATTTCTTAAACGAGGAATGTGCGCTCTTTAAACCCGACGGGAACTGCTCCTGTCGAATGAAAAAACATGTCATAGGTATTGATCTTCCCTCAGAGTATCAAAAATTAAAGAAAACCGTAAAGGATATCCATTTCTTCCGTGAAAGCCGGCAAATTCTGGCGATCAAGGACCATCTCGCCTAAATATTTCATTTTTTTTGTCACATTTTTTCCTATTTCCCCACCCATTAAGTGAAAACCAATGAAATTTCAGAAAAAAATCTCAAAAAAAAGGAGGAAAAAATGAATTCTGCTAAAAAAAGGAGTTTGACCGCTCCCTGCGGCTTGGATTGTTTCAATTGCGAAATTTATGAAGGAAACATCACGGAGGAAATGAAAAAGCAATTTGCATCAAAAATCCAAAAAGATCCAGAAGAAGTCGCCTGTAAGGGATGTCGGATAGAGAAAGGATGCAAGCATTTGGGGCAATCCTGTGAGACACTTAAATGCATTGAGGATAGGGGATTGGAGTTCTGTTTCGAATGTGAGGAGTTTCCTTGTGTAAAGCTTCAACCCGCAAAAGAAGGAGCAGACAGATATCCACATAACTACAAGCTTTTTAATCTGTGCCGGATGAAAGCTGTTGGCGTTGAAAAATGGGCTGAAGAAGAAGCCAAACTTATCCGTCAACGTTATTATTTGGGGAAGTTCGTCCCGGGAAGCGGCCCGATTCTGAAGCGAGAAAAAGAGAATGATATTCAAGGACTTGATACGAAATAGCTTTTAATTTAACTTAAATGAGGATCATGACGCTAAAAACTAAATTGATTGAAATTATTTATAGTTTGGCGACAAGCAGTAGAAAAGTCCGTAACTTTTTTACACCTCTATGGGCACTCTTCTTCGCCCTATTTGTATTTTTGTTTGTCATTTTAGCCTTAAAAGTAGATAGGCTAATTGGCATTACCGGTATATTTTCCAGACCGCTTTCTCTCATTTTGGCTTCAGTGTTTTTTTTAGTTGCTTTTACTCTAATCGGATGGTCGATTCTGGTCTTTCTTAAAGCAAAAGGGACTCCAGTTCCTTTGAATCCTCCGCCTCAATTGGTCACGTCTGGTCCCTACGCCTATTTGCGGAATCCTATGCTGACTGGCTTATTTGTCCTGCTCTTCGGTATTGGAGTATTGTTTGGATCTCTCTCTCTTCTTGTTATATTCACACCTCTTTTTATTTTTATAATGGTGTGGGAATTAAAAGCTATCGAGGAACCAGAACTTTTGAAACGGCTGGGCCAAGATTATGTAGAATATCGAAAAAGTAAACCTATGTTTTTTCCAAGCCTTGGGAAAATAATCAAGAGGAGAAAATAAGCTTAGAATGTTACATGATGAAATATGGAGATGAAATTCTTTTATAAAAAGAATATATTTCTATAATTTTCAGGCTAGGCGTGGTTAGGGGCTATTTAAATAGCCCCATCTGATTTTGGATCCGTCGTTGTTTTTAGGAGAGAACTACAAGACAAACTATATAAACATCCGCGATGATATGATTTTCAAGAAGGTGACGACCTGTCTCTCATTAATGTCCCGCCTGAAAAATGGGGCACAGCATGGCGTCACGAATTATTATGTCTGTTCGGATATGAACATTTTTTATCCGATTTCGGACATTGAAATCTCCATTTTTCCTTTTTTCTCGAGTTTTTTCTCCAGTATCTAATATGGCATGAAATTTGCTTATTTACAGACTGAAAATCATGTTATATTTTAGGACGCTCGGAAACAGGAATCCCCATGTTTAAAAACTACATCAAAACAGCCTTCAGGAACATCAAGAGATACAAAGGCTATTCCTTCATCAATATAGCTGGCCTGACCGTGGGGATGGCTTGCTTCATCCTCATCTTCCTCTGGGCCTATGACGAACTGAACTATGACATGTTCCATACCCACAGCAACCTGCTCTACCGCATCATTCTCAAGAAAGCCGATGATCCGGGTGATCCAGGAATACCCAGCGCTCCCTATATTCTACCCAAGATCCTCAAGGAAGAATATTCTGAAATTGTTGAAGTAACCCGGGTCAGAACCCGTGCCTACCCCAGCGCTGTCCGGTGCGGCGACATTGCTTTCTATGAACAGCGGTTCTTCTTGACCGACCCCTCTTTTTTCTCCATGTTTTCCTATGATTTGATAGCAGGGAACCCGAAGACGGCCTTGAATAGCCTGAATTCTGTAGTCGTGACAAAGGAGGCGGCTCAAAGATATTTCGGAGACGAAGATCCTATGGGAAAGATCCTCCACTGGAACAACACACATGATCTAGAGGTGACCGGCATCATAGAAAAGGTTCCCTACAATTCGCACCTTCAATTTGACTTCATGGCCTCACTCCAGCTTTATGACAGTGAGCGTCTTTCTTCCTGGTGGCGAGAGGCCGCTGCCTATGTCCAGCTTCAGGAAGGTGTTTCTGTTGAGGACCTCAACCGCAAAATTGCCGGCACCATCCAGAGATACCATCCAGAAGATGAGTACAGCATCACTCTTCAGCCAGTGAGAGATGCCCACTTGAATATCACACAGGGAGGCCGCAGTGATAGGAGATTTGTTCTTATCTTTGGCGTGATCGCAGTCGTGGTTCTGGCCATCGCCTGCGTCAACTTTATGAATATCACAACGGCCCGCTCCAGTATCCGTGCTCTGGAAGTGGGGATGCGAAAAGTGGTCGGAGCCAGACGGTCGGATATCATCAGGCAATTCCTGGGAGAATCTGTGCTTCTCTCATTGATATCATTCTGCCTGGCTGTCATTCTGGTTGATCTCTTCCTTCCGGTGCTCAACAGGCTCCAAAGTAAAGAGATGACTCTTCTGGGCTCCGGGAATATGTTCGTTTACCTTTCGCTTGTTGGCGCGGCTGTTGTCACCGGTTTAGTTGCGGGGAGTTATCCGGCGCTTTTTCTCTCCTCCTTTCAGCCCGCCAAAATCTTGAAAAAGGATATCAGCAGAGCTCGGAAGGGATCCGTTCTTCGGACTGTTCTTGTTGTCAGCCAATTTTCCGTGTCTGTGCTTCTGATTATCATGACTATAGTCGCCTATAAACAAATGCAATATATCCGAAACACTGAGTTCGGTTTCTCGCGTGAACGGATCGTACATATGCTGATGAACGACCAGCTAAGAGAATCCCATAAAACCTTCAAAGATAAGTTGCTGCAAGACCCGCGTATCCTTAACGTTACTTTTGCCTCTGCTCCTCCCCACCTCCTGTTAAATGTCAACGATTTCGAGTGGGAGGGCATGGATAAGGATAAAGAAGTGGAATTGAATTTTCTGTATGTTGACCACGATTACGCGGAGACATTTGGCCTGGAGATCGTGCAGGGTCGGGATTTTTCCGAGGAATACCCGACAGACGCTTCAGAGGCTTATGTAGTCAATGAATCGGCAGTTCGCTTTATGGGGATGACGGACCCGATCGGAAAGCGTGTAGTTCTAGCCGGCAGGGAGGGAAAGATCATTGGTGTGGTCAAGGATTTTAACCATAAGCCGCTTATCTTTGATATTTCTCCGATGGTTATGGGTATTCGGCCCAGCTGGTTTTACGACCTTCTCATTAAAATCGGGCCTGAAGATATCCCGGGGAGCCTGGCTTATATTGAGAAGGTCTTCAATGAGGTATCGCCGGCATTCCCGTTCTGGTACCAATTCCTCGATGATTGGCTTGAGATGATCTATGTTCCCTTGAAGATTATGAATACAATCTTTAACAGTTTTGCTTTCTTGGCTGTGTTCATTTCCTGCCTGGGATTATTCGGTCTGTCTTCTCTCCTTTTGGAACAGAGGAGAAAAGAGATCGGAATCCGTAAGATCCTGGGAGCCTCTGTGCCGGGAGTTGTGTTCCTGCTGTCGCGGAAGTTCCTCAAGATCATTCTGGTAGCTAATCTGATTGCTGTTCCCGCGGCTTATTTTGCTGCAAGGATGTTCCTGAATCTTTTCGTATCCCGGACAAAGTTGGATGCGGTAGGGATCGTGGCGACGGTGGCGTTTACTTTTGTTGTGGCGCTCGTTACGATAAGCTATCAGGTCATCAAGACCGCCCTGGCCGTCCCGGTCGATTCATTGAGGTATGAATAAGAGTTGGGGATGACCTTCACGGCCCCCCATCAGACCACCTCTTTCACTTTAACTCTTTCGGTTTAAGATCTTCGATGATTTTTGCATCCACCCAATAGATATCGGATTCGGCTAAAAAAAACAGATATTTGCCGTCCGGAGAAAGAGAGGCGGCGACGTTACCCTCGGTGTCGAGGATCTGACTGAGATTTATGGCTTTTCCCCATGATCCGTCGCTCTCACGGAAGCAAATAAAGAGCTGGGCAGGGCCGCCTGAGGGATCGATGGTATAGGAATCAAAGATAAGGAAGCTTTCATCCGGTGCTATGCAGGGATGGCGTCCTGGTCTGCGGCCCGGCGCCGGTGAGAGAACACTGCCCTTTTGTTTTTCGAACGGTCCTAAGCGGCCGTTTGTCAGTTTTGTCCGGGCAATTCCATATTTTTTTTCGTCTTCGTAGTCGATATCCGTGATATATATGGTTCCGTCTTTAGCGGTTGTGACATACATACCGTAGCCCGCATAGCTGGGCTCTCCCCAGCCGTTTTCCGTGCGTTCCACCTTCCAGATTCCGTAGGGATTTTCCATTTCTGGCCTCTCCGGATTAGGGCGCATGCTGCCGAAATAAAGCATCTTGTTGTCCGCTGTGATGTGCGGTTCGTGGTTGCGGAAGTCACCGTTGAAGGAAGCAGGCTCAGGAGAGGTCCAGCCTTCCTTTTCCCAACGGCAGACCATAATGCTCATTCCGCGGTTGAAATAAAACTCTTTGCCGTCCGCGGAAAAAGTGCAGGAAAATTCATGGCCGCCCTTTGTGGAGACGATTCCTGGGGCAAAGGTTTCTTTTTCTGAGCCGGGGGGCTTCTGTCCCAAATAGGGTCCTTTTAATCCGGTCTGCTTCCCAGGTGCGAAAAGGGAGCCTTCGGGTGCAAGGGGATGATACTCTTCGAAAAGCTCATCTATACGTTCCAGACGGGATTTGGCATTTTCATTCTGAGGATTGAGTTCTAAGGATTTTTTGTAGTAGCGGATGGTGTTGTACTTATCCCCCCAATAAAGATAGGCTTCGGCCAGGCTGTCGTAGACATTGAAAGACTGGGGAAAGGTTTCGACGTTCATTCGGAAAACGTTCAAAGCATTCCTGATTTTGTTCTGCCTGAGCAGTTTGTATCCCAAGGTATTGAACTGTCTTTCGCTGACAAAATATTTGTCCGGCTGATTTTTGAGCTCCCGGAATTTGTCTTTTGCTGCGGCTGTACCCTTTTTCGTGAACATATCTTCGACGACATCTGCGGCGGAGATAAAGAGCTGGCTCCAGAAAGCCTCGCTATTTCTTTCATGAAAGGTGCGGATTCTTTCTTCGCTGTGGCCCCGATCCCTGAGATAATAATATTTTTCTTGGAGAGGAAACTTTTCTTTAGCCTGTTCCAGGGAAAGTCCCTGTTCTTTGGCCTTCTTCAGGCCCTCCCAGAGCGTTTTGATATAGTCCCTCCACATGGCCAGCTTTTCTGCTTCCCAGATATCCATATGTCCGGGAATGACCTTTGAAGGAACGTCATCTCCGTCCAGCGCCCTGTGCAGCACCTCGAGCCAGCGGTCGATATCCAGTACGGGCTGGCCGGCAAAAAGCGGAAGCCATCTTTGATCCAGAAAAAGATCTCCAGTCATCAGGATTCCCTCCTCCGGGATGTGGATGAAGATATCGGAGGTGGAATGGGCCCGGCCGAAGTAATCCAGTTTAACCGTGATATCTCTGAGGTCGAGAACCATCTGGTCGCTGAACGTGGTTTTGGGTGGTGTTGAGACAAATTCATTTTTGAAATCATTGATTTGCCGCTTCAGAGTCGTGAGATAGGCCTGGGTATTCCGGGCTTTCTCAGAGCCGGCCTGAACGCTTTTTAAGCGGGCTGTCTCATTCTGGAACATCCGTTCCAGATCGGCCATCCGGCGGGGCATATAAGCTTTATCCTGGGCCATCCCGGCGATGACATTATCGTGTCCGATAATAGCAGCATCGGTAAAGATTTGGTTGCCGAAGGTGTGATCCCAGTGGTGATGGGTGTTGATGACATAAGCGAAGTCGGTTCGGCCGAATTCCTTTTCTATTATGCTGCGCATTTTGGCTGCAGTGGAGGGAAGGCCCGAGGTGTCGATGACCACTATTCCCTTTTCTGAAGCCACGGCCACAACGTTGTTGTGCATCAGGGTTTCGGAGAGGATCAAAACCCGGTTGCTCAATCTTTGCGTTGTTATGGGGATATCATCATCCGTCTGAGCTGCCGGAAATGCAGCACAGAAGAATAAAACCAGAAAGTATGTAAGAACCTTTTTAAATTTCATCTTTCCTCCTTAAAAACGAACACTCTTCCGGTTTCGGTGGGATGTCAGTAATAGAGCATCAGTGTTAAATTTTTTTTAATAATACTTCCCTTGTCAAGTCGGCTTTCCCAGGAAAATACAATTGTACCTTCCATTTTGTATTGCAGAGCAAAAAATGTGCCAATATGTTCTCTTGCAGCCATCTCCTTTCGTAAGACATTTGTTCCGGATCAACTTGATTTCTGGAATAAAAACTTCATGTGTCATTCCTTGGCAGCTTCAGACCGGAGGCAGGAACCTTTAGATTCACTTTCTCACAATCGTATAAGACCGCCTGATGAAAGAAAGCTGAGCGTGATGAATCTTGCCTTCCTCATCGCGGCTGAAGATCAAAGTCCAGGGCGCCTGCTTGAAATAGAAGAAGTCCTTGGCAACAGGGTAGATTTCATCGGGCCCGAATTCCATGATTTTAAGCCGGCCGCCTTCTCTCCAAATCTCAAGCATCAAATAATCCCCGATATAGTATTTTCCGATGTATTCATCCAGTTCTGTGGGAGAAAGCTCGATGGGATTCGGTTTTTTTAAATAGAGGTGCCTTGGGAACCGGCCCTGGTTGTCTTTAACATCTGTGGACAGGCCCCTTTCCTTCAGCATCTCTATGATGTTGTCGTGCCCGCTGCGGTAGGCATAATGCATGGCAGTCCAGCCTTCATTCGTCTTAATCATCGGATCTGAGCCGTGATCTAGGAGATATTCAACCACATGGATACATCCCCGCCAGATCGCGGTATGCAATTCGGTCATGCCCCATTGGTTTCGGTGGTTGAGCTTGGCCCCTTTTTCGACCATCAGTTTAATGATCTCCACGTTATCATGATGCACAGCCCAGTTGATTTGCGTACCTCCGTCTCCGCCGACTACGTTCAGATCCGCTCCTTTTTTGATCAAAAACTCTGCAACATCCCAGTGGGCGCGCATGCAGGCCCAATGAAGAGCCGTGTATTTGCTTTCGTCTGTCGCATTCAGTTTCGACGGATCCTTTGCCAGTATAGTTTTTACGGTTTGTAAATCACCGCTTTTGGCCGCTTCAACAATCGGCTCATCTGAAGCCATTAGAAATTTGCATAGAAAAACAAGAATGATTAGGAACAATACTTTTTTCATGATATTTTCCTCCAAATTATTTTTTGAAGAAATTATTGTGTCCTGAATAATGTTGCAATCATTTCGGCCAATATGATTATTTCATTTCATCCAGTTTCAAGTCTTCAATGATTTTCGCATCCCTCTATAGCAATTCACTAGCATTCGTTTTCCATCGGGATTGATATGTGCTTCGCCAGCAGAATAACGCTTTGCAAACTCAGGCTATGCTCCTCTTCCAATCCTCCTAATTTTAATTCGTACGGCTTTCACCCACATTCCCTATTTTAATCAGCAAAAAATGTGCCAATATATTCTCTTGGGGTCTTTCAGCGCTAGTTCTACTCTATAAGTTCATACTCGAATAAGGTATGTACGCGTCTGAGAATCTTACCACCGATTTTAATATGTCTAATTATTAGACTCCTGAGTGATCGAAATATGACTGTGCCTGCTGATTTACAATAGATATGTGATAAGGTAATATAATTCACCGAGGTGCGCCCGTAGCTCAGTGGATAGAGCGGTGGACTTCGAATCCAAAGGTCGGGGGTTCAAATCCCTCCGGGCGTGCCACTTCTAATTCCATGATATTAAAGGGCTTAAGGGGTTTTTGGTGGATTTCTTTTTAGCCTGGTCTTCTTCCATGTCAGGGACTGTAAGAAAAACTGTGTAAACCTCCTTAGTGACATAATTCACAACGAGGTGACATGGTACTTGACTGAGCAAAACTTATGATATAGTACAAAGATATTATCGAAAAGGAGGCTATTTCTATGATGGTCCCAACACACCAAGATATATTGGACGCAGCGAGGAGGATAAAAGGCAAGATTCTCAGGACACCGTTCATATTCTCAGATCCACTATCTCGGCAGGTGAACATTAGAGTATATCTTAAGCTCGAATCCCTGCAGCCCGGAGGTTCTTTTAAGTTCCGGGGAGCAAATAATGCAGTCACCA
>Ga0209636_10002429_pt1 | contig 18982 bp, 19 predicted proteins | sample DeeMarSWOR152_54_FD_187464 | JGI IMG/M metagenome (GOLD analysis project Ga0209636, IMG submission 187464) | Marine sediment microbial communities from White Oak River estuary, North Carolina - WOR-1-52-54 (SPAdes) (version 2) | ecosystem: Environmental > Aquatic > Marine > Intertidal zone >... | reverse complement strand
GGCAGAATTTGGAGAAAAGTTTAAGGAGATACCTTGGGAAGCAATTGGTTTGTACAGCTATCTCTCTGAGAGAATAAAGGTTGGACTGCAACAAATGATGGCTGGCTCTAGAAAATGGAAATTGAATTATCTTTCTAGGCGCGATCTTTTCTCGCTAACAGAAAGAGCTGCAAGAGCCTCTGGAATCCCGTTGGTAGAAGAGTCCGCTGCAGATGCCATTGAAAGGATTCTTGGTTGAGTTTCTATTTAGAGCTAGGACACGATCTCATCTAGATTCGAGTCATTTCTTCGACTGGAACGAGGCAGTGTGGAGCAAAGGTGTCAACTTTTGCTCCTTCCTCTACCATGGCTGCTCCAGGAGTCAGACCACCAACTATGCACAGCCCAAATCTATCCATTCCCACGGGTATCCCAAGTATGGGTTCATTGGGCTCACCGAAGACTAAAACGCCTCCCCATCCTCTGTTCTTGAGGCTTGTCAGAATTTTTTCGGTTCTTTCCCTAGCTCCTGCGGGTATTTCCCTTAGGGTGGCGGGCAACATACCTGATCCTGTACGTAGTACTTTCATGATTGAGGTCATATTTTTGTACACGAATACTTCCATTGGGGGTATGGTTGTTCTCTCGTAAGAGATTATTTCTACAAAACGTATAGGATTACGATTCACCATTTGAACGAGTCCACCGCAATTGAAAAGCAGGGGAATACCTGAGTGGATGAGTATCCCGTCTATGGTCAGGTTACACACTGTGAACAGGGCTATTTTTCCTTCCGGGACAGAAATACTCTGGTACTCTTCCCCCTCTTCTAACACCTTGATATAAGGTGCTGATAATAGATTCATTGCATGAAGAGCTTTGACGGTTTCAAGCGTCTTATCACGGAGGGCTTTATCTATTATAGAAACGTTTGCAACAATCATTCCCGAATCTGCTTCAAGATCGTATGTTACTGAATATGCCTGAGATAAGAAACGGGTGATGACAAAACCAGCCCGTTGAAAAGCTAGAGCACTGCTAAGTTCCGCCAACCCTTGAGGAGTTATCGTCCTTCCACTTCTATCATGCCCCTTAACAAAACCCTTCGCCTCCAACAACTGAAGGTGATACCTTACTGTCCTCTCGCTGAGAAGGAATCCTTTCTTCCTCAACTCTCGCCTTAACACAGTCGAGCCTATGGGAGTATCATATTCGCTTAACACCCTCAGTATCTCAACCTCTTTTCTGGCGCTCTCATTCAACTGTGCCATACGCTCGCTCTCCATAAGAGAATTAATCTTTTATATTTATATTATGTGGCGTGGAGGAATATCGGTAATCGCCATCCGATATCCGATAGATTTATTTAGGCGGTAACCTATTGGGTTTTACGTGCGGTATATGGCAATTGGCAACCGTTAACCATGTATGGAAGAGAAAAAATGGATCATAAATTTTGTTGGAATTGCTACAACTTTGAGGATCGAAGAGACATAGAGGGAGTTGTTCGTTGCGATAAGGGCCATACCCCTGGAACCACCTGTAAAGATTTCGTTGCAAGAGAAGACAAATTTATAGATATTAGTTATAATTCCTGTTGGAACTGTTGTAACTTTGAAGATCGAAGAGACATAGAGGGAGTTGTAGTATGCTATAAGAGACACCGTCCAAAGACTAACTGCGACGATTATAGATTAAATGGAAAAATGTATCTGTACTGTTTCAAATGGAAAAACTTACTCGCGCGAGTGCCAATGGAAAAAAGAGGGGAGATCAGGCTAAGACTTTGAGGTTTGCGCGCGCAGGGGGAGGCTTTGACTCAATATTTTCTAAGGGTTTAAACTGTAAGTTTTTATATACGCTGTATTATAGCCTTAACTCTTAAATGGTGGAAACCGATGATTCGCGCGAAACTGATAAGTTTTCGAGAAGCTTTGGAAGAGCTTGTTCTGACTGAAAAGTGCATGGGCTGTGCCGCTTGTGTCGCTGTTTGTCCTCTTGGCTGCTTAGAGTACGTGGACGAAAAACCAAAACTGATTAAAGACTGCGGAGACTGTACCATCTGCACGTTTATCTGTCCTCGACACGAGCTAACGTGGCCAGCCCTAGAAGAATCAGTTTTTGGCAGACAAAAGAGGCCGGAAGAAGAATTTGGCGTTTATCGACGCATAGTCGTCGCTCAAGCTAGTGATGAGAAGGTTCTTCAAACCTGCCAAGATGGAGGAGTGGTCACGGCTCTGCTTACTTATGCCTTCGAAAATGGAATAGTTGATGGAGCCGCTGTGTCAGGGGTAAGTCAGGATAGGCCGTTCTATCCGGTTCCGAGATTGGTAACGACTCCAGAAGAGGTTTTGGAGTGTGCTGGAACAAGATACACCTACTCGCCCAATCTCCTTGCTTTCCAAGAAGGGATCAGCCAGAACAAAAAGAGACTGGCCTTTGTCGGAACGCCTTGTCAAATCCAGGCTTTAAGAAAAATTGAGGGACTCCTCCTAGAGTACATCAACCCGTTGCAATTGACCATCGGATTATTGTGCACTGAAAGTTTCACCTACGAAGGATTGATGGAGAAGCATATTCAAGAGAAGCTTGGAGTAGATTTACACGATGTCAAGAAGATAAACATCAAAGCAAAAGTTTTGGTTACTACAAAATCCGGAGAAGTAAAGGTCATTCCGCTGAAAGAAGCAAAACAATACACCCGCAAAAGCTGCACCATATGCACAGATTTCTCCGCTGAACTTGCCGACATCTCAGTTGGCGGCTTGGGATTAAGCGGCTGGACCTTCACCATCCTACGAACCGAAAAGGGCGAAAAACTCTTTGATGACGCTGTTAGGAAAGGATTTCTCAAAACGAGACCTATTGAAGAGGAAAAAAGAGCCTTTGATCTGTTACTCAGACTCTCGAAAAGAAAACGAGAAACAGCTGTTCTTTCCTCTAAACCAGCTTAGCCTACAACAAGACTTCAATTTTCTTGTTGTTTAGTTCCAAAACAATCTTCTCTAACTCTTTTTTCTCGTCTTCAATTTTTTTGAGGGTTTCTTTGATTCTCCTCTCTAAGACGGTGCCTCTGGAGTCAAGGAGTTCCTTTCGTTTTTGCAAATCTCCCAAGTTTTTTTGAAGTTGTGTCCGTTCGTTTCGAGATTTAGTTATCACCCCTGATGCTGAAAGCTGCTGTTTTTTAGATAGGGCTTCTTTGCAGCTTTGATGTAAAGAAAGCAAACTGTTTTTGTGAAGAATATTATCCATCTGATCCTTGGCTTTCCTCAAGCGACTTTTCTTCAGTTTCAGTTTCCCTTTGGCCATCGCATCACCCATCTTCTGGAGAATCCTTTTGAGCATAGGATATTCGTCCTCTTCAGTTGAGAGGGCCTTAAACGGATTGCTCAAATATTCATCAAGTTTCTTTGTTTCATCAAGAAAAAGACTGTAGTTTGGACTTTGAACTAGACTTTGGAACTTGAGAAACGGTTTTTGAAGATAACGCAAATTATGCTTCACTTTCTTCTCCAACTCCTCAATGTTTTCATTTATTTGAGCGAGTTCAACTATCTCACTTTGACTTTGGATTGCCGCGATTTTCTGCTGATTTTTCGTTATCTTCTTCTCAAGAACTCCTTTTCTCGATTCTGTTTTTTTCTTGTGCTCTTCAACTTCGTCTAACTCGCTTAATGATTGATGGAGCTTTTCAATTATAGAATAAGCATTTTCCAGAGTTCCAGCCTTTGTATATTCTTCTGATGAAAAGGAGCGTATATCCTGAAGCGAATCCATAGCCCTTTTTAATGCAACGTCGAATCTTCGGCGGTCCATTATGAAGTAGGGCGAAATTACGGGAAACCATTTCCCTCTCTCACGGCCAACCTTTGCAAGGTTTTTTTCCAGTTCTTCACAGAACGTATGAAGGCTTTCTTGGGAAATCTCATCAGGAATGCTGACTTCATCAATCATCTCTGAAATGTTTCGAGCAAGTTTGTACATGACTTTAGCTCGACGATAGGTTTTACGGCTACCTTTCGCAATCTCTCTTTCGGCATCGTCCAACAATTTATCAGAAGTTTCTAGGACGTCATCCAGTTTGTCTCTAACATTCTTGAGTAAATTCTCTGCCTCGGTCTTGAGCGGTTCAACTATGGAAATCGTTTCTTGCTCCAACCATTTCCTAAGGTCTTTTAGCGGTATCTCAAACGTTTCAGACATAGCCCTTATTCCACTTTCCCAGCAATGAATTAACCTCTACAGTTCAATAAGTTTTTGCTTTTGCAACATAATCCACATTTCTGATACGATTTATTTAACCGTCACATGTCCCAAGCTTGTTGGAGATTCCTATTTTATTCAACAATTTGTACGCGGAGGTTTCTTTCGCATTCGTTGAAACAAACTCCTTGAGGTCTTCAACCGTGTCGACGTCCAAGGCTATCCTTGGGGAACTGAAATTGCGGAGGCTTATTTTTCGCTTTAAGGCTTCTTGGATGTGTTTTTGAAAGCTATTTGATCCATAGAACGTTGGACTGGCGTTGGGTGGAGTGAGTAACAAGGCGTTCGTTCCCTTTCCACTTCTAGAAGAACAGATAACCATCGAAGCCTTTTCCCCTAAAGACAGCATTCTACTCAAATCCGTAGGCGTGACTAATGGAATGTCAGCGGGAAGAACGATAATGGACGTGGCTCTTCTCTCAACACACCAACCAATAGCCTCAGAAACAGCCTCATTCAAACCAGTTTTTCCTTCCTTAAGATAAACCACGCCGAAGGCTTCTGCAATCCGAAGCACCGCTGGATCCCTACTGACGACTACCGTTTGATGGATACGTCTTGTGGATTTCACGGTTCTCAGCACATCTTCTAACATTTTGAGACAAAACTGTTTTCTTTCATCGTCCGTTAAAAGGGATGAAAGTCTACTTTTTGCATTATCCAGTCTTTTAACAGGAACGATTGCTAAAACGGTCATCGGTTTTCTGGTCATCTCACTCCAACAGACCTTAAAGTAACTCTGGCCAATTGAATCTTGTCCTCTAGGTTTCTCATGATAGTGTTTGTTGTAACCGCGTGTAATCCGAGTCTTTCGATCCGCTCCTTTTCTGCGTGATCTACATGATCGATGACGAAGGTGTCGAGGAAGTCTCGGTAGAGACGGGCGACAGCGTAGGCAGAAACTTCTATTCCTAGCCCTCGCATCAGCTTATCGGCTGGCCCTTTAATTGGGGAGCCACCGACTATGGGGCTTATCGCCGCTATCTTCGCTTGTGTTTCTTCCAACGCGTTTTTGATGCCTTTTACATATAGGATTGTGCCTATGCTAACGATTGGGTTGCTGGGACAGACGATGACAGCATCTGCGTTTGAGATAGAATCGATGACTCTTGGAGCTGGTTGCGCCTTTTTCGATCCTTCGAACACTACGTCATTCACCTCATCTTGAGCTTTTCTTTTCACGAGATAGTCTTGAAAGTGTAACGTGCCTTCTGGTGTCACAATTTTTGTTTCGAACTTGTTGTCAGTCATTGGTAGGATCCTCACTTTTAATCCTAACCTTTGACAGAGTTTTTCGGTAGCCTCGGAAAGGGAGAGTTCGTTTCTTAAAAGATGAGTTCTGTAGATGTGGGTGGCAAAGTCTTTGTCGCCCAAATTAAACCACGTTTCGTGTCCGTATCTTTGTAGCATGTCAAGGCAGCGGAAGGTGTCTCCTCGGATGCCCCAGCCTTTTTCTTCGTCCACAACGCCTGCTAGAGTGTACATTATTATGTCGAGGTCTGGGGAAATGTGCAGACCGTACAGTTCGATGTCGTCGCCAGTGTTAACAATAACCGTTATCTCCTTTTCGGGAACAACCTTCACCAGTCCCTGAAGAAATCTCGCAGCTCCAACGCCTCCTGCAAGCGCCGTAATCATACTGGGTGCCCCCAACAGTCTTGATGCACAATATCTTCTAAGGGTTTTCTGGGCGGAGGATTCGGCTTGTTGGCTGGATATCCCAAGGTTATCAACGCTTGGGGATCAATATGCTTAGGGATTCTCAAAGTTTTCCTGACAACATCTTGACAAAAAAGTGGAGCGCAGAACCAGCATGAACCTAGTCCTTCACCCTCGGCAGCTAAAAGCATGTTCTCAATAGCCGCTGCAACACTTTGAACCGCCATGACGTACTCGATTTTCTTCCTTCGTTCGTCCGGATATTCTTCCATGTTGTCCATGGTCAAACATACAATAATGATGATCGGTGCATTTTCGAATAGTTCAACAGACGCTTTGATTAGGCTTTCGCGACGTTCCTTCAGTATTCCATTTTTACTCATATCCTGGTTCCAGCGACTTGCCATGGCCTTTGCCAGCCTCTGTTTTGTAAGAGAGTCTCGGATTATTATAAAACGCCACGGTTGCGCGTTGTGAGCCGATGGAGCCCATCTGGCTCCTTCTAAAATCCGGGAGAGAGCTTCTTTCGAAACTTCTTTGGAGGAGTATTCTTTGACGCTGCGTCGATTCTTGATTAGGTTGAGAAAGCTTAAAGACATCTGATCGCTTCCGTCCATCCACATTTAATTCGTTGTTTTTATTTTCTCCTATTCTTTAGAAGTGAGTTGGACGCAACTTTGCATTTTATTGTTTTATAACTTTAGATAAATTGTGTGCTTTGCAGAAACTTAATTGCGGTAAAAAGCATTTAGTATCGACTGCTTTCATAAGATCAAGATTTCGATCTAGTTTTGTAACCAGCAAAGAAGGTGGTAATAAAAGTGCTAAAGCCATGGTTTCCCACTAGAGCAGACATGAAAAAGCTCATGAAGATTATTTCTGCCCATGCTTTCGGTAACACAAATGCAAGTATGCCGATGCCGCCGCCTCCTATGAAATAGGGTAATAGACTCACGAAGTAGGCTATTGTATATATACACTCTGGAATGTAGGAAACAAGTATCAGGGGAACGGTCAAAACTGATTTACGAGGCCTCTGGTCCACACCGAGACCTTTATAGAGCCAACCTGCTGTAAGTCCAGTTATCGATTTTCCGATGGGTAGTCCTATTAGGCCAAGCCAGGAACCGGTACCCAAAGGTCCGAAGTAGATCCCTGGAAAGATTCCGGCGAACAATCCTGTGATAAAGCCTATTGCGGGTCCTCCGTACAGGGCTGCTATGAACACTGTTAATAGGGAGAGGTCAAGTGCAACTCCGTGAGTGATAGGCCCTATATGATATGACATTAGGAATAGAATGTTCGCGAGGGCTCCCATCAATGATATGAACGCTATCTTCTTTGGGTCCATTCTTAATCATCCTGTTGTGGCTTTTGGAAGCTTTATGCGTTAGCTTTCTTATTTAAGAGTAACTACTCGAAAATGCGTAAAGAATTTTTACTAAACATTTTAAGAATACAGCCTAAGCATTTAAGAAGGTAAAATTATCATTTCTCAAGCATCATTCAGGTGTTTCGAGTGAAGAAGATAGCCTTGAAAGGGAGGGTTTTCAGCGGGGGAGGAACAGGAAGCCTCTTCGTCAACCTTTCGTGGGCTAAAAAGCAGTTTAAGGAGAAGCTTGGGTTTAGCCCCTACCCGGGAACTCTGAACTTACAACTGTCATCGGGAACAAATGTTGAGGAGCTGAGGGATGCAACGAAGGGCATTAAGATAAAGTCTCCAGAAGGTTTCCACGAGGGACGGTGCTTCAAGGCTCTAATAATGAAAAAACTGTGGGGAGCTGTGGTGGTACCTGAAGTCCCAGCATATCCACACAATCTCTTGGAGATACTGGCTCCAGTCAATCTACGGGAGGCACTTGGACTCAAGGATGGAGTGGAGATCGAGGTCACTGTGTGGTTGTCGTGAGAAAAGATGTTACAATTTTTTGCTGAGTTACGTTTTCTGCTTTGTTTCTTGAAGCTTAAGTAAATGCCTAACTTTTTTGACGCAGTCCTCAGCATCCCTAGCATAGGCATCAACCTCATATTTCTTACAGGTTTGTTCAGAAACAGCTTGGCCTCCAACAACAATTCTAACCTTATTCCTTAACTTCCTTTGCTTCAAATTGTTGACAACATCTCTTAGGAATGGAACTGTTTCGTTCACTGAAATGGAGATACCGATTATCTTTGCCTTCTCTTGGACAACAGCATCCACAAATCTTTCAGGTGAAACGTCTACCCCCAAATCTACTACTCGAAATCCCGCCGCCCTAAGCGTTGCCGCAACAATGTCTTTTCCTAAACCCTGCGCGTTTCCCTTCAGCGACCCAAGTATAATCGTTCCAACGACTTTTTCTTCATGCAAGGCAGAAACCAGTTAAGATGAGTTAAATTTGAAGTCCTATTGATCGTTTGAATACGTCCACGTCAGTTTTTCCGGCTTTAAACGTGCTCCCTGTTTTAGCATTGTTAACAACCAAGACTGCTGGAGCAAATAAACCGGGGTCAATCTTATAGAAATCGTAACCGGCTTCCTTGAAGATTTCTATGAAGGGTTTTCCATAGCTTCTGGAGGCTGAAGACGGCGCCTTCCATACAATTTCCTTCAACTCTTCGTCGTCGTCATAGTTTGCGGTATAATATGTGACTCCAGCGTACATTATTGCGTCGTTTGTTCTTCCCATGGCTTGAGCAAACTTGGGATGCACTGGTGATATGGGTGCGTATCCACACGCGTGTGTAATCAGTTTTGGGTCAACTCCCAGTTCCATCAACTTGTGCATTCCCGTTTCTACAATCCTTCCCGAAATTTGTGTGGACCCAGCTATGGTTGAGGTGGGCACCAGAATTACGGATAAGTGATCTGGTTCGACTTTGCATTCATCAGAAATCTGCCTTATCACTTTTTCAGGCGGCTCTTTGGCTGTCTCAAGCACGAGCACAGCCACATTTGATGTGTCATTATATTGTATCCTTTCGTAGAGTTCTTTGGGTTTTAGAGTTAACGCCCGCGCTGGACCAGATGCTATTGCGGTGTATTTGTCGACTTTGATTTGCCATCCGCCAAACTGGGACCCCAACGTCGCTATGGTGGGATGATCCGTATAAACGAAGATTGATGGGAGTTCGAGGTCATCGTATTGTTTGTAGAAAATTTTTGCCTTGCCATAGCCGCCCAGGCAGATTTCTGTTATGATTCTACCTGCAAGAAGCCCTCCTTTCGCTTCGATTCCGGCGTCGATCAGAGTTGCGCCTGATTTTGTTTCTTTGGCAACAACCCCAAACTTTTCAGCTTGGTCACGCAGTTTCTTTACGAGGCTCCAGGCGGTACGGTTCACGCTTAGTCTTGGTGTTGACAGTCTGTTTTCCTCCATTTTGACATTAAAATGCGTCAAACGTTGTATCACAAATATTTTTCATAAGAATCTAAATGCGGGTTTTTGGTTTTGGAAACAAATAGTTTTCCGTTGCCTCCGTCTGCTAGGTCGCCGACAAATCGGTAAAAGGGGCCTTCGACTTTTTCTCCGTTCACTTTAACCTTCGGTCTAACGTCGTCGATGGTGAAGGTGGGAAGTATAGATGGAATGTAGCCGCATACAACGATTTTTCCGTTGATCATTTGAGCGCCAGCTCTTCCCTCCGAGTTTCCTCGAATGAATACCGTTCCGTTTCTCATGTGGATGCCAGCAAACCGTCCAACATCTCCATACACCTTAATGAGCCCCTTCCTCATGAAGCAACCGACTTCGTATCCAGCGTTTCCGTGTATGACTATTTTTCCCCCGCTCATTCCTTGGGTGCTTCCACGATAGGATGCTCCAATGTAGTCGCCAGCGTTTCCTTTGATTTCGATGGTTCCATTTTTCATTATGGACCCGGTCCACGAGTCTGCGTTGCCAGTAACGGTGATAACGCCTCCCTTCATCTCTTCGCCGAGGTGCATGCCAGCGTCACTTTCAATGATTATATGGCCCATGGACATTTTGGCGCCGATTTTTCGAACCTTGCTGACGTCTCCGCAAATCCGTATGGTGAATTCTTCTGATGGAGAATCAGTCTCATGTTTTATCTTGAAAAGGTCGCTGAGGGTTCGTTTTTGGTTTCCTTCCCAAATCTGTAACGTAGCTATCTCCTTGGCTGATTTTTCGGCGAAAACATCGGGACTAATACACTCTGCATCTACGGGCACTTTGAATGCGTGTCTTGGATATAGTATGATCACGGTTTTAAACCTCCGCCTTAACCGGGATCGGAGCTGGAACATGTAAGAAACGGTCTGGAATGGAGTAGTTTTCGTATTCTACGGTCCAGTACTCTCGGAATTTTCGTTTCAGGTCGTCATTCACTTCCGTTGGTAGCGAAGTTTTTACGTCAACCCAGAAGGTTTTTCCAAAAATCGGTCTTACAATTTGTCCATCCTTCGCAACAATTTCGCCGCCTTTGATAGTGTAAGCCGCTCTTTTGAAAGCCCTTCTAACCGTCTTGTATTTTTTAGAGGGATCAACTTGCTCCGGGTTTACATTGTATACTGCAACGTCAGCATCGGCTCCTACTCCAAGATGACCCTTCTGCGTTAGGCTCAGAGCCTTTGCTTGACCCGCACGAGTAACAATGGCCAATTCGTAAAAGCTTAGTTCTCTGTCGATGCTGGGAAGCAGGCTTTTTCGTCTCGCCCGCTTACTAATTTTACTCAGCGTTTTCTTCCTTGCCACTCGACTCATAAGCCATGCGATAATGTTTGGGTAGGCTGTGAAGGGGCCGCCGTTGGGATGATCGGTTGTCATGTAGATTTTCCACGGGTCCTTGATTAAAAGGGCGAGTTCAAGTCCAATTGACCATTGAGTTGCATGGACGGCGCTTTTGCGTTTGTATCTGAAAGGCACGATACCGGAGGTCGTCTCGGTTTCTACGTCGTGGTTAACCCATTTGTTTCCAGTCAGAGTGTAGAGACCATATTGAAATGGGCCGTCAGCAGTCATGGTGGTTGTGTCGGTGAAGATTACCTGTCCCATGTCAAGGGTTACATGGTTATGGTGATTAACGTATTTTGCGATTTCTTCTGCTCCAGAACTCATGGTTTGCCAGTCTGAACCTTTAAAGGCGCAGAACTGACAGTGAGTGATGTGTATGACAGGACGGTTTCCGTCTGCCAAGTCTTCTACGCACTTCATAGTCTCCAAGGCTGTAATGTAGTTCCCCGGCTTTCCAAGATTATTTGTATGCACATGAATCGTGTGAGGCAAGTTGAGAAGCTTATTTACCTTACACAAACCACGAAGGATTTCTCTTGGAGTAATATTGAAGTATGGAACATGATCATCGAGGCTTTTGACGTTTCTGCCGAAACCCCAAGATTCTAGGCCGCCTGGATTGACAATTTTTATGGCGTATCCCTTCGTGGCGGTCATCATCCACGCTACGTGGGCAGCGCACTCTTCTATTAAACCGTCTCGTAAGTGTTCTAATACAAACCACCAATCTCCCAGCAGGGGATAAGTAGCCTTGTCAACCATAGGTGTGTCATCAAGTTCTTCGTGGGTGTGGCGAGCTTCAAGGGGAGGCATGGAGGGATTCATAACCGTCGTATAGCCCATTCTGGAGTAACGATAACCCGTTGTGAAAGTTGAGGGAATAGAGTAACCTACACCGGACCTAGTTAAAGCCGTCTTCACTTCCACATCCTTAACATGATCTTCAGGTCTTAGAAGGCGACCAGAATTCACTTCAGCGCCAGCTATGTGGCAATGGATGTCAACTCCGCCCGGCATTACAATCATTCCTGAAGCATCGACGACTTCCGCCTTCTTCTCGTCGACTTTTTCAACAATTTTTCCATCTTTGATGGCGATGTCCATTTTTTCTCCGTTTATGCGGTTGAGGGGGTCGTAAACAAACCCGTTCTTGATGATGAGTTCTGTCAGTTTAGGTTCCTCCTTAATTTGCGAACTTTTTGAAGAATTCTTTGCAGTATTTCTTGGTCGGGAAGACAGGTTTTTGGAGGTTCTACTATTTTCTTTAGGGGTAAGGGAACGTGGTCCATACGGTAGGCTGTTCCTTCAGTCTCGATTCCTACGAAGGCGGAAGGAAACACCACATCCGCCATTAATGTTGTAGGAGTTACCTCTGGATCAATCGCAATGAGAGGTTTTTTAACTAAATTCTGGGCAGCCATTCGTGGGAAGTGGGCAACCGGATCTGACGCAATTATGAGGCTGGCATCGGCTTCGTCACGGCACAGTATGTCGATCACCGAAGTTTCACCGGGATTGTATCGAGGATAGCCGTGGGAAAAGTCGACGGCGTAGGGATATCCGGTTTGCCAAGTGAATACAACATTTACGCCAGTGACGTTGAAGTGTCCTCGCATGGGCATGATGAGGAACTTTGTGCGTTGATTTAGATCTCGAGTTAGGTTGAGGGCTGCGTCGACGTTCCGAAGTTTTCCTTCGCTCATGGTTAAGCCTAACCCGAAAAAGAAGACGCCTAACTCGCATCCCACCATGATGTCAGCGACTTCTTCAAGGATTTCCACGGGAACTCCCGCAACCTCGTCAACGTCAAGTTCCTCGTCTCTAATAAGCATACGGAAGGCTTGTAGAAGCTCATAATCCTTGTTTGGTTCAACTTGAATGAAATAGTCAGCTGCTTCAGCGGTGCGGGTTTTACGAACGTCCACGACCACCATTTTCCTTTTCTTCTGAAACATGCTGTAGGGCAAGCGGCGTTTAACTTCAGGGGCGGCGAAAACGTCGCGTCTCAGCACCAAGTTGGCGGCTCTTTGAAATCTTTTTCTTGACACGATGCCTCTTAGGCGTGAGAGGTAACCTCTCCAAGTGCTCTTTTGAAATCTGCCCTCTGAAAACATTGTGTACCTTTCTATGTGACGTGGGTGAGCGTCCCATGGATTGCTTGCCCAATAGAAAACGAGGTCTGCTCGATGCCGCAGTTGTCCTAGGGTGCAAGATGCGATGCCGACATCTTGGACGCTTAGAATAGATGGACCGTGGCAAACGGTGGAGGTGTTGTCGATAACTCCACCAACTTCTTCGGCTAGTTCCAAACCCACGCGGATTGCTTCGCAACTTGTGTTACTCCAGCCATATAATATGGGATAAGTGGCGTCTGCTAGAATCTTTGCCGCTCTTTCAACTGCTTCGTCTATTGAAGCCTCAACTAATTCACCGTTTTTTCTAACAAGGGGTTTCAGATTTCGATGAGTGGCGTAGTTCAGGAATTTGGCTGCTCCCATGGCGCATGCCTTTCTGACATCCGTTATGACATTGTCTTTCACGACTAGCTCGATATCGTCGCAAAAGGTACCGCAAACCGGGCATGTTACCCCAGTAATTACGGTCATGGTTGTCCCTCCTTGTGAAATTGGTTAAGTAGATTTTGTAGGCTTAACACTTTTTCGTTGGGTGCTGGTTCGATTTCTGCTGGTATGCCTTTCAGGGATGGCATGCCTGTTCCATGGGTTTTTGGGTTCATGATGAGGCTTGCCCAGGGACCGTAGGGAATGAAAACAACGTTGGTATGGGGAGCCCTGGCAGATTTCACGGCTTTCAGGACCACTGAACCGAAATCTGTGACGACTTTAACGTTAGTGTTTTCTTTTACTCCGAGAGATTTCATGTCGTTTGGGTCCATTTGACAGATCACCACGCTTTCTAGGTATTCCTTGGAAAGTTTGCCCATTTCCTTTCCTTTGCCTTGATCTATTGTTCGACCGGTTAAGAGTGAAACCTTTAACTTAGGCATAATCCACCCAACTTTGAAAAACTTACTTACTTGTCGCAACCTATTAATGTTATTGATTGTTCTTTTCCGTAAACTCCTTTTTCCCTCTATTACAACGTGTACTATAGCTATTTTTGGTCACCGAAGATGCCTCGCTTTAAAGATGTGGACACTTAACAGCGCATATATCACATTCCATCTTAGCAATTTCTCTTTTGCAAATTTCAAAAACTTTAGATGGAAAAGCCACTCGCCATGTTTTCTAGGTGTCTAAACAAGATTTCCTTTCAAGTTTTGTGCTATTTCGGTACTGAATCACGTTGAGGCTATATATAATCCCCCTCCCGCTATTCCAGAGACGAGGACTATAGAATCTGAACACCGTCGTTACGGAGGTTCCTCTCATTCAACATAAATGCACCTACACTAGGATTTTTCCTTGCGGTAATCTGAAAGATATATATTTGAGAGTCTATATATATACATAAAATAATCTGCTATGACTGAAGGGATTATGTATGGATCAACGTAAAATTATGTCCCTTGGGAGATCATCGCTCGTGATTTCCTTACCAAAACGTTGGATCAGATCAAACGAGTTAGAACGTGGCGACCTTGTCACTTTAAACGTTCAAAAAGACAATTCTCTGGTCGTTTACCCAGGAATAAAGAAAGAAAGAGAAACCCGAGAAATAACCCTAAAAGCTGATCCAGCCGAAGATAAAGAAATGCTCACTCGGAGAATAATTGCTTGCTACCTGAACGGCTATTTCGGCATCACCTTGATCTCTACAGATATATTTACAGCTGCGCAACAAAAGGCAATCCGTAACATCGTTGGAATGTTGTACATGAGAATCCTAGAGTCGGACGCTAGAAGAATTTATATCCAAACCTTGATTGACGAGTCGAAGGCACCTGTCGAAACAGCAATTCGCCGAATGCACATAATTGCCGGTTCGATGTGCCAAGATGCGCTGGAATCTCTTAGAAATCAAGATGTGGAGTTGGCAAGGGTTGTACATGGGCTTGATGACGATGTTGACCATCTAGGCTTCTTCCTCCTGCGGTTACTTCGCGGTGCCGTTCTCCACCCCGATCTGGCACAAGAACTGGGTCTTGAGCCTATCGACTGCCTCGACTACCAAACTCTAGTGCACAGAATCGAGTACGTCGCAGACCATGCAGTAACCATTGCAAACAATGTAATAATGTCATCGGGGAGGGGGTTGTGGTTATCGCCTCCTGTGTTGGAATCTCTCCTGAATTTTGGCAACCAGGCTTTTGATATGTACAATGAAGCGGTTAGGGCTTTCTTTGCAAGGGATACAGCTGCTTCTAACGATGTGATAGAGCGGTTAAACGAGATGGAAACGCTTAATCAGAAGATTGCCCTTAGTACCGTTAGCGTGACTGAGGCCTTGACGGTTTGCATGATGTGCATAATACGAGACAGCATAAAAAGAATCGCTGAATACGCAACAGACATAGCCGAGATTACGATAGATCATTCGTATAAACCAAAATCACCATTCTCTACTTAACAAGTTAACAAAGGCTAAAAGATTGAAGAAAAAAGAGGGGATGTATAGCCCAGCTGGGCGCGTAGTTCTTGATTAACGCACTGTTTAGCTTTGAATCTGAGTTGGCTTCGGCGCGGTCGCGGCAATCTCTCGAAGCAGATTTCTCGCCTTGAACAGCGCATGATTGTAGTCGTATACGTTTTTGGTCTGGGTTTCGCAGGCTTCTGTCAAAATCGCTTTCTGCAGCTTGTACTTCAGATCGCCGATTATGAGTGCTCCGATTCCGTAGATTCCAGGCGTTATTTCCTTCATGTAGTCATTGAGTTCTAGTCCTTCGATTCCTAGCGGTGGAACAGCGTTTGTGTCAACCATGACTTTGGTTGGTTTCAATCTTTTGATTATTTCTTTCTCGATTATCCTTACTCCTCGCGCTGCAAGAGAAAATATCACATCGGCGTTCTTCAAGATCTTAAGTTTTTCAGCTTGTGTTGGTGCAGAAACGCCGTGTAAGTAAGCGCCGTGTCTTTCTAAGACTCCTCTGAAGGCTTCGTGTTGGAGTAGATAATCTGAATTTAACATGGGATTTGGCTCAGCAACAGTTACAACGCACTCAAGATTCGTCAAAATCTCTGCTACCGTTATTCCCACAGGTCCAGTTCCGAACACCGCGTATTTTTTGCCACTTAAACCTCCAAGACCGTGAGATGACAGAGCGTCTTCAACTTTGGCCACTATGGCAACGGCCGTGGTGTATGCTCCACTTGGGTCAATTATCATGTTAGTTTCAAAGGGTGGAAACATCGCTTTCTTGACGGCTTTCAAAACGTCTTCAGCTTTTACGACATCTCTTCCGTTAATGAAGAAGCACGTGTGTTTGAAGGCTTTAGGACTTCTTGAAAACATTGCGTCTTGTGTTAGATTTGTGGCGTCTCGTGGGGTTACGTTTTCGTAGGGTATCACTGCATCGAAGCCAGCGTCGTAGGCCATTGTAATGTCGAAGGGGCTTGCTCTTCTGCCGGTATCCAACATGAACAATAGTTCTTTCAACATTTTCACCTGAGCAGTATTACAAAAAAATCTTGTATATACTTTGTCGTAATATATTATATATTTGTAAGTGTGTAAATATATATGTAAATGTATATCTACAAAAGTTATATGTGTATATACAAAAGACATAAATTACAGTCCACAAAATACCAATGACAAAAATTGTGTTGAGGTAATGAGCCTTGTCAAGTTTTTCTCCACCCAAAAAAGATAGAAAAACAGTGATAATCTTTTTGGACACAGATAAACACGCGAGTCCCTTCGACATCTTAACTGCCATTGATCTATATCCAGAAGCACAAATCCTCCACTACAGTGACGTTAACCTCCGTGACGCAAAAAGAATTATTCAAGACGCCATGTTTCCACGCGGACCAGGAGGAGCAAAACACACTAAGATTTTCATAGGAGGCCAAGACGTTGAAAAAGCCCTTGGAATTTTAGAAGTTGCAAAGAAATCAATGTTTCCCCCCTTCGAACTCGCCGTTATCGTAGACCCAAGAGGAGCTTACACAACCGCATCAGCAGCAGTGGCAAAAACTCTAGCCCTCTTCAAGGAAAAAGGATTCGGCGACTTCAACGGAAAAAACGCCACAGTCTTGGCAGGCACAGGACCAGTTGGACAGGTTGCTTCTCGTTTATACGCTATGGAAGGCGGCAATGTGGTCGTTACGTCACGGAAACTACAAAGAGCAACAGCAGTCGCAAGCAAAATCAACGAGGAGATTGGAGCAGAAAGAGCTAGCGGTGCGCAAGCCAGTGCACCGGATGAAATCGGCGAAGCCATTAGACAAGCCGACATCATTTTGGCAGCTGGAGCTGCTGGAATTCAATTGTTGCCTCTGAAAGTGCTCAAGGACTATGGAAAGCGATGCAAGGTTGTTGGAGACATCAACGCTGTTCCACCGCTAGGAATCGAAGGATTGAAACCCACCGACAACTGCGTTGAGTTTCTGCCCAGCGTCTGGGGGATAGGCGCCCTAGCGATAGGGCCTTTCAAAAGCCAGATTGAAGCCGAGTTGTTCAAACGAGCAGTGGAATCTTCAAAAGGTATACTCGACTACAAGGTCGCCTACGAAATCGCGAAATCCATAGCTCTGCCCCATGCTTAGAAAAGAAATGAAACCAAGAAAATGTTTCCTATAAGGGTGACAGCGCCCGCTCATTCTTTTTTTCTGTTTTCAAAGGGTTCCTAGAACCGTTTTACGAAGCACATTCAAACATGCATTTGGCTGGTTCTTTGGTTGTTTGTTTAGGAGAATAGAAAAAAGAAGGAAAGTTAAGACCTTGCACAATAACTTAGATTAAAATTGTTTTAACCTGAAACCTTTTAACAAAAGTTCTCAGAAAAGTCCTTGGGTTGAAGCTATTGTTCACCGAGAACTCGAAGGAAAGAAGCTTACACGACAGAATCTTTAGTGAGGTTTTGCGCGTGCGTCATATTTAACCTTATGTAGAAAATTACACTCCATCTTTTCAACAATCGGTAAAAGAGCGACTAGATAGCGTGGTAGAACACGGTTTCCGCCCGTTTGCTTTTCTTCACTTGGTTCCGTTCTTCTAGGAACTTGAGGTGCGCCAAAGTTTCGCCGACGGCTAGGAGTTTTTGAAACAAGGGAAATTCGTCCCAAGAGGGGCATTCCACATCCCAGTGAATCCTAGAGGCTATTTGATGAGCCGTTAGCTCTTGCGTTTGAATTTCTGAGAGTATCTCCGTAGCCCGCGATCTGTGATGTTCCTGTAACTCGCTTATTCGTTTGCGGTGATTTTTGAAAAGTTCTTCGTGACCTGGAAGAACAACATCCACATCTAGCTTCCCAACCTTCTCCAAACTATCTAGGTATTCAGCCAATGCATCACTTTCTCGGCGCCACTGAGTAACGTGGGGGGTGATGGTGGGTAGAAGGTGATCTCCAGCCAGTAGAAGTCGCCGTTTAGGTTCATAAAGGCATATATGTCCGGGTGAATGGCCTGGCGTCCAGACTGTTTGGAAACTGTACTCGCCAACCGACATTTTATCCCCGTCTTTCAAAGTCCTTGAAGGCTTTGCCAACTCTGCATAGACTGCTTGGTATAGATAGCCTGGAGTTGACTTGAGCATTAGCTCCACGAGTTCTGTGGGAACTCCAGCGACCTTGTAAGTATTCGCTAAATCCTTCCAATAGTTTTTGTGAGTCTGCATAACCAGTTGCACCGCTTCAGCTGTCTTTGCCGAGACTACGAGTTGAGCTCCAGAAAGCTTTCTTAAGCGCGGGACCAAGCCCACATGGTCTATGTGAAAGTGCGTCACCAAAATTTCTGTTAGATTTTCTGGTTTAACTCCGATTTCAGCTAGTTGACGGCTCAACTCTCCAAACGCTTCATCGGTGCCCATTCCCGTATCTATGAGGACGCATTTGTCTTCGGTTCGAATCAAGTAGGCGTTTAAATGTTTCAGAGCGGGAATAGGCAGTGGAATCCTCAATTGAAAGAAATCAGGAAAAACTTCTTTTACCTTGTAAAGTTCTCTTTTAGGCTTGGGCAGTTGTGTTCCCTTCAGTGTTACGTTGGAAGCAGTAAAATAGTAAGGGCTCTAGAAATACTTTTTCACCTGAGCCTGCAGGTCTATTTGGATCCTAATAACAGAAGAATGTTGAAACCAATAATTTTTTTAAAACAGAGACTGTGAGAGATAAATTTATATATCGAGTGTAAAAAATTACACAACTTCTCGAAATAGCCAGTGGGTGAAGATTATTAACTGGTTTAAACTGTCCTCACGCGACGTAGCCTTTGTAGCTGTTTTC
>Ga0209636_10002428_pt1 | contig 18987 bp, 11 predicted proteins | sample DeeMarSWOR152_54_FD_187464 | JGI IMG/M metagenome (GOLD analysis project Ga0209636, IMG submission 187464) | Marine sediment microbial communities from White Oak River estuary, North Carolina - WOR-1-52-54 (SPAdes) (version 2) | ecosystem: Environmental > Aquatic > Marine > Intertidal zone >... | reverse complement strand
TAGAAGAGAAAATTTTAAGATGCCACTCAAATTAAAGGTCGATTTGCATACTCATACAGCCGAGGATCCCCAAGAAGATATCAATTATGATGCCTTCCAACTTATCGATAGAGCAAGCCAAGAGGGATTTGATATTCTTGCCATCACCAATCATAATCTGGTCACTTATAATCAAGAATTGGCTGAATATGGAAAGAAAAAAGGCATACTGCTCATTCCAGGTATAGAAGCCACTTTCTCTGATAAGGAAGTCCTTATCCTCAACCCTAATTTTGAAAAAACTCCCTTAAAGAGTTCATTAGAAGACCTTCTAAAAATAAAAAATGACCATAACTTGATTATTGCTCCTCATCCTTTTTTTCCCAACAAAAAATCGTTGAAATCGGATCTCTTCCCTTATCTTTCCTTTTTCGATGCCATTGAATTCTCGCACTTTTATAATCGATATATTAACTTTAACAAACAAGCTGTGCGAACAGCTAATCAGTATAATAAGCCTTTAATGGGAATGTCAGATTGCCATAACATTTGGCAGTTTGGAACGACCTACACTCTGGTTGAAGCTGAAAAAGAGATGCTCTCTGTTTTTCAGGCTATAAAAAAGGGAAAAATTGAAATCCGGACAACTCCTGTTTCTCTGAGGATCATGGCCAGAGTCTTACTAAACTTTTTCCTGGCTAAAAGACTAAAAACGTCATTCAGGTTTTGATCCTTTTCCTGAGAAAATCTCTTCTCAAGGAAAAATATATCAGACAAGGAGGACTATCATGAAAAATGTCTCAAAGCTTTTTCTTTTTACTGGTCTTATTTTATTACTGATCCTTACTTTTTCCTTCACTGGCCAACAAAAGCAGCCTCCTCAATACAGACAAGAGCCTGCTCCAGTCACCGTCCACCAGGTCAAAGGGAGTATTTATGAAGTTAAAGGTGGGAGCGGAGCCAACTGTGGATTCTTTATCGGAGAAAAGCAAGTTTTGGTCATTGACGCCAAAATGAACGAAGAATCTGCTAAGGCGATGATAACGGAAATTAAAAAGCTGACCCCTAATCCTATAAAATATGTCATTTTGACCCACAGCGATGGCGACCATGTGAACGGACTTGTTGGTTTCCCCGAAGATATTATAGTCGTTGCCCACCATCAAACAAGAAAGGATATGGATCAAGCCTTCAAAGACCCCCGCCAAAGAGCCTTTCTTCCCCAGCTGACTTTCTCCGAAAAGCTAAAACTCTATTCTGGAAGCAAAGCTATCAAATTGTTCTACTTCGGCCCAGCCCACACCAGCGGGGATATTGTCGTCTATTTTCCGGAAGAGAAAGTCGTTTTCCTCGGCGATGTCCTTTTTCTGGGGCGAGAACTCCTGGTTCACCGACACAAGAATGGGAACTCCTTCGGGTTAGTTAAGACATTAAAGAGCATTTTAAAGCTTGATGCCGAGACATTTGTTCACGGCCATGGGGACATTGCCAGCCGGAGCGATATTGAAGGAGTCATTAAATCCCTGGAAGATAAACAGGCCAAAATAAAAGCTTTAATCAAAGAGGAAAAGTCTTTAGAAGAAATCAAGAAAGTCTTCAGCGTGGAAGATCGTCCTGCTCAACCAGGCAGGCGCCGCTGGCTCAGTCTTGTCGAGACTATCTATCTCGAGCTTACTGAAAAAAAATAAATATCTTTTATCTTTTCCAGCTCTTATAAGGAATAACAGGCAGTTCTTTCTTCTCAGCAAACCTGAAGATCGGAAAAATATCTCCCTCTTCAGGGATCAAATTGAATTTCAAGTAGCGGATGAATCCATACTGGGACTGCGGTTCAAGAAGGCAGGAAATCAAGTTTGCGCTTGCCTGGGCGCAGGAAATATAAAAATCACCTCGTTTTACAATTGTCTGGAGTTTTTTCTTTTCCACATCAATTCTTTGCGGAGGAAGATAATCGTATTTTGCCGGAACAACAGTGCTTATCTGATAAGCTTCGATTTCTAGAGGCCTATCCTGAGTGAATATTTCAATCTTTATATCATGGCCAAGCATGGTTTCCACGACATCTTGATGGGATGCGGGAATGATATAACCCAAGGGACGAGGAACGCTAACAATAGCCTCAACGTTTGGAAACCAGTTCTTGACAGTTTCTTCGACAACTTTGTATTGAGAGGGATAAGGATAGGAAACTAGATCATCCCTGGTGAGAAAATCTCCAGCTTTCTTGTCCACTTTAAGTACGCCTCTTATCGGGATTTCTGAACGCTCAAAATTCTTTATGACTATTTCCGGCTCTTTTTCATCTCGGGCATATTTCATTCTCAAATGGACCAAATCTTGCTCAGCATAAACCTTTGCCTTCTCAATAAGTCTTTCTCGCAGTTCGCGGACTAGAGAGTTAATCTTCTCTCCTTGACCAGCTATGCTCTCAGCTAAGAATCGGAATCCAAAATACTGCCACTCCGTTCTTTCCCTCAAGGTTTGAATATCATGACGAGATGCACCTTCTTGGATGAAAGACAAAGTCTCATAAATTCCTAAACTGTTTCGCCCATCGTTAAGGTCAGTGGTGCTGAAGCGCTTCATCTCTTCCTCACTTCTTTGGTCTTCCGGACGATATCTCACTCCAGCTGATGAGTCGATCCCTATCTGCTGAGTGACAAGGTATTCTTGGAAGGTTATGCCTTTTTTCTTAAGGTTTTTTTCCACTTCAGCCAAGATGGCGTCTCTAGAGAATTTCTGCAGAGTCGGATGAATATTGGGATTGGAAACACATCCTACAGAAACCTTATAGTAACTTTCTCCTTTCTCATGGGCATCCATAGTTACCTCTGGCATCCAGGTCCTGAAAATACGGTGGATGGCTTTGACTTCTGGGGACTCTAGCTTGACGTGATCCCGGTTTAAATCTAAATCCTGTTCATTACGACGTTGATCAAACTGGCTTCCGTAGGGATTGGCCTGGGGAATTATCAAAAAATTGAGCCTCTTGAGCAAAGGTTTGAGTTCCCCTACTGCCAGGTCTCTAATGAGCAAAAGAGCAGCTTCTTTGGCAGACTGTTCATTTCCATGCTGGGAAGCGATTAAGAGAAAGGTAGGCTTCTCGCGATTGAGTTCAGACGGACAACCAGCCGCCTCTTCAGTTATGATACAGAAATATAGGTCTTTGGGCTTGTAATTTTTCGTCTCTTTGGTTTTACCGATAATTTGAATCGTTGTCTCTGGAGAATAATTATCAATTCGACTGAGAAAGCGAGCGATTTCTTCATTCTGGCTGTATTGAGTGTATTTCGATTCTTCGGCTGGAGTCTTAATCGTTTCAGACTGGGCAATTAGCGATATAAAAACCAAACAGAAGCTTAAACAAAGAAATATTTTCAAAGATTTTCGATAAAACATATTAGACCTCACCTTTTAATATTTTTTTATGCATTTCCCAAAATAGATTTTAAAATATTCTTCTTGATAGCTTATTTCATTCACCCTGTTCGTTCTTTTTTCCAGGAATCTCAAATTTTAAGATTACCTCTATTTCCCGACCATCTCTCAAGAGGCGAAATTTCACTTCATCATTCCAAGTCCACTGGGCCAAATATATTCTCAGCTGGTTTATATCTTGGAAAGACTTTCCATCAACCGATAGAATAACATCTCCCTTTTCAAAATTAGCTTCTTTGGCAACACCTTCAATAGGCTTCTTTTCTGCGACTAAATTGTCCAATCCATCGAATTTTTTAAAACTCAGCCCTATCGAAGGAAAGGCCGGTCTCTCTTCCTCAACAATTCCCCAAACATAATCGGCCAGACTTCTGGAAACTCTTAAATTTCTCCTTCCCCCTGGTATCGCAAGGCTGATGACTGTTTTGAAAAGAAGACGATTTCGCTCATAAGCTCGCCGGTTAATTCCCAGATTGTATAAAAGATGACCAGAACCAGCCAGAACAACCATCTTTTGCTCTTTCAATGCCCGAACAGCATTGAAAGCCATCACTTCATCCCAAGCTGATTGAGCCCGGTAGAGTCCTTCAAAAGCCAGATCCAAGCTCTTGCCTTTCATCTGCTGGGGAATCTCAGCACTTTCAAAAATAGTCCTGATTAAAATCCTGTGTTCTTCATGAGTAAGGTCGGGCTGAGGGACAAATTTTTTTTCTTCATCAGAAAGATTTTTCCAGCCTTTCATTCGTATCTTTTTGATGATTTCTCGCGGAATATTGAGAGCATAAAGAGGAATTTTGTATTCTTTAGCAAATGCGAATATTCCTTGGTAAAATCCAAAATTGTAATTCCAATTGACATACCAATTGACCTCATGGATTAACTCATCCTGAGTCAAGATTCCCAGGCTCCATTTATTCAGAACTTCCTGGGTTGATACAGGAAGCATCTCCAATCCGATTGATAGGTTTTTATCTTGCTCGTAAAGAGCCTGGATGATTTTTAGCTGGATATCGTGTAGGGGAAGGCTGTTATGAATTTCTCCCACATAAATAAAAGAGCTATCTTTCATATCTTTAATCATCTCAGAAAAAGCAACAGATTTTTCTTCTCGATTGGAATAAATCTTGTTGGGGAAAATTTCCATGACCTGATTTTTATAATTCTTCTCTCCAATCTTCAAAAGAAGAGATTTGTCTTCCTTTTCTTCGCTGTAAATGAAGCTCACCCCCAAAAGCAAAAGGGAAAAAAATGAAAAAATCCCCCTCTTTTTCAATTTCTTGTTCGCTCTCTTCTTAAATCTCCATACATAATATCGTTGAACTTTCATGCTTGTCAAATGGCTCCGGCCAAATGCTTCAAAAACACGCCTCTTTTGCCCAGCGTGTCAAAAGAGGCAAAAATTTTGATCAATCACTTTCTTTTCATTCAAGGAAAAAGAGAGGTATATATCGAGGAAGGAAGCATCTTTTTTCCCTAATATCATAAGACTTCAGGTCTGCTCTTAGGAATGGTTTTGCTCCCTTCAGATTTTTAACGCCATTCCCTCACCGCCCTTCTCAGCGGCTGCGGAACTGCGCCCGTTTGCTTGAGATCCACTGAAAGGATTTCCTCTGTTCAAATTCAAGCCCACCCAATTTTAAAAGTTGTGCTCAATACATCCTCGCCGCGTGACTCCGTCAGGTTCCTTCGAAGACCAGTGAGGCAAGGCTAAATCTTCAATGGTCGCTTCAACAATTCCTAAAAGCATTAACTATCAAGGAACAAGAGAGGCATATTTCGGGGAATTTACAATTCAGAGTGATGATTTTATACTGTTTCCTCCATCTATTTTAAATTTCTTATGAAAGAGAAGAACAGGGCCAAAACAATAAAAACATTTGCCTTGGCTTCCTTCCTGAATGACCTGGGCTCTGACATTATCTATCCCATCTGGCCTCTTTTTGTCACTACTGTCCTTAAGGCAAACATGACAGCCCTCGGATTCTTGGACGGGCTGGGGGAAGCTCTTGTCTCTCTCTCACAGGCTGGTTCAGGATATTTATCGGATAGGATAAAAAAAAGGAAGGTTTTTATCTGGACAGGCTATCTCCTCGGGGCTCTATCGAGATTAGGATATTCAATCTCGACAGTGTGGCCACATCTCATTCCTTTTAGAATTTTAGACCGAACCGGAAAAATAAGAAGTGCTCCAAGAGATGCTTGTGTTGCCGATATATCGACCAAGGAAAACAGAGGAAGAAATTTTGGCCTCTTACGGGCCATGGATAATCTGGGCGCCTTCTTCGGTATCCTTATCTGCATTTTTCTCTTCAGCTTATTGGGATACAGGCTTTTGTTCGCCCTGGCAGCCCTCCCCTCTGTCGCCAGTGCCCTTCTTATTTTCTTCCTTATCAAGGAAAGAAAAACAGAAAAAATAAAAATTTACAAAGGAATTTCCTTAAAAGATTTGGATAATAACTTCAGGCTTTTCCTCCTCTTGAGCTCCTTTTACGCTTTGGGAGCCTTTAGTTATTCTTTTCTGCTGATCTTCGCTAAAGAATTTGGCTTTAGGGTGACCTTTGTTCCTGTTCTGTATTTAATCTTTACAGCAACTGCTTCTCTTTTCTCTCTTCCCTTCGGAAAGCTCTCGGATAAAATCGGGAGAAAATCCGTACTGATGCTTTCTTATTTTTTCTGGGCCGCTGTTTGTTTTATCCTAATCTCAGGCCCAAATCGCTTGATGATTATTTTGGTGTTTATCCTGTATGGAGTTCATAGGGGAGCTCTGGAGCCGGTTCAAAGAACTTTTGTCTGCGAACTTGCTCCCCAAGAATTCAGGGCCAGCTGTTTAGGCGGATTCCAGATGATAACCGGTCTTTGTGCCCTTCCCGCCTCTTTGATCGCAGGAACTCTCTGGACAAGCTTGGGCATGTTCGCTCCTTTTTATTTTTCTCTCGTTTTGACAGTTATGGCAGGAATAATGCTTATCTTTGTAAAAAAGCCCTAAAATTTTGCAATCAGGCCATTTATTTTTTATATAATATCCCAGAGTAATGAATAAATTTTGATAAATTGGAGGATACAAATAAATGAGAGATAAAATTCTTATTAGGCTGGCCCATTGGCATTCTTCTTATCCCTGGCGGATGTTAACTATGGTCTTCATCCTGACTATCATCTTCGGTTGGCTGTTCAGTCACCTTACCCAGACCATGCGCTGGTCTGACCTTCTCCCGGCTAAAGATAAACGAACTATCGAATTCAATAAAATCATCGAAGAATTCGTTGCCGCCACTTCCATTGTGGTGGTGGTGGAGGGAAAAGAAGACCGAATAAAATCTTTTGCCGAACAGGCTGTACCAAAAATTCTGGAGGCACGAGATCCAAAAGACAACCAATTGTGTGCTCAACGAGTGGATTTTAAACAGGAAGTGGATTTCATAAGAAATCACGGACTCATGCTCATCAAAGCTGATGATTTAGAGAACATCAAAGACACTTTCAAAGAAGCCTATTTGCTTCCTCTCTTGACAAATATCAACAACAGCTTTGAGAAGGAATACATCCAGAGAGAGGAATCTATTTCCACAAGAGAAAGAGAAGACAATGCCGTGATCTTTTTGCACGGTATTCAAGAATGGGTTGAGACAATAAAAGAATATGCCTTGAATGATACACCTTCTAAAGATGCAGCTTTAATGGCAGTCGATAATTTGGTTTTAGGCGAACCTTACTTCCTTTCTTACGATAGATCTTGCCTTATTATGAATGTCATTCCCAATTTCACCATGATGGATACTTCCAAGCTTGTCTCCGGAACAGATACTATCCAAGAGGTGATTGATAAGGTCCAAAAGGATTTCCTTGACGTCAAGGTTGGTCTTACCGGTATGATTCCTTTGGGTCATGATGAGATGGTCTATGCGGAGAAGAGCTTGGGGTACACGACTCTCATTGCTGTAGTTGCTATTATCATGCTTCTCATTGTTTCTTTCAGGATGTGGGTTGGCCCTTTAATGGCTGTGATAAGTTTACTGGTGGGCGTCATCTGGGCAGGAGGTTTGGTTTTTCTTCTTGTCAGACAGCTCAACATTATGACCTCCATGTTCGTCGTTATTCTTTTAGGGCTGGGGATTGATTTTGCAATTCACATTATCTCCAGCTTCACCGAAGCAAGGTCTTTGGGAAAACCTATCGAAAATTCGATGGAAGAAACTTTCCTCAAAAGTGGAAAAGGAATACTTAGCGGTGCCTTGACGACAGCTTGTGCCTTTTTTACTTTATCCATAAGCAGCTCTAGGGGAATGAAAGAAATGGGAATAGTCACTGGCTCAGGGCTCTTATGTATATTGCTGGTCACTTTTTTGCTTCTTCCATCCTTATTGGTACTCAGGGAAAAGCGCTTGGAAAAGAGAAGAGCGAAAAGAAAAGAAAAAAAACCTCAGCCAGAGAGAGATATTTCCTTCAAATTCCTCGGGAAAGCAACTGAATTCATGGGAAAACACTTCATCACGACTTTAATTGCCTCTGTTGCGGTCACAATCCTTTTGGTCTTTTTTGCTACCAAGATAACCTTTGACCAGAACTACATGAATATTGAACCTAAAGGCTTGACTTCCATTATTCTCCAGGACAGAGTTCTTGAAAAATTCGACTTGAGCATGGACTACGCACTAATCTTGGTTAACGGTCCTGATGAAAGTCGAAAAATCGCCAAGGCATCCAGAGATTTGTCCTCCGTAGCCATGACCGAGGATATCTCACTCTATCTTCCTTCTGAGGGAGAACAAAAAAAACGTATTCCCCACATTCTAGAAATTCGTGAGGCGATTGTATCCTCATCACCTAAATCCCCTCTTCTGGCTTCAAACTTTGACCAATTTTTAAAGGAAATCAAGCGTCTGGAGATGAACATCACGGAATTGCAAGATATGGCATATCTCGGGGGCCAGGATAAAGTCGAGAGAAAGTGCTCTGAAATCGTGGGCTCTCCTGAAAATCCTTCTTCAAAGAACAGAATAGAAGAATTGATACTCATCCTTGAAGAGAATGAAAGCAGAGCTCAACTTCAACTTAAAGGATTTGAGAAAGACTATGTCCCTTATTTCAAGGATACCATTATAAAAATGTCCTCGCTTGAGAAAATAACTCTAGATAAACTCCCCGAATCTGTCCTGGACCGATATTCGAATAAAGAAAGAAATAAATTCCTGGTAACCGTATTTCCAGCCGGCAACATCTGGCAGGATGCCGAATATTTAAAACGATTTACTGAAGATTTGAAAAAGATTAGCGATAGAGCAACTGGGTTTCCACCAATCTTTCGGGCTCTCATCGAAATTATTGGCCGGGATGGACTCAATGCAGCCTTGTTAACCCTGCTGATTGTATTTCTTCTCTTAACTCTTGACTACTTCAACCCTGGAAAAGCTCTGATAGCCATGATTCCTCTGGCAATAGGTATTTTCTGGATGGTGGGATTGATGAAACTCGTGGGGATGCAGCTCACCGTGGTCAATGTTATGGGAATCCCTTTAATTATCGGGATTGGAATAGATGATGGAGTTCACATCATTCATCGGTGGCAGAAGGAAGGCAAAGGAAAATTAAGGGCAATCTTTTCCAGCACGGGTAAAGCCATTTTTCTCACATCGCTCACCACCATGTTAGCCTTTGGCTCGCTGATATTTTCTGTTTGGCGAGGCTTTGGACATCTTGGAGGTGCTTTAGCCGTAGGAGTCGGAGCCTGCTTCTTAACAACAGTGATTATTTTACCCGGAATAATCGGATTCATAGATAGAAAAAAGATGAAATCTTCTCCCCAACGCAGAAAAGAGTAAAAAGGAAATCTTAAGAACTACGGATTTTTAATTTTATTCTTCTTCTGGCTTAACCCGTCCTTCTTTGATGGCTTCGTCGATGATTTTCTGTTGGAGATGGGCAGGAACCTCTTCATAATGAGAAAACTCGATCATGAAGGATCCTCTTCCCCCTGTAATTGAAGTTAGAGAAGGCTCAAAATCAAGCATTTCCGCCATCGGAACCTGGGCTTTTATGATTCGCATACTTCCCTTCTGTTCCATTCCCTGCATTTTGCCTCTCCTCCCATTGATATTGCCCATGATATCTCCCATGTAAGCTTCTGGCGTATAGACTTCCACATTCATGATGGGCTCAAGAATAGTAGGTTTTGCTGCCTTCATCCCCTTTTTAAAAGCCATGGAAGCTGCAATTTTAAAGGCAATATCAGAGGAATCGACTTCATGATAAGAGCCGTCATAGAGAACGACTTTGAAATTAACAGCAGGATAACCAGCCACCACTCCTTTTTTCCGAGCTTCTTGAATTCCTTTCTCTATCGAAGGAATGTAATTCTTCGGAATGGCTCCCCCGAATATCTTATCCTCGAATTCAAAAATCTTCCCTCTTGGGAGAGGCTCCATCTTAATATTAACATCTCCGTACTGACCTCTACCTCCTGTCTGCTTTTTATATTTCCCCTGAACGTCTGATTTTCCTTTGATTGTCTCCTTGTAAGGAATTTTAGGTGGCTTGAGAACGACATTGACATTGTACCTCTTTTTTAAACGGTCGGTGATAATTTCTACATGGAGCTGACCATTTCCAGAAATGATCAATTCGTTTGTCTCAGAGTCTCTTTCTATTCTGGCCGTGGGGTCTTCCTCACTTATGCGATGAGTTGCCTGAGATATCCTATCTTCATCAGCCCTGGTCTTGGGCTCAATAGCAAAGGAAATAGAAGGCTCTGGAAACCCAATGACCGGGAATTCTATAGAAATCCCCTTCCCACATAGTGAGTCACCGGTAGATGTCTCCTTAAGCTTTGCTGTCGCCACTATATCACCGCATTTTGCCTGACCAGCTGGAATCTGCTCCTTTCCCTGGAGAAAGAATAAACCTCCCAGCCTTTCATCCAAATCTTTGGTAATGTTGGAAACAGTAGCATCGGGGTTGATCTTTCCCGAGAAGACCCTCAGCAGAGAAATTCTCCCTGTATAAGGATCAGATATGGTTTTAAAAACCAAAGACGAGAAGGGTTCATCCAAGGCAGCCTTGATGCTCGCCTCTTTTCCGTCTATTTTACCTTCAATTTCATCCCTCTCAAGAGGAGAAGGGAAATAATTTATGATACTGTCAAGAATGGGATGTGTTCCTATATTGAGTATTGCTGAGGAGACCAAAATCGGAAAAAGCTGGCGATCAATAATACTTTTTTTAAGACCCTCCCTGAGCTCCTCAGCAGAGAGTTCTCCTTTCTCGAAGTACGTTTCCATTATTTTTTCATCATTTTCTGCGACCATTTCTGTCAGTTCTTCGAGGCGCTTTTCTGCCTCTTCCTTCATTCCTTCAGGGATTTCTTCCTCCTTAAATTTTCCACTCTCGTCCTTCTCAAAGATGTAAGCCTTTCTCCCTATTAAATCGACTACACCGGAGAAATCCCTTTCCTTGCCTATGGGAAGTTGAACAGGGACAGCCAGACGTCCAAAAAACTGGTGAATGGACTCAACGGCTCTATTGAAATCGGCATTCTCCCTGTCAAGCTTATTGATGACAAGAATTCCAGGAAGATTGAATTCCTTTAACATTTCCCATACTTTTTCAGTCCCTACTTCAACACCTTCTACTGCACAAATCACAACAGCGCCAGCATCTACTGCTCTGAGGGAAGCTCTTGTATCCCAGAGAAAATTGGTGTAACCAGGGCTATCGATGAGATTAATCTTGTGTTCCTTCCACTCTAAAAAACAAGCAGCCGAGTTAATAGAGATCTTTCTTTCTATTTCTTCTGGGTCATAATCTGTTATGGTGTTTCCTTTCTCGACCTTGGTTAATCTCGAAGTCGCTCCAGAATTAAACAAAAAGGCAGCTGTCAAAGATGTTTTCCCAGAGGAGCCGTGGCCTACCATGGCAACGTTTCTGATATTATCGGCAGCATAATCTTTCATCGTGTTCCTCCAATAAGATATGAGATTCGCCTGACTTATGTCGACTGTCTAGCTTCTTTCAAAAAGAAAGAAAGAGATATAATACAACAAAAATTCCCTTCTGCTCAAGATAAAATAAACTTAGGGAATGGCGTTAAAAATCTTAAGGGAGCGAAGCCATTCCCAATACCATACCTGAAGTCTTATGATATCACGGAAAAAAAGATCCTTCCCAAGTCAATCAAGCTTATTGAGTTTTTAAAGCTTCGAGGAATCCTTTTAAATCCTCGGATAAAGGAGAAGTGAACTCTATCCTTTCTCCTGTTTCAGGATGCAAAAAAGAGAGTCGTAAAGCATGAAGAAAGAGGCGCGGACATTTTATCTTTGATTTCCGGCGGCCGTATCGAACATCACCAACCAAGGGATGACCAGAGGCTGCAAAATGGACTCTTATCTGGTGTGTTCTTCCTGTCACAGGTCTTATCTCAAGAAGTGTAAAATTCTTGAATTCCTCTTGGACTGTATAAAAAGTCTCAGCTGGGCGAGGTTTCTTGGTCTTCACAGATATCCTCTCACCATGTTTGACATGGCGCCCTATGGCCCAATCGATCAGGCCCTTTTTCTTGGACATTTTCCCCCAGACCAGCCCTGAATAGACTTTTTTAACTTGCCTCCTTTTGAATTGTTGCTGCAAATCTTGGTAGGCTTTCAAAGTCTTGGCTACAACCATAACCCCTGAGGTTTCTTTATCGAGGCGGTGGACAATTCCGGGCCTCTCCTCTGGGCCTATTTGTCTCAATTGGGGAAAATGAAAAAGCAAGGCATTGACCAGAGTCCCTTGTCTGTTTCTTGCTCCAGGATGAACAACCATTCCAGAAGGCTTACTAATGACCAACAGATGATTATCCTTACAGATAATTTCTAAAGGGAGATTTTCTCCTTCAACCTTCTCCGGCTCACGAACTTCAAACTCTATCTCCACCCGATCTCCTTCTTTGAGTTTATAGCTTGACTTTTGAATCGTCTGGTTGACCTTGACTCTTTCTTGCTCAATGAATTTTTGAAGCTGGGAACGACTCAACTCCTTGATCTTTTGGGATAGAAACGCATCCAACCTTTGATCGGCCCCAGATGAAGCAGTAATCTGGAATTTTCTCTTAGGCACTTTTTTTCTTTTTCAAAATAAAAAACAAAATTAATCCAGCAATCAGCCCTAAAATAGAGAAAAGTTGGGGAAGAGAAAGGCTGAGATAAGGAGAAGGATTTTGAATAAGAAAGGCTTTATCTGGATGATCTCCACGATAAAATTCGACAAAATATCTTATGATAGAATAGTTAATGATGTAGAAGGAAAAAACCTGACCATCAAACTTTTTCTTTTTCAAGATAAGAAATAGAACGAAGAAATTGAGAAAATTCAAAGCAGATTCATAAAGCTGCACAGGATGGAGAAGAGTTCCAACTGGAATTCCAGTAAGATTGTGAGCGTATTCGCTCTGAAAAGTCACACCCCAGGGCACAGAACATTCCCGCCCAAAACAGCATCCTGCGCTGAAGCATCCAATTCTTCCAAAGCCGTGCCCTAGAGCTAAGGCAGCTCCTATAATATCTGCCACTTTCCAGGTTGGAATCCTGTGCTTCCGAAAATACAAAAGCGCAAAGACAAGGCCAAAGGTCAGACCGCCTTGAAAGACTCCTCCTGAGCGGGCCAAACTGAAAAGTTCCTTGGGGTACTCCAGATAATAAGAGATATTCCCGATAAAGAGAATAAACTTTGCTCCTAAGAGCGAAATTATGATGGTGTAAAAAGCTGCATCGATAATTTTGGACGCATTCAGGCCTTGTTTTTTTGCTTGAACATGAATAAACCATAATCCGAAAGCTACCCCTGTAGCCATCATGAAGCCATAAGTATGGATAGTAATCGGCCCTAATCTTAAGAGGATGGGGAACATTTCGTCCTCCTTTTAAGAAGAAAAAAAATGAGAAAAAGAGCCCCAATGGTGATCGAGGCATCAGCAATATTGAAAGCCGGCCAGTGCCACTGCTTAATGTAAAGATCTGCAAAATCAACCACATAACCTTTAAAAACCCTGTCTATTAAGTTTCCCAAAGCTCCCCCTAAGATCAAGGAAAGGGATATCTTCATCACCTTCTCAGAGGGAGGAGTCTTTAAAAAATAATAGGCCACAAAGCTCAAAGCTGCCAAAGAAGCAATGGTGAGCAGAATAGAGATTGAGAGGCCTCCCCTTTGCGAAAAGAAACCAAAGATTGCACCTCGATTGTGGATATGGGTGAGATTAAAAAAACCGGGAATAACGACAATATTGGTGTAGGGGCTTATGGTCTTAGAGATAATGATTTTTGTTGCCTGATCAGCGAGGAGGACACAAAGAATGATTAAAAAGTAGAAATATCTCCATTTCATGCTTTCATCTCTTTAACGACTTGTTCACAGCGCTGGCAGAATTGGGGATACTCTTGACTTTTTCCGACGTAAGTCGAAAAATTCCAGCATCTTAGACACTTCTCTCCAGGCGCTTTTAAGATTTCAATTTCTAATTCATCCCCTTCTTGAGCTTCAAGTTTTATTGAAGAAACGATAAAAAGGGAAACAAGCGCTCTCTCGTATTTCTTTAAAAGTTCCATTCGTGAAGCTGGAACTTTGAGAACCACTTGCGCTTCCAGAGAATTCCCGATGAGTTTACTTTCTCGAGCGACTTCGAGTTTTTTCAAGACTTTTTCTCTAACCAGAATCAAATCTTCCCCTTCTTTGAAGAGTTCTGGCTCTAGCCATTTCTCTTTAAATTTGGGAAATCTCTTGAGATGAACTGAGTCTTCTTTTCCTTGATAGGAAGGAAGAATCTCCCAGGCTTCTTCGGTGGTAAAAGGGAGTATCGGAGCCATTAAAATCAGCGAATTCTTGAGGATGGTGAAGAGGGCAGTTTGAGCTGATTTTCTGATTTGAGAATCACGGCCTGAGCAATAGAGCCTGTCTTTGAGGACATCTAAATAAAAAGAGCTTAACTCCACTGTGAAAAAGTTGTACAGGGCATGAAAGACGACATGAAATTCATAGTCATCATAGGCTTTGAGAATTTTATTCCCTGTCTCAGTGGCTCTCTCTAAGATCCACTTATCCAAGAATAATAAATCTTTAGCTTTGACCTCTTCTCCATCAGGAGAAAAATTGTAAACATTTCCCAGCATGAATCTCCAAGTGTTTCTTATCTTCCGGTAAGCCTCGACAAGCCTCTGGAGTGTCTCTTTCCCAAAACGGGCATCCTCTTTATAGTTAAGCATGGCAACCCAAAGCCTGAGAATTTCAGCTCCGTTTTCGGAGATGATTTCCTCGGGCTCAATATAGTTGCCTAGAGATTTGGACATGCCTCGCCCTTGTTCATCAAGAACAAAGCCGTGAGTGATGACCGTCTTGTAGGGAGCAGCCTTTTTGCCAGCAATTCCAACCAAAAGAGAGCTGTTGAACCAACCTCGATATTGGTCATGCCCTTCTAAATAGATGTCTGAGGGCCAAAGCAAGTCTTCATACCTGTATAAAACATTGTGGCTTGCTCCTGATTCAAACCAGACATCCAGAATATTGTTCTCTTTGTTGAACTTTTTTGAACCACATTGGGGACATTTTGTTCTTGCGGGGAGAAATTCTTCTGCATTTTTTAAATACCACGAATTGGAACCTTCTTCGGAAAATACATCCGCTACTCTAAGGGTAATCTCTTCATCAGCCAAAATATGACCGCATTGGTGACAGTAAAAAGCAGGAATGGGAACCCCCCAAGAACGCTGGCGGGAAATACACCAATCCGGTCTGGCCTCTACCATACTGGCAATTCTCTCTTCCCCCCAGGAGGGAATCCAGCGGGCCTTCTTTATCTCTTCTAAGGCTTTCTTCCTTAAATCACTATGGTCCATGGAAATGAACCATTGCGCTGTGGCCCGGAAAATCACTGGATTCTTGCATCGCCAGCAATGGGGATAAGAATGCACAATCTCCTCTTCTTTGAGGAGACTGCCATCTTTTTTCATATCTTCGGTTATCAATTTATTGGCTTCAAAGACATTCATGCCTTTGTATTTTTCGACCTTAGGAACGAACTTTCCTTCGCTATCTACTGGAGTATATATATCAAGCCCATACTCCACCCCTGTTAAATAGTCATCATGGCCGTGGCCAGGCGCAGTGTGAACGCATCCTGTTCCTTGGTCAAGGGTTACATAATCGGCCAGAACAAAAACAGACTCTCGGTCAATGGAGGGATGGCGGGCTTTGAGACTTTCCATGTCTTTTCCAGGGAAAGTTACCAGAACCTTAGGTTTTGGAAAGCCTAAAACTTCAGAGATAACCGGAATCAGTCTTTTGGCCGCAATAAAAACCTCCCCTTGAGCTTCGAAGGCTGCATACTCATAATCAGGATGAAAAGCAATGGCTAAGTTGGCCGGTAAAGTCCAGGGCGTGGTGGTCCAGATCAGGACAGAAACTTTTTTTCCTTTCAAGGCTGGGAACTTCTGGGAAAGGTCTGAAATCATGGGAAATTTAACGTAGATCGAAGGAGATTTATGGTCCTTATATTCAATCTCAGCCTCAGCTAGAGCTGTTTGGCAATGGGGGCACCAGTGGACAGGCTTCTTTCCTTTATAGACATTCCCCGTGGCAAAGAATGCAGCAAGGTGGCGAAGGACTTCTGCTTCATATTCAGGATGCATGGTCAGATAAGGTTTCTCCCACTCGCCAAAGACTCCTAATCTCATGAATCCTTTTCTCTGGATGTCAATATATTTAAGAGCGTACTTTTTACATTCTTCTCTGATTTCGATGATAGACATGTCCTTTTTCTTTTCTCCGAGGAGCTGATCCACTCTAATTTCGATAGGAAGGCCGTGGCAGTCCCAACCCGGCAAATAAGGAGTTCTATATCCCTGCATCGTCTTGGATTTAACTACAAAGTCCTTCAAAATCTTATTCAAAGCTGTGCCTAAATGAATTCTTCCGTTAGCATATGGAGGACCGTCGTGAAGAATGAAAGGAGGGCTCTTTTCTCTCTTCTTCATAATCTTCTGATAAAGATTCATTTTCCTCCACTTTTCTAAGATTTCGGGTTCCTTCTTGGAGAGCCTTGCCTTCATGGAAAAAGAGGTCTGTGGAAGATTCAGGGTGTCTTTGATTTCTAACTTCTCTGCCATCGCTTTCTCCAGTTTCTACCTTTTTTGATGCTCTATTATAAAATAAGTGGTTTTATTCTTCAATTTATTTGAGATCAGGCCAAGTTAAGCGGTTAACTCTGTAAAAAAAAGCATTATTTTCAAAAATTAAGCCTTACTATTGATTTTGGGGTAGAACTCAGTTTTCTGGTAAAAGAACGTAGAGGAAAAATCCTCTTCCCAGTTTAGTCTTTGATGAAGTGAGCTCCCTGGCTGACAGGATTATTTATGGCTGCATGAGTAATGAGCTGGGCAACCTGGATTCCGTGCTTCAATCCAACCACTTTAGTATCCATTCTTGCCTCTTTATAAAATTTCTCGATACGATGACGCAGGTAATCCAAATCCGCCCTTGCCCTTTCCAATCTTTTTTTCGTCCTGATAATGCCAGCATAATTCCACATGGTCGATTTGATGAATAACCAATCCTGGTTGATTAAAGCAGGATCTATCTCTTCTTCTTTCTCAGGATAGTACCAGTCATGAATCTCAGAAGATTTGTAGGATGGGGCAGGATCAAAATGGGAAACAACGTGCCTGGAGGCTCTTGTTCCCCATACCAGACCCTCTAAAAGCGAGGTCGAAGCCAAGCGGTTTGCACCATGAACTCCAGTGCAGGAAACCTCGCCGACTGCATAAAGGCCTTTAAGGGAGCTTTTTCCCCATTTATCCACTACGATACCTCCACAACAATAATGAGCAGCTGGAACAACAGGAATCGGTTCTTTAGTTATATCAAGCCCGTACCTTAGACAAGTGCGGTAAATATGGGGAAATCTTTTCTTGATGTCCACCTTCGCATAGGAGGCTAAATCCAAATAAACATAACTGGAGTTGCTGTTGGTCATTTCCTCATAGATAGCTCTAGTGACTTCATCACGAGGGCCAAGGTCTTTCATTTCATTATAGTTTTCCATGAAGGTGCGGCCATCTCTGGTCTTCAGTCTTGCACCTTCGCCTCTTACAGTTTCAGAAATCAAGAAGCCCTCAGCATCACGATGAAAAAGAGAAGTGGGATGAAACTGGATGTACTCCATGTTAACTATTCTGGCACCTGCTCTGTAGGCCATGGCATAACCATCTCCAATTGCTCCGCTCGGATTGGAAGTATACAAATACACAGCACCACAGCCACCAGTGGCCAAAATTGTCGAGGAGGCAAAAAATGCCTTCACTCTATGAGTTTGATTATCTAAGACATAGGCGCCTATGCACTGAGGTTCTCTGTAATAAGCTGTGTGGTCTTTTGAATGATGAGGCACAGTCAGCAAGTCCACAGCCGTATGCTCTTTAAAAATCGTCACATTAGAATATGTCTTCAGAGTCTCGATGAATTTTTCTTCGATTGTGCGCCCCGTCATATCCTTTATATGAAGAATCCGTCTCCGAGAATGGCCAGCTTCCTGAGCATAGTCCAAGGAATCAGGAGAACTCCTGGTAAAGGGAATCTTCAACTCCTTGATTAAAATATTCTCCACGATTTCTTTACCTTCTCCAGCCAAAATCTCAACAGCCTCAGGATTGTTGATTCCGTCGCCGGTTTCCAATATGTCTTCTCTCAAAAGCTCTGGATTATCATCATGTCCCAGGGAAACAATCCCTCCTTGAGCATAGAAAGTATTCGATTCCTCAAGTTTGAAGTTTTTGGTAATGATGATGACTTTGAGTCCGCTCTTGGCTGCCTCTAAAGCCGCACTGGCACCGGCAATTCCGCAGCCTATGATTAAAATATCTGTTTTTAAATTTTCCATAGCCTTCTAATCCAAAAATTCAAGGCTTATGTCCAAGGATTTGTAGGAATGAGTTAAACTCCCCACCGAGATATAATCAACTCCTAGAGAAGCGATATCCCTTATTTTCTTTAAGATGACCTTACCAGAAACTTCAATCGGAACTTTGCCTTTTGCCCACGCTACAACCTCCTCCATCTTCTCAAGGGGCATGTTGTCAAGCATGACCATATCGGCTCCGATCTGGACGGCCTCTTGGACTTCCTCTAAGTTTTTAGTTTCGACCTCTATTTTAACTCTCTTTTTAACTTTTTTTTTAGCCCGATCAACCGCCTCAGAAACACTGCCCACAATCTTGAGGTGATTGTCTTTTATCAGAATCATCTCAGACAGATTAAATCGATGGTTTTCTCCTCCCCCCATCTTCACAGCATATTTTTCTAACATTCTAAGGCCAGGAGTTGTCTTTCTTGTATCCAAAATCTTAGTATTTGTTCCTTTTAAAGCGAGTACAAACTTTTTGGTTTCGGTTGCGATGCCAGACATTCGCTGCAAAAAATTCAACGCTGTCCGTTCTCCTTTAAGGATCGAAATCGAATTTCCTCTCACCTTGCCCAAAATATCGCCTCTTTCAAACTCTTGGCCATCCTCAAAATTTTTTTTGAACTCGAGCCGCGTATCTATTTTCTCGAACA
>Ga0209636_10002426_pt1 | contig 19003 bp, 16 predicted proteins | sample DeeMarSWOR152_54_FD_187464 | JGI IMG/M metagenome (GOLD analysis project Ga0209636, IMG submission 187464) | Marine sediment microbial communities from White Oak River estuary, North Carolina - WOR-1-52-54 (SPAdes) (version 2) | ecosystem: Environmental > Aquatic > Marine > Intertidal zone >... | reverse complement strand
TAACCCATGTGCGAATGGATAAGTTAGATGTGTCTCGAAGTTGGTTTACAGTAGTTATGCATGGTCCTGTTGGAGCGAAAGTGTCGAAGCTTTTCCCTCTGGTCCATTGCTTGTCTTTGAATTGGATGTCTCGTGCTGAAACATCGTTCAGAATTGTGTACCCAGAAATATGTGATTTAGCTTCTGAAACTGGAATGTTTTTGGCTTTTCTCCCTATCACAACGGCTAACTCAGCTTCATAGTCGAGCTGCTTAACAAAATCAGGCTTGACAATGTTTTCGTTTGGACCAATTATTGTTGTGTGGGGTTTTATGAAGATTATTGGATTATCAGGTATAGTAGCGTTCTGTTCTGCAGCGTGGTCTCGATAGTTTAAACCTAGACATACAATTTTGGGAGGAGAAGCTATCGGCGCCAACAAGGTTACGTCATCTACAGAATGAGAAACTTTTTTAACATCGTTTTTTCTAGCGTCTTCAAGTAATTTCTCTGCAGTTTCAATGCCTTTCACTCCCCAAGCTACGAAGTTTTCCAACCATTGCGGTAGTTGTTTGTTCAACCTTTTCCCGAGGCTAGGCAAGCATACTACTTCATTACTTACCAAAACACCGTAATGTTCTCCTTTTCCATCGCGATAACGAATCAGCTTCAATACTTGATCCTTCTTTTAATTTGGAACTACTCCAATTCTTGTTACAGCGACATTTCTGTTTTCAAGTTCTTGAATTAGTGGGTTTATGCCCACAGAATCGCTTGCAATATGTCCAGCAACTATAAGGTTTCCATTGCCTTCTGATTTGAGTTTTTCCAAATCCCCAGGACTTATATGAATGTAAATTACTGTTCCAACGCCGTGTTTGAAGTATGTTTTCGCGATTTCATAACCACCATTCGTTCCAGCGCCATGTGACACCACGACTTTTCCAGCGGGATTTTCAGCTTCTCCCAATCGAATCTTAATTTCTGTGACCGCGTTTTTGAATTCGTTCAGTTCTCTAAGAGCAGAAACTACATCTTGCACCGTGGAATTTTTTCCGATTCTGCTGTTGATTTTCTCACTCATTATTCTTCTTCCAACCTCATCTAAGGGCGTGTGTATGTTCACGTAGGGCATCTTCAAAAGCTTTGCAACATCAACCGCATGGGCATAGTTTCTTGTATGTCCTTGCAATTCTAACTCTTCAAGCTTCTTTCCAACAGTTTCTTCTGCTTCTTCCTTGGGAACTCCAGCCTTAACCATCTGTCGAATATGTCTTTTAAAGACTTGATGAAACTTTACGACAGCGCTTCCGCCTTGTGGGTGATGAGCAATAACAGCATCATAACTCCACTGTTTCGCAAACAAAAGCTCTGAAACCCCAGCATCGATGCAAAACAAAACCTTTTTCACATTAGCGCCTCTCACATATATAGCACTGTCCTCCGGAACTTTCTTTAACCTCGCAAGTCTCAAAGATAACTCCATAATCTCTTCAGTATTCACTACGGCCACCTTCAATTTCTTGAAACACTGCTATAACCAAAAACATGTATAAACTTAACTTACAGGAAAACATTCAATTGGGAACCAAGAGGGCGTCCAAATGAGTGTGAGAACAAAAAAGCTGGCCTTAACAGAAGGCATAACTGCTGGAATCCTCTTTGGAACAGCAGCCATCTTCATAAGATTTCTACAAAACATGGACACGTTCCAAATAGCCTTCTGGCGTCTGATAATCGCCTGCCTAACCCTAGCAGTAATACTGATTGTTCTTGGAAAATCACTCAACTTAAACCTTGTGAAAAAAAATCTAAAAGAGCTTCTCATCCTCAGTTTTTTACTCAGCCTCCACTTCATATTCTTCGTATCCGCAGTAAAGGACACAACAATCCTAAACGCAACAATCCTCGTAAACACAACCCCGATCTTCTCAGTGTTCATCTCAAGTTTCCTCTTCAACATCAAACCCTCCAGCCTCGCCATAATAGGCCTAACAATCTCATTCATCGGCATGTGTGTTATTGCCTTTGCCGAAACTGTAAGTGCGAACACGAACCCTCTCCAAGAAGGTTTTTCTCCAAGCCTGAGGGGCGATTTGGAAGCCGTTTTGGCTGCCTTGGTTGAGGCTTTCTATCTTAATTATGGCAGAAAAATAAGGAAACAGATGACTATACTCTCGATAATGTTTCCAATCTATGTTTTGGCAGCCGTCATTGTGGGGATTTTAAGTGTGCCTGCTACAAACAAGATTTTAACATTACCCACTGAGGCAGGAATTATACTTCCACTGATTGGATTAGGTGTGTTACCAACAGCGACAGCTCACACACTGTATTTTTCTTCTTTGTCAAACCTGAAATCCTTTGAAACCGCGACAATGGCGTTGCTTGAACCCGTTGGTGCAACAATCTTAGGCGTAACCCTGTTTCGGGAGATACCTGCACCCCTGTTTGTTTTTGGTTCTACTTTGATCCTGCTGGGGATCTTTTTCATTGTGAAAGAAAAGCGTCGAAGGCACCTGAGTTTGACGAAACAGATAAAAAAGGACGAAGGATATTAATGTGCTGAAACGAGTTGAGACAATGACTACTGAAGATAAAATATTGAAGTCTCTGGAATCAGCGATGATTTACCTAGAAAATTCAAAGCTGGCTCTGAACGAAAAAGATGAAAATGCGCTTGCTGATGACGTTTGGCATGTCGCAGCAGAACTGGAATACACATTGTTCCTGTTCTCAGTCACAGTTCAAGACGAAAACGATAAATCAAAATGGAAGGTTAATCCCAAATCTAAAAAATTGATTGAAGTTAGTCCAACGCTGATTGCAGTGCGGGATCTACTTGGTAAATCTGAGACGTCTATGAAGAATAAAAAATTGTTAGACGCTTATAAGCATGCCCACATTGCAAGGCATCACATACTCAGACTTCAAAAAGATTTCGCCAAAAAGAAACGTGAAGCGCTTAAAAAGAAATAGGTAATCACTCCTCAACAATTTTCTTCTCTCTAACTACCCAAATGTTTTCTCCGCCGCTAATAACTCTGAAGTAATCCTTTAGTTCAGTCCTGTGCAGAAACTTCCTTAATAGTACTCGCAAGTATCTTCTGGAAATGGCTTCCTCTTCACTCTTCAGGATTATTTCGTCTGTTGCTGTTTCAACTTCAACTTTTATCTTTTCTTCTAATAATTCTACTAATTCCTTTATCAAGTCGCTACCTTCGCTTTTTAGTTCTGAAATGTCAATTCTCATCTCCACCATACTTGTTCACCTCATTTTCAACCATTAATAATTCTCATCCCTCAAACTTCTATCCCACCGTGAATAATGTGGTTTTCTATTTTTCACTCTTACCTTCTGCTCATAAATCTTCTGTACAAGAAGCTGTCAGTTCGCCCGTCGAGTCATATCACAGCCATGAGCTCTATTGACTCTCTACCTCATCATCCTAGAAAAAATGAAGCTTGATAGCACTTAAGGCTTTGCACTGCAACCTATATACGTTCTGTACAATTGCACCTTTAACTTCTAAACAATGTATCCTCTTTTTCTCTATTAACTTCTGTTCTTAGCGTAGGTGCCGCAACACGCAGACATAGATTATCTTCGTAATAGCGCAAACATATAGAGGGAATTCAGTAGAAGACCCCAAAAAGTAGTCTGTTAAGAAACATTTAACAAAGCATCTAGGAAGATTAATAATTGAAAGACTTGGCAAAATAAATTTTAATATCCTCGCGTTTGCACTTATTGTGAGGTTCTAGAGTGAAATACGCTGCAATTGTTGGAGCCTATGAAAAGATTGAAGGTACAACAAAAAGACTGGAAATGACAGATTTCCTCGTTGACCTTCTAAAAAACACCTCAAAGGAAATCATCGACAAAGTCGTATATCTAACCCAAGGCAAAATACATCCAGACTTTGTAGGTCTTGAGATAGGCGTAGCTGAAAAACTTGCAATAAAGGCCCTTGCTCGAGCTTCTGGAATAAAAGAAAGCAAAATCGAAGAAGACCTAAAAAAGACAGGAGACATCGGGAAGACAGCTCAAAAGTTAATAGCTGACAAAAAGCAAGTAACCTTTTTCCAGCAACCTTTGACCGTTCAAGGAGTCTACGAAGTTCTTGACAAGATGGCTAAGACTTCAGGCTCAGGAGCAATCGACCTCAAAATCTCACTCTTAGCTGGTCTTCTAGCCGGCGCAGCTCCGATAGAAGCGAAACATGTAATGAGGACTGTTACAGGAAACTTGCGTCTAGGCATCGCTGACATGACTGTCCTTGATGCTTTAGCAATAGCCTATGGCGGCGGAAAAGAATCCCGTGAACTTATAGAGCGCGCCTACAACATTTCCTCAGACCTTGGAAGAGTAGCAAAAACCCTAGCTGAAAAAGGCTTAGATGGAATTAAGAAGTTTCAAGTTTCAATTGGCAAGCCGATAAGACCAATGATGGCTGAAAGACTTTCCTCTCCTGTAGATATACTGGAAAAGCTTGGTGGAAAGTGCATAGCCGAATACAAGTACGATGGTGAAAGAATACAAATCCACAAGAAAGTAAAAGAGGTCATTCTCTTTTCTAGACGCCTTGAAAACATTTCAAACCAATACCCAGACGCAATCAGGCTCATCAAAACATGTGTAAAAGCAAAAGGTGCTATATTAGAAGCCGAATGCGTTGCCATAGATCCAGACACGGGCGAAATGAAACCTTTCCAAGAGTTGATGCACCGCAGACGCAAGTATGGAATCCAAAAGGCCATGGAAGAATATCCTGTTTCTCTATTCTTGTTTGACGCGCTTTATGTTGATGGTAAGGACCTAACTATGCAACCATACCTAACTAGACGACAGAAACTTGGAGAGATAATAGAAGAAAACGGTAAAGTGAAAATTGCTCGATACATAATTACAGACAACATTGAAGAATTGGAAAAATTCTTTCTAGAAGCTATAGAGGATGGCTGCGAGGGCTTAGTCTGCAAATCTATTGCTAAGGATTCAGTTTACCAAGCTGGAGCCAGAGGATGGCTCTGGATAAAATATAAACGAGACTATAAAAGCGAGATGACGGACACTGTAGACCTAGCTGTTGTTGGTGCCTTCCATGGTAGAGGAAAACGGGCAGGAACCTATGGAGCATTACTTTTGGCAGCCTACAACCCTGATGATGATGTTTTTGAGACCGTAACGAAGTGTGGAACTGGCTTCACAGATGAAGATTTGGCAAAACTGCCTAAGATCATGAATAAACACGTGATTCCTCACAAGCATTTCAGAGTCAAATCAATGATTGAAGCTGATGTTTGGTTCGAACCTGTTACCGTAATTGAAGTTATTGGCGCCGAAATAACCCTTAGTCCAGTGCATACATGTGCCATAGGAGCGATACGTAAGGGAAGCGGGCTAGCAATAAGATTTCCCCGATTTACAGGAAACTTTCGACTTGACAAGGCGGTTGAAGATGCAACAACTGTTAGAGAGATACTGGAAATGTATCGGAATCAATTGAAAAAAGTACAAGTTTAAAGAATTGAAGAGAAATGTTTAAACATCAAACGAGTTTTCAAACATAGTTTCATAAATACTGGAACTTCTCAGGTTGAAGAGAGGGTTTCTTAGACCTAGGTTTCTATTACACTAACCTTTATATGCGGCTTTCTGGTCCCATTTTATGTGATGAAACATGCCACGAATTACATGTCCAAATTGTGGGATGACAATAAACTTAAAAAATCGTAGAAAAATCGATTTTGATCTAATTGTAAGTGCAGCTAAGAAACGACCAAGATCTTTTAGTGAATTATTGCATATTACCAAGCTTTCAAGAAAAACCTTAAGTTTAAGACTCAAAGAGCTATGCAAAAATGGCATGCTTGTCAGGAAAAATGGTGTTTATGAATTGAATAATACCTCAGAATTTGAAAAGTTTTCTGCGAAGCGATTTTCACAGATGCTCGATAACAGGAAGATGAGAATGGGTTTAACGTTATTGGCACTCTTACTTTCCTCATCAGTGTCTGGATATGTCTTAGCAGTGCTTATCGCGTCTCCACAATATGTGGAACGTCTGAAGCCTATAGGTAACTTTGCATTTGCTCTTAACGTTAGTAATGTTGAAGATCTATATACATGGCAAGCTATCATATCCTTTGACTCAAGCGAACTACGTGTACTAAAAACTGCGCCTGGAGAATTCTTTGAGGTGGAATATCCGTTCTTTTTGAATGCAACGGACGTAGCTGATGAGCTGCTGTTATTAGGCGCTACACTAACCGGGGAGATTTCTGGAATAAACGGCACTGGCACATTAGCGGTTATAGAGTTTGAATATTTTGTTGAGGGATACAAACCGCCCCAGCTAACTCTATCCGAAAAAGGTTTTCAGACTTACTTGTTTAATTCAAAAGGATCCATAATTCCCTTGAATGATCTAACCAAGCTAACCCTTTCCGCTGAGAACCCCTCAAACTAGGCTGATTTCATTATCCGATCAATGAAAAGAGCCCGAACTGACTATTATCAAAATCGCTGCAACATTTACTTCCGTTTTTGGGTCAAGTTCTCCTTTTTCCTTTTTGCCTATGTTTCTTTTGAGGACCTTTAACAATCCATAGTGTCAAAATTGCCCCTATAGATAGAAATCCAATGCCAAAAGGCATCATAAAAGTGTAAAGGTATTCTTCTTCGCTTGCTATCTTTGAGAAAGCCAGATAGTCCAGAGCGACATATGGCGAACTAGATGTGAACATTAGTGTATAGTTTCCGTTTTCTGTAACTACACCAACAAACTTTGGCATTGTTGAGTTATCAAGTACTAATTTTTCGATTTTTAATGTTGTCAAATCGGTTACAATCAGGTTAGGGAATAGAGATGAAGGATCTGAATATGGCGTTAACCAGTAGAGGAAAATTGTTTCATTCCCACCGGGTGCGATTATTGTGAAATTCAGTGGAAGCAGGTCCGGAACATCTGATGTACTTGCCTTGGGAGTTAGCCTTAAGCTGAGTTTTTCTCCAACCTCATAGTAACGTGTTATGGTGTCTCCAACAAAAGGAGCGTATATTTCATATTCCTTGCCATTTTCTGTCGTAGTTTGAACTTCTCTATTAGTACTGTATTGTGAGATTGATAGAGTAATCAATCCTGAAACGAAAAAGACTACCAATAGCCATTTCTGCCATACTTTCATTTGCCATCTATGTATATTTCGAAAGGCTCCGTAAAAATGTTTCCAATTCATTGCAAAAAATATATTGAAACCTTATTTTTTGTTTCGTTTCTTCATCCAAGCTTCATATCCCTCTACTCTCTTTTGAATGTCCTGTTCCAGACTTATGGAGTAGGGGACAGTGTCAAGATGGTCAGAGCGCGCGCTATTTTTTTTCAAGTCGTAACGAGCTTCAAGCCTTTTTTTATCCTGACGTATGGCATACAACGATAAAATAGCAGGCACAATAAAAATCACAAGCGGATGAACATAGAAAAACATGAATAGCTGGAGATAAATGAAAATTGCGAAGAGAACAGGAAGCCAAAACCAGAAGCTGGTTAAGCAAGTTCTTATTAAAAGCAAAATTTCCACAGCTGATTGCTTAAAAGTTTGCTTTTGTTTTTTGTTCAACACACCATCACTCTCATATCCATGATATCTAATTTTGCGTATTTTGGAGGAAAGTCTGATTGCAAGATGATGTTACTTGCTTCAGTAAAGGTGGCAAGCCACGTAATGTTTCTTTTTTAACTCTTTCAGCGGCGGTTCTTTCGTTCGGCATATGTCTCCTATGTAGGATGGGCATCGTGTATGGAAATGGCATCCTAGGGGAGGATTAACAGGGCTTGGTATCTCTCCTTTTATAACCACCTCAGCTCTTCTTGCAGTAGGGTCAGGCACCGGAACTGCTTTTATTAAAGCCTTTGTGTAGGGATGTAACGAGTCTTTTATTACATCTTCTGTACTTCCCATCTCGACAATTTTTCCAAGATACATTATTGCTATTCGATCACAAATATGTCTAGCAAGTGCTAGGTCATGGGTTATGAACAAAAATGAAACGTTGTATTTCTCTCTCAATTCGAGTATTAGGTTCAAAACTTCTGCCCTTATTGAGACATCCAACATTGATACAGGTTCGTCTGCCACTATAAATTCTGGACTGAGTATTATGGCCCTTGCAACGGCAACTCTCTGGCGTTGTCCACCGCTTAACTCGTGGGGATATCTGAACAAGAACTCGTCTGGCGGTGTCAACTTAACATCTTCAAGCACCCTGTTCATCCTTTTCGTTATCTCTCTTTCATCGGATATTCCGTGCACTCTAAGGGGTTCCGATATTATATCATTTATAGTCATTCTCGGATTTAATGATTCGTAAGGATCCTGAAATATTATCTGCAATTTTCTGCGAAGTGGTTTAAACTTAGCCTCAGGTAAAGATGTGATATCGTCTCCCTTGAAAACGATTTTTCCTCCTGTAATTTCGATTAACCTTATCAGGAGCTTTCCAGTCGTGGTTTTCCCGCTTCCACTTTCTCCCGCAAGTCCAAAGATTTCACCAGTGTATATATCAAAATTTATATCGTCAACAGCCTTAACAAAGAGTTCTTTTTTAATCAACGAGGAAAGGAGCCCTGTCCTCAGAGGGAACCATTTCACTAGGTTTGTCGCTTCAACGATTTTTTCTCTCATTTCTTCTCCTCTTGCATTTTAATTAAGTGACAGGCGACAAAATGATCCTTAAAAACATCAATTAGGGGAGGTCTTTCTTTTCGACATATAGTCATTGCGTATGGGCACCTAGGATGAAATCGACATCCGCTCGGCGGATCTAGAAGATCTGGTGGTGATCCGGGGATAGCGATGATGCGCGATCGTTCACCCTCTATGCTTGGAAATGATGATACAAGTCCTTGTGTATATGGGTGAAGATTTTTTTTGAAGACTGATATGGTGTCTCCAAACTCAACTATGTGTCCAGCATACATTATTGCGGTTTTTTCACAAGTGTCTGCTATTAATGAAAGATCATGTGTGATCATGATCATGGACATATTGAGTTTTTCCTTGAGTTCGCTTAGTAGCTTCATTACTTGAGTCTGAACTATGACGTCTAAGGCCGTTCCAGGTTCGTCAGCTATCAGAAGTGCAGGGTTGCATGCAATTGCCATTGCTATCATTGCGCGTTGTCTCATACCTCCACTGAACTCAAAAGGATAATTGCTTAGTCTTGAAGGTTCTAATCCTACGAGCTCAAAGAGTTTTTCCGCTCTTTCATGAGCTTCTTTTTTGCTAACATGTGATTCGTGGATTTTTATTGCTTCTACAATTTGTTCACCAACTTGGTACACAGGGTTCATTGCGTTCATTGCACCTTGAAACACTAAAGAAATTTTTTTCCATCTTATGTCCTTTCGCATCTTATCTTCATTCAGCTTTACAACATTAACATTGTCTATAATTATTTCTCCATCCATGATTCTTCCGCTCGATGGAAGAATTCTCAGCAGCGAAAGTGCTATCGTAGTTTTGCCGCATCCTGATTCCCCAGCAAGTCCTAGGGCTTCTTTTTTTTCAACGCTAAAGGTTACTCCTTCAACGGCTCTTACATATCCGCGCAGTATCTCATAATACGTCGTTAGGTTTTTAACTTCCAGCAATGCCATGCTTTTTTCACTTGGTTAAGTTTTCTATTTCCTTCATGAAGGTATCTTTATATAAGCTTTTGTTATATTTTTCGATGGTCACAATAAATCGATGTAATAGACAGATCAATATAGAAGACAGTGAGGAAATTTGTACATTCGATGTGTAGATAAGAATGTTAACCTTGAAATGCTCATATCTGAAGTGAAGAGTTTCTTTGAGCATAGGGGTTTCTCGGTGGAACAGATTGATGAGAATGAAAAAATTAGACTAATGGTCAAAGTTCAGGGTTCTTCCAAAGTGATAGAGATAATACTTGAGGGGTCACCTGAAAATTTCTCTGTAGAGGGTATATTTGTTGAGGGTCAACCGCTTTATGGATTCACTTCTATGTTCGGCGGAGGAGCTTTTTTTCTTCAAGAACTTAAGCTTCGTGAAAGGCTACAGAATCTAGAGAAGGAGTTCTCAAGATACCTAGAGAACGTTGTCATCAGAATGAGGAACTCTAACATTTCAGATGATCTAGGCTAGTGTAAGTACGTTGAGTGTTGAAACGGTCCTATCTGGATAGGAAAAACATCTGCATATGCCCGTATAATAAACTGACCAGTTACTATCCAATCCATTTTTTCCGGATTCGTTTGAAGGTAACCTATGAAATTACGTATCAAATTGTCGTGTCCTTTATATTCTAAATCAAAATCCACACACACTATGACACTTTGTGGGGGATTAACCTCTGTGGGGGGAGAGAACGTTTGAGTTATCCCTGCTAGAGACTGTAGCAAGCCATCTTTTACATACTTTAGCTGACACGTTACGCTTGAAATTGTTAATCCAACAAATCCTGAAGGGTTTGTAGCTTCAAAATTAACCATGATAAAAACTTGTCCTTCATCTATTCTTGTGTTGTTTATTGTTATGCTCTCTAATAATATCTGAAAATTTTGAATCCCTTTGTAGAACTCGATATAGTTGTTAATTTCAGGTATGACTAAGATCAGAGACACTACTGCGGCAACTGCGAATAAGATTGACATTGTACTCTTTTTTGAGTTCAACAATAATCATCGACATGTTTTTATAAGTCAACTTAGATTTAAGTTTTGGTGACGGTTCGAAACTCTGAGCTGGAGTAAGATCTAAATGGTGAGACAAAAACTACCATTTCATATGGTGATAAGCATTGTCTTCTCGGTCACTTTTTTACTGATGTTTTTCTTTCTATACCTTTTTAGCGGTGGAATAATCCAGTCTGAAACATACGCATATTCATTCCTTTATGCTGTTATCTGCAGTCTGTTATCTACGGCATTGCTAAAGAGAAGGTTAGTGAAAAAGACTCTTAAAGAACTTAAGATAGCGATTTTGTGGGCTATGTTGCTTTCAGCAATTTTGATACACTCTATGCTTAACAGGCAGGGTCTGTCAATTATTGACTTTGTGTTTTTGGCTTTGGTAGGCTTCTGGGCTGGCGTTATCCTTGTTGACCTTGATTCAATAGTGGTTGGATGTGTGATTGCTTTCGGACTTTGTGTATTTATCATGTTTTTTGCATTGTCTCTTCCAGCGTTTCTGGGAGTACTATCGTATCCAGGACTCAATGATATTGTTTACAATCAAGCGGTTAGAATGATATTCTTGGCTGTTTTTCCTTTTCCTCTCTTCTTAGGTGTTGTGTCAAGCATTCTGGGAGGTTATGTGGGCGAAAAGATCTTTGCTAGCGTCTAACTCTGAGTCTTGGGTTTAGTATTTCATCTAATGCGTATCCTAAGAGAATGAATGACACAGATACTGCGGCTATGCATAGGCCAGGAGGAATCACCCACCACCAATCCGTGTAGCCAGAGTGTACTTGAACATCATTTAGCATTCTTCCCCAAGACATTACGTAGGGATCAAAGTAGCCTAGCCAGCTTAATGCCGCCTCTGCAGTTATGGCTGCGGGAACGGATGTTGCCAGCGATACATAGACTAATGACATAACGTTTGGAATAATATGCTTGAATATTGTATGTGATTTTCCCGCTCCTATGGCTTTAGCAGCTTCTACAAATGGTCTCTCTTTGAGACTCAAAACTTGGGATCTCACAACTCTTGCAAAGCTCATCCATCCCAGAAATCCTATTATTATAATGAGATTGAAGACGGATGTTCCCAAGACTGCTATCAGAACTATTAGCAACGGTAAACCTGGTAAAACAAGTAACGCGTCTGTGAGTCTCATCATGATTTCGTCTGTGACTCCACCTAGGTATCCTGCAACAAGTCCCACGATTAACCCTAAGAACACTCCAATTGCAGCGGAAAGTAGTCCAACAGTGATAGAGATTCTCGCTCCATAAATTAGTTGTGTGAATATGTCTCTTCCCTGCCAGTCACAGCCAAGCAGACCAAACGACGTGCCATAAAGTTTAATGTCTAACTTATCAACGTACACCATTACTTTCACATTTTTTCCAGCATTGCTTGGTAGATCCCAGAATATTATTTCCAAGCCGAAAGTGTAGTCTTCGGGTTTGGTAAATATGACTTTTGATAACTCCGTTTCTGTGTTGAAGCGGCTTATTCTTATATTGACTTGGGCATCTGAGGCTATTGGGGGTGTTGGGATTTTCCATTTAGTTGTTGTTCCTGTGAAGTTACTATTCTCCCAATCTGACCCAAATCCCCAGTCGTATCTTTTTTGGTTAGCATTGTCTTCGATAAAAACTATTGGTTCTATTGGGACATCCTCTGATCCTTCAATCATAATCTTAACAGTACAAGTAAATCTAGATGGGGGCCCACCATAAGGAAAGCTGAAATCATTGTTTAATTGTATCGTTGCTTTTTGCGGGGTTGTTACATTGTTTCGGTTGTAAGTTATTAGCGTGCTTCCATCTTTTCCGATTGCCGATTTGTATTCCACCGAAATGTCTTGCGACGAAAGTTCAAAGTTCCAGTTCTGGAGTGACGGGGATGTGAACTCTGGATCTGAAATAGGTGCTAGATTCTCACTCAGAGTTTCTCCCCCAGGAAGCAGTCTAAGCCATGAAGGTCTCGCATGGAATGAGCCACTTCCAGCTAACCATATATCAAGTGTGGGGTGATAAGGAGTTATTACAGAGGCAAAAACTCCTATTACCACGAAAAAAACTATTATTGACATGCCTATGACTGCCCTTTTCGATCGAAGGAAAGATTTTAACAGTTTTTTGCTCCTCTCGATGGTAAAGCCTAATCTTTGTCTACGAGTTGCCATCTACTCACCCATATTTTATTCTTGGATCAACTACTCCATATGCAAGATCTGCAATGAAGTTTGCAACAATAACGCATACTGCGATAACATAGAACAATACATGTAGGATAGGATAGTCGTAAAGCTGTATTGCTCGCCACGTTAGTCCTCCAAGCCCAGGCCAGCTGAAAACCGTCTCCGTAATTATTGCTCCCGAAATCATGAACCCAAAGGAGATGGCTGCGCTTGTTATGATGGGTAGCGAAGCATTCCTTAATGCGTGTCTAAAGATCACCAATCTCTCTTTCACCCCTTTAGCTCTCGCTGTCACGATATAATCTTCAGACATTGCTTCAATCATTGTTGCTCTCGTGAGAAGTAGGTAGCCTCCAAATTGGAATAATACCAATGTCAACGTTGGAAGGAATAAATGCCACAATCTGTCTGCTATTTCTGCGAAGCTTGGTATTACTAGGTTCCATGAAAGTATCTGAAAGTCAGCTAGTGGTGGTGGAGCACCTGTTGGATATTCAGTCCAGTATGAAACAGTCTTCCCTAGGGGAAACCATCCCAGCTGTAATCCGAAAGCTATTAGAAAGATCATTCCCATCCAAAATGTTGGGAGGGAATATGTTATAAGTGATGACGTCACAAGGCCCGTGTCCAGTTTCCCCCCTCTCTTGTAAGCAGCTATTGAACCTGTGAGAATGCCGAGAACTATTGAGATAACTGTGGAGAGGCCCATTAACAGTAGAGTGTTTGGAAGTGCTTGTGATATTATATTCTTTACCGGCTGGCCTGTTCTCGCTGATCTGCCAAATTGCAGTGTTAACATATTTACTATGTATCGATAGTATTTTACATGGAATGGGTCGTTGAAACCCCACAATTGCATTAGCTCTTCCACTCTCTCTGCTGACATAGCGCCAGGTCTTCCTGCAAAGAATTCCAGTGGGCTTCCGGGCATTACTTCAAAGATTATGAAGTTAAGCGTTAAAACAAACCATATGAGAAATATCATGTATACAATACGTTTTGCAATGTAAGATTTCAATCCCATGGGGCTTCACTATAAATTATGAAACTTTATGTTAGTATTTAAGGTTTTGTCAGAATGTCACGCTTTCCTTTTTCAAGGAGTTAAATCTTAAATACTTGCATATTCTGAATACTCTCAGCCAGGTGAAACAAATATGCGAACTGTTCTACGATCACTGACGATAGCGTTAATGTCTTTGCTTATGTTATCGGTCTTTTTACATGTTTTGAGGTTTGATGTGAAAGCTCTTGAGATTAGTGGCAACGAGGTCCATGAACTTGTTAACGGGGTTTTTGATTTTTCAGATGACATTGTAGTTGAAGGTAACGCGACTCTTTTAGTGGAAAATGCTACCATTAGATTCATGCAGACCAGTTCTTATCAGTTTGAAATAAGGCTTCAGGAGCCTGGGAATGGTAATCCTAGGTTAGTTGCTAAGAATGCAACCTTTCAATCTGCAAGGCCTTTCAAAATTTCTTTGTATGGTAACAGTTCGGCGGAATTTGACAGTTCAGAATTTAGGCGTGATCTCGAATTGTTCGATTCTTCATCAGTCAATATATTTGATCAATCCACGGTTTATTATATTCGGGCTTATGGGTCCACGAATGTGAGCGCGATTGGTTCTGACGTCTTTTATGTTTATGCCTATGATGATTCATTTATGAAAATTTCAACGTGCACTGTGAATAGAATGGAGGCGCACGATAATAGCCAAATTTACGTTTCAATTTCAACCGTCAAATATTCTGTGACTGCTGATGATTCTTCCTATGTTTCACTAAGTTATTCTTCTGTTTCTGAAATTGTTTCATCCAAGAAGACATCAAAGGTTTGGTTTCTGGACTGTGTTTTGACGAAGGTAAATGTTGAGACCCGTGATTATGGTAATGTGACCTTTCTTAATTCGAAAATTCTAACCTCGAAATTTTCTTCGAACTTTGCGATTAAAGATTTTTCAGCATTGCATATTTACAATAGTACCCTTAACGATGCTTCTCTTTCAGCTTATCAAAATTCAACAATTAATATTAAAGAATCAGTTTTAACTGCCCTATATATTCGTGTTTTTGAAAATTCGCTTCTTCAAGTTTTAAGCTCGTCCATTGATTGGCTTTTAGAGTGTGAAGGAGAATCTGACCTGCTTGGTGTAAATTCCTCATTTATAATAGCTTCTGGAAAAGGTTCTTCAAATCTATCTTTTGATAATTGTAGTATTGCCTTGTTGAGAGGTTTTGAAACTTCTAAGGTTGCTTTGTTAGATTCTATTGTTGAGGAAGCTCTTTTAGAGTTGGATTCAGTGAATGTTACCCTTGCTAATATTGGTGCTGGATTCTTAGATAATTTAGAGTTTATTGCTAGCGGTCTAAATGTTACGTTTTCGAGTACAACTGTAAGTGATGGATGGAGTCTGAGGTTCCGTGGATCTTCTAATGTCACTCTCCAGAATTCTAGGTTGATGAATTTGGGCGCTTATGGTTCCTCGAGGATTTGGATGTGGAATTCAACTTTCACTGGTGCTAACATAAAAGATGCGTCTGAAGTCTATGTGTGGTCTTACTTGACAGTTCATGTTGTAGATTACTTTGGTAGTCCTGTTCAAGGCGCGAACGTCACCGTCACCCTTTCTGAGGTTCCGCTGGAAACTAAGCTGACGGGAGAAGACGGTGTTGCTGTTTTCGGATTGTTTGAAAAACTCATTAATGCTTCAGGTAGTTATCATTCGGGAGAGTACAAAGTGACCATTGTTTTTGGCGAATACTCATCAGGCTCTAGCATTGATTTAAATGGTAGTCAGTTTTCCACCTTGAATCTTCAATCACCTTGGTGGTACTGGTATATGATCTCTGGGTTAATTCTAGCAGTTGTTATTGTTTTAGGTTCCGGCGTATTCTTGATGCTTAGGCGAAGAAAGAAGTCGAAGATGCAAGCGTAATTAAATCTGTGCAGTTTTTCTTTAGTGTTTTTCTGCTGTAACAATGTTCCATAAAACTTTTAAAGTCGCCTGAGAACTTAGTTTTTTGTTGAAAAAATAGGAGAAAATAAGATGAAAAAGATATTTGCTGCTATTCTAGGCGTTGCTTTTGCTCTATCGCTTCTAGCTCCAGCGAATGCCTGGTTCTATCCAGGGACGACTCCAACTGATGATGGAAAGTTCAACAAATTTGGTCCAATGATAGACATTCTGTTGTGCACCCCCTATGGAGGTGTGGAGGCAGAGTATCTTGCTTTCAAGGGAAAGGACATAGACCTTTACGACTGGTCTCTTCTAGCCTCTCAAGTGGAGGAAATGAATGCTCTGGACCCCAACATGGAGGAATATATGAGAGCCTTCTATGTTGACCGTGGAATGAGGGAATTCGACTTAAACAATATGAGATTCCCATTAGACGACGTTAGCTTCAGACAAGCCATATCCCACTGCATCGACAAAGACGAATTCGTCGCTACACAGCTTGCAGGTTTAGGCCTTAAAATGGATACGCCATTACAGGCTCACACTGGATGGGCTAATCCCGCCGTCGACGACCTGTATCCCTTCGATCTTGAGGCTGCTGCTAGCCTCCTCAGTGCTAACGGTTATACAGACAAAGATGCTGACGGTTTCGTTGAAGGTCCAGCCGGTGAAGAGATATCGTTGGTGCTGTATGCTAGACAGGACGATCCTGACCGTTCTGCCATGGGTCAGTTATTCGCAACAACTCTTGAAGTTGGCTTGGCAGGCTCTTCTCTAGGCGCTGGCGTTGATGTCGACCTCCGCGTTGCACCAAAAACAGAATGCTTTACTAAATGTATGATCGAGTTCGACTATCACATATACACAGGTGGATGGGGCTTCGGTAGAGACCCAACCACTTTGTACTTCCTGTACCTAGGCGAGGAGGCTCAAGCATACCCATACACGGCAAACTACCCTGGCTATAGCAACCCCGAATTCGACACCTACGCAGATGGAATGTTGACTGCTGGTGAGATAGGCGACCCCGAAACAGAAGGCACAGCCAAATACTACGTGTACAAGATGCAAGAGGTAATGATGGGTGACGCAGCCATCATCCCAGTATTCACGTACGCCAGCTACTCCGCTTGCTTGGTAGGCTGGGAAAAAGTGGTAAACCAGGGCGGAGTGGGTTTGGGAACATGGTATTGCTATTGGACCCTCATGAACACGCACAAAGAAGGTGAAGATACGCTCCGCTGGGGCTTCGTGAATGACGTTGAAGTCTTCAACATAATGCACGGAGAATGGGTGTGGGATGCTCAGGTTTTGAACGGTATGTACGACACACTGATTAACTTCAACCCGTATGACGTAACTGACGACTTCGGCGCCATGGCATTATCTTGGGACCTTGGAGAATGGGATTACGAAGGCTCAGCTGCAAGCTATATACAGTTCCACATCAGAGAAGACATGGAGTGGGGAGATATCGCGCCTAAAGCTGACAGACAAACCCCTGGCGGCGCACCCCTATTGGTTAATGGAGCGTTCGACGTGCCAGTTACTGCAGAGGATGTTGCATTCAGCATCATAGCTGAGCGTGACGTCACAGACGCTTGGGACCATGATCTGGTTGAGGACGTTGTCTACGTTGAAGTGTTGGATCCTTACACTGTCAGAGTTTACTACGGCGTCTTCATGCCACTATGGGCGTTACACTGGGTAGGCGGACTACCGATGTTTCCAAAGCATGTGTGGGAAAAACCCTTCAAAGAAGGATACACAAGGGAATTTGAACCATTTACCCAAGAAGTTTTGGTAGGCGCCAATTTCATGCTATTCGATTATGCAGGAAGTTCACTGCACGAATACTACAAAGAAGTTGCTAACACGGAATTCTACGCATACCATCCAGTAGATGTGTATGGCATCGTCGACGATCATGTGGTTGACCCAGATGAGGAGGTTACTGTCACATTCTATGCTCATAACAGAGACGCTCAACGTGATCCGATGGCGGCCAGCACTGTGACCATTACAATAACAATGTACTATCCAGACGGCACAACAGAAGAACTCTACAGCGAATCAATTCCAGAGTTACCCTTTAGCGTTCCAGTAGAAATCTTCACTTATACATTCTCAAGCGCTCCCGGCAAATACATTGTAAAGGCGGAGATTGATGACGATCCAGTAACAGGTCACGGCGACCCACTCGGCTATCCAGTCCACGTCTGGCGTACAATCGAACAAGACATAAACCTAGACTTCAAAGTTAACATATTGGACATTGCCGGAGCCGCAACAGCCTTCGGCACAAGACCAGGACACGCCAGATGGGATCCAAAAGCAGACATCAACGGCGACTTCAAAGTCGACATCCTAGACATAGCTTCTATCGCCTTGAAATTCGGATGGTCATAGCCGGAAACTACGCCTAAATCCTATCCCCTCTTTTTTATGCTCATCTTGAAAAAGCTAGGTTAATTGACAGCTTAATATTGTTAGGTGATAAACTAGTTGGGTGCAATAACAGGGAATATTTTCTGCGGTGCTTCCTTTTATCTAGAGTCTAAAACCTCTCTAAAAACGTTCTCAACCTCATTATGTTAACAAGAAGTTATTGTTAACTGTTAACAAGAAGTATTGTTAACAAGAAGTTGTGTGGTAATACGGGTTTTCCACATGGTTGCACCAATTATTATACCCTCGACTTTGAAACGCTGTCCCCTCACAATTGAAGCATTAACTCTCAAGAAAGTGACCTCACATTCTCTTTAGGGGACCAATAGAGGATAATTAACCTTCTTTTTGTCTTTTAACCGTTCAGTTACATAATAGAAGATAATTCCGGAACGCTTAAATTCACAAACTTCACAAATAACTTGCAGAAAGGAGAAAGGGGAAAGATACGTATGAAACATAATTTAAAGAAATTTCTAACTGCTACTCTAATGTTAATAATAGCACTAGTTCCAATAATTATTCAACAAACCGTTGTTGCTCAGGCTGTGCCTAGTGTCTTTGTTGATCCTTTGGAGAGCTTTTTTTACACTGATACTACGTCTGTTGGCACTGAGTTCAGTATTACTATTGAGGCTGCTGATTGGCCTGAACCCGGCGTTTACAGCTTCGAGTTCAAGCTCTATTATGATCCAACCATGCTAGAACCCGTTCC
>Ga0209636_10002425_pt1 | contig 19007 bp, 22 predicted proteins | sample DeeMarSWOR152_54_FD_187464 | JGI IMG/M metagenome (GOLD analysis project Ga0209636, IMG submission 187464) | Marine sediment microbial communities from White Oak River estuary, North Carolina - WOR-1-52-54 (SPAdes) (version 2) | ecosystem: Environmental > Aquatic > Marine > Intertidal zone >... | reverse complement strand
TCTGCCGATGTCGAAAGTGGCCGATGACGTCGGTGTCCATCTGGCTACCGTCTCAAGAGCGGTCGCCGGAAAATACCTCCAGTGCTCCTGGGGAATTCTGCCGCTTAGAAAATTCTTCTCAGGCGGCACGGAGGATGTCAACGGCGCAGAACTCAGCTGGCAGGCCATAAGGGCAAAGCTGCAGCAGATTATCGACGCCGAAGACAAAACCAAACCTCTCAACGACGACCGGATTCGCGAAAAATTAGCACAGGCAGGTATCAAAAATATCGCTCGTCGCACCGTCGCAAAATACAGAAAACTCCTTAACATCCCCGCTGCAAGATTCAGAAAAAAATATTAAGCCTGATGCCCACATCCAAAAATTAGCAAAAAGCTACACATCTTATTCAGGTGCCAGCTCTTTCAGGTTTTCCCAGTACTTCTGAAACTCTCGCCGACCTGTTCTTGTAATCCTGTATGAAGTGTGCGGCATCTTACCAACAAATTCCTTTTTCACCTCAACCAAACCTTCTGCTTCCAGTTTATTTATATGAGTTGCCAGATTACCTTTCGTTACTCTCAGCGACGTCAATAAAAAATTAAAATCCACTTCTTTAGCCGAGGTTAGAATCTTCAAAATCGCCAACCGCACCGGCTCGTGGACAACTCTGTTAATGCTGTTATGTATCTGATTTATTTGTCTGTTGGCCATCAAATAGCCCTACTTGTTTTATTTTGCGTAATATCACTCGGTTGTAAATATGAACCGCCACAGTCGTAATCAAGCCGGCAATAATTATATAGACCATTAACGATAGAAAATATGAATGTCTTCCCATAACAAGGGGGCGAACACCCACTGCCGTAACTACTGCCGCGACCAAACACAACAGGCCGTATACAAATCCCAATGCTATCTCTTTATGCTTTTTACCCAGGTAAAGTATAAAAATGCCAAATGATGCCAGAGACATTGTTAATGCCCAGCGAACCGGCATAATATTAAACTCATTAAGAAACGCCGGCCCTATGAAGGTGACCCCATATACAACCCACGTCCAGACCGGAGCTTTTTCCCTTTTAAGTTCTATATCACCTTCTTTTCTGTAGAAACTGCTTCCATATCTCTTTAGTAGCTTAAATGGCAACCAAGTAGATGAAAATAATACCCAGAGAAATACCAAAGTCGAAATTGCCAACCAACCCCATTTCCCAATTAGGGCGCCGTATCTCAGACCCAGCTCTACCGTTACTACCAGCAACACTACATTGAAAACAATAATTGGCAGTAGCATCAAAAGGGGCAAAGACCGGCTCTGTGCATAGCGGTCTATCAGCCGACCCAAATCCTCCAACTCGGCTCTTGTTTCGTCTTTCTCAATATCACCAGCCATTTTATTATCTCCCAAAAACCAGTTTTCGATACAAACCAATTTATACAACCTTACTCTTGTTGTCAAACAAAAACAAAGATTTTTGAGAAAAATATTTGTTTTTAACAAACTTTATATTACTATGTGAGTAAATAATCATATAGTAATTTAGCTGGAGTTTTGCAATGTCAAACAGGAAAAAACAATTATTATTTGAAAAGCAGGCGGAAATCGCAAAGGCGATAGCACATCCGCTGCGAATCGCAATTATCGATTTTCTAAAAGACGGTGAGCAATGCGTCTGCGATATTGCAGAGAACGTCGGCTCCGAAAGGTCAAACATCTCACGGCATCTTTCAATAATGGTTAAGGCTGGCGTATTACAGTCACGCAAAGAAGGATTAAAAGTCATCTACAAACTCAAAACCCCCTGTATCCTCGACTTTTTCTCCTGCACAACCGCCTGCCTGAAACAACAACTCAAAGAAAATGAAAAACTGCTAAGAGTTCTGTAATTCGGGATAGCTATGACTTTCAAACATATTGTTTCTTAAAGGATAATCGTGAAACGGGAATTGAAGATATTTGCTGCACTGGTCAGCATTTTCGTTGTGGCCTATGCTCTGCCATTAGGAAATCCCAAAATTCAAGAGGGTATTCAGGAAGCGTTTAGGTTGCTTCAGTGGTATGCGCGGAATCACACATTAGCCTGTGTGGTGCCGGCTCTATTCATTGCCGGGGCCATCATCACCTTCCTGTCCCAAAGCTCCGTAATGCGATATTTAGGACCTCGTTCAAACCCAATATCGGCCTACGCAGTCGCCTCGGTAGCCGGCTGCGTCCTGGCTGTGTGCTCCTGCAGCGTCCTGCCGATGTTCGCAGGAATATATCAGCTCGGTGCCGGCCTCGGGCCGGCCTCTGCCTTTCTATACTCAGGTCCTGCCATAAACATACTTGCCATTTTCCTTAGCGCCCGCGTTTTGGGTTTCTCCATCGGTGCAGCAAGATTCATTGGAGCTGTTATCTTTTCGGTGGCGATTGGCCTGCTGATGGCACTTGTTTTTCGAAAAGGTGAGCGGAAAAAGGCAGAAGCTGTGTTTCAGATGCCCGAGCCGGAAAAGCCTCGCCGAGGCGTTGCAAAAACCACAGCTTTCTTGGCCTCTATGATACTGTTTCTTATCTTCAGCGATTGGTATAACCCAAGCAATGTTACTGTAAAGACTAACTATGGCAAACAATTCAAGGCAGTTATCATTCACGAAACCAAGGATATGCTCCGCTTCCAGCTCGAAGAAGATATCAGTGAAAACAAAATGGGCGACAAGCTCGAATTACAGAAAACAGAGATAGCGGATATGCAGGAGCAAAAGACCTGGGTCATACAACTATATCACATCAGATGGTACCTTGCAGGTCTGTGCGGACTGGCAGTGCTTATTATGGCCCAGCGATGGTTCGAACGGGACGAGCTTCGTTTGTGGATGACCAATACCTGGAATTTCGCAAAAATGCTTGTGCCACTTTTGTTTGGCGGTGTTTTTGTGGTCGGATTTATAAGCGTTTTGCTGCCGGAAAAACAGGTCGCTCTCTGGGTTGGTGATAATAGCTTGCGTTCAAACCTTGTAGCCAGCGTCATCGGCGCATTCTGGTATTTCGCAACGCTTACCGAAATCCCAATCACGCAGGCCCTGATGAAACTCGGTATGCACAAAGGCCCCGTCCTCGCATTATTACTCGCAGGGCCAGCCTTATCGCTGCCAAACATCCTTGTCATCAGAAAGGTTATGGGAAATAACAAAACGCTCGTTTTCACCCTGCTCGTTGTTGTGATGGCAACCTTAACCGGTATTATTTTTGGCACATTTTTCTAAAAAGAGATGGCGATGAAAAAAATACAAATTCTCGGCACAGGCTGTCCCAAATGCAAAAAACTGGCAGAAAATGCAGAAGCCGCCGCCAGGGAACTCGAAATAGAGTTCGAGATAGAAAAAATTACGGACATCAACGAAATTATGAAATTCGGTGTTATGATGACACCTGCTCTTGCCGTTGACGGACAAGTGGAAGCCGTTGGCAAGGTGCTTTCGCCGGATGAAATCAAAAAAATGCTTGGGTAAAAACAGCCTTGCTAAAAGGCATTAAACTAAAGGAGACAGAGCAAAATGAAAACCAAAACCATAATTACCATAGGGCTTTTATTATTTGTCTGTGTCAGCGTAGCATATCTGGTCATAAAAGAGGTGCGTTCGGCGTCTCAATCTCCCTCAGAAAAAACCAACCTGCCGCCGGCTGAACAGGACCGGCAAACACCCTCAAAAGTTGTGGTTTATTACTTTCACGGCACCGCTCGATGCACTACCTGCAGGAAATTCGAAGCCTTCACAGATGAAATTATTCACCGTGATTTTGCCGCAGAACTTGCTCCGGCTCATTCTCCACATCCAGCAGCGACACAACAAACAGGGTCTGGATTGCCGGGTTCTTCCCACTATGTAAATTGGACTTGTCCACATTAAAGAGAGGATATTATTAACGTATTAACATAAATATTTGATAAAATGTTAGCGGAAAAATCACATTTTAGTTGAAGGGAAACAAAATGAAACTTTGCCGTATTCTGATAATGTTAATTGTTATGTTGTTGACGCGAGTAGAAGCTACTGAAAATGAAGACCCCAATAATCTTGTAAGTGGTATAAGCGCTAACCAGTTGTTGGGTAACGTTATGGGGCCGCACGGCTTATTGCTTGCTCAAAGAAAGGTCGGCTCTACAACTCTTGTCAAAAAAGAAGACCCTGATATTGAAGATTTATCACTTGATATCAAGGATAATCTTATGCGTAGAGGCCGTCGATACGAGCTAATAAAGGATGATTTTACAGTAGGGTCTGTACAAATTGGAGTTTTCATCGACCCTAATGAAGCATATAAGATTTTTTCTGATCATATTCTACACACATCAATGGGGCCGAACAAAAACTTAAGAACGGAACTTACAGAGAATTCAGTTGGTTGGTGGGATGAAAAACTAAAAGGATATTGGCGCATACTTTTTGTCAGAGACAATACGGTAGTAAATATTTCCTTATTTTTGAAAAGGTATATAGATTTGAGAGGAGAGGCACGATCAACGTTGGAAATAGCCAAGGCAATAGATGCATCTTTATTAGAAGGCTCCCATGGGGTAAAAAGAGGCTCCGTTGTGAGAGTTCCGAGGATCCTTGCGGTGGAGAAACCTCAGAGAATTCAAGGCGGTGCTGAAACTCAATTAACCGTCCAAATTTTGGTACCCAGAGCCTTGGACAAAGGCGGCGACTATGAAATAGCCCGGCCGATTCAGTTTCAAGCTCCCAAAGTCAAGGATAAAAAAACGCTCGAATATGAGATAAGCTACATAACTCCAGATTGTGTAGTCGTCTCTGAGCGCATATCTGTTGTCGTCGAGGCAAAAGACGAGGTTAGCGCGGACTCAGACACATAATAATGATGAACCCACGACGCCACTACAACTTCGTACAAGGCTTAGAAAAAGACCCATGTGATATTGATGAGCTGGAATGGCAGCGTAGTCCGGCTAAAAATGTGGAGGTATGTTGGCTGAAAATGTCAGACGCTGCTGCCAAGCTTAAGTTTTGGCACAGTGAAAACCTTACAGTTGCCCCTGACAATGTGGAAGTTTGTGGTGATACCAGCAATGATAATGACCCAAATCGAAAAACGAAGGCTAAGTAGACAACCCAAAGGAGTATACCCCTAAAAAGATAAATATTTTTTTGAGATTTTAAGATGAGAAAATTTGTATGTTGTTTGTTGGTGTTAGTTATGTTGTTTTTTGTTGGCTGTAAAGGCAAAAAACCTGAGTCGCAGGAAGTTGTAATCTATACCTCTCTTGACAAGGTATTCAGCCAGCCGATTCTCGAAGCCTTTGAAAAAGAGACCGGTATAAAGGTTCTGGATGTTTATGATTCCGAAGCGACCAAGACCACCGGCTTAGTCAACCACTTTGGAGAAGCTACTTGGCAGGTTGTATATTATTAGGTATTGCTCCCTGCACCGCTATGGTCCTTGTCTGGGGCTACCTCGCAAAAGGAAACGACGGTCATACCCTCGTTATGGTCGCTATCAATTCGCTTACGATGTTATTGCTTTACGGACCCCTTGGGGGCTTCCTGCTCGGCGTAGGCCGCCTCCCCGTCCCTTGGCAGGCATTGTTATTATCCATCGCAATATATGTAGCCTTACCATTGGTTGCCGGATACCTGTCCCGAAAGTGGATTATTTCCACAAAAGGACAAGAATGGTTTAACGATAAATTCCTTCACTTTCTGACGCCGGTTACGATAATCGCTCTGCTCATTACTCTGGTTCTGCTCTTTTCCTTCAAAGGAAACGTCATTCTTTCTAATCCCCTGACAATTCTCTGGATAGCTGTTCCGCTGTTTATTCAAACAAACCTTATTTTCTGGTTGGCCTATGCACTGGCAAAGTTTCTCAAGCTTCGATACCACGATGCAGCGCCCTCAGCTATGATAGGAGCTTCAAATCACTTCGAAGTCGCCATCGCCACAGCTACAATGCTCTTCGGGCTCTCATCCGGTGCCGCTTTGGCTACCGTCGTCGGTGTCCTTATTGAAGTGCCGCTTTGGAGAAGTTATTTAGCAGGCTGTATATTACTTGGAATTGCTCCCTGCACAGCTATGGTCCTTGTCTGGGGCTACCTCGCAAAAGGCAACGATGGTCATACACTCGTTATGGTCGCTATCAATTCGCTTACGATGTTATTACTTTACGGACCCCTTGGGGGCTTCTTGCTCGGCGTAGGCCGCCTCCCCGTTCCTTGGCAGGCATTGTTATTATCCATCACAATATACGTAGCATTACCATTGGTTGCCGGATACCTGTCCCGTAAGTGGATTATTTCCACAAAAGGCCAAGAATGGTTCAACGATAAATTCCTCCACTTTCTTACACCCGTTACGATAATCGCCCTGCTCATTACTCTGGTTTTGCTCTTTTCGTTCAAAGGAAACGTCATTCTTTCTAATCCCCTGACAATCCTGTGGATTGCTATACCTCTGTTCATCCAGACAAACCTTATTTTCTGGTTGGCCTATGCATTGGCAAAGTTCCTCAAACTTCGATACCACGATGCAGCGCCCTCTGCTATGATAGGCGCATCAAATCACTTCGAAGTGGCCATCGCCACCGCTACAATGCTCTTCGGCCTCTCATCCGGGGCTGCATTGGCTACCGTCGTCGGCGTCCTTATTGAAGTGCCGCTTATGTTAATGCTGGTCAAAATATGTCTCCGAACTCAAAATTGGTTCGCTGAATACCAAAATGTAGCTGCCTGACCGCCCCTTCGTTGTTGACACCCCTTCAACGGCTGTTTATAGTATCTGGTAAATCGATTACACAATTAAGAGAACAAAGATGGACCCTGCAATTTTCAAGGCTTACGATATAAGAGGTATTTATCCAGACCAGCTCGACGAAGAAGATGCCTGGAAAATAGGATGCGCCGTCGCTCGTTTTCTTCCGTCCTTAGTCTCAGGCTATCAACGCGGCCAGGCCAATGCCCGCTCGCTCTGCGTTGGTCGTGATATGAGAACACACAGCAATGCGATAGCTGCCGCACTTATCGAAGGAATTAATGCCGCCGGTATAAATGTGATTGATATTGGAATGATTGACACCCCGCAAATGTATTTTGCTATCAATTATCTCGGCACCTGCGGCGGTGTTCAGGTAACAGCTTCACATAACCCCGCCAAATATAACGGCTTTAAAATATCAGGACTCGGCGCAAAACCCGTAGGTGTCAATACCGGACTAAAAGATATCGAGCATATCGCAAGGGCTTTGCTCCATACAAAGGGAATTGTTACAGGCTCGGCTGAAAAACGTGATTTGACAAAACAATACAAAAATCACGTCTTAAAATTCCTGAAGCCTAATATCAAACCAACGAAAATTGCCGTTGACGCCTCAAACGGAATGGCTGGAAAAATGGTGCCAGCAGTATTCGGTGATTTGCCGATTGAGATTATAAAGCTCAACTTCGAGCACGCCGGAAAATTCAAACACGAGCCAAATCCCCTCATCGAGCAAAATCTCGCTGAGGTCAAAATCGCTGCAAAGAAAAAAAATTGTGATTTTGGAATTTGTTTTGACGGAGACGCCGACAGACTGATGATGGTCGACGAAAAAGGACAAACCATCAGTTGTGATTTGATAACGGCCCTGATGGTGCCTTACTTCCTAAAAAAAGAGCCCAAGTCAACCGTTGTTTATGATTTAAGAAGTAGCTGGGTTGTCGCCGAAGAAATCCTAAAGAATGGCGGCACACCGCGCAGAGAGCGGGTAGGACACGCCTTTATGAAAAAGGCTCTACGTGACTCACGCGCCGTCTTTGGCGGTGAGCTCTCAGGACACTTCTACTATCGAGACAATTACTGGGCCGATTCCGGTTTAATTACTTTAGTCCACCTGTTAAACATCCTCAGCGACGCAAAAGTTCCGATAAGTGAGCTTGTAAAACCGCTTCGAAGATACTACAGCAGCGGAGAGATAAACTTCCGGGTAGAAGATAAAAAAGCAAAAATGAATGTGCTTGCAAAAAAATATAATGACGGACAAATCGACCACTTGGACGGTATCACTATCTGGTATAAAGACTGGTGGTTTAACTGCCGCCCAAGCAATACCGAACCCCTCCTGAGACTAAACGTCGAGGCTAAAACCAAAAAGCTACTCGAAGAAAAACTCGCAGACATCGAAAAGCAGCTCGGAAAAAGAATTAGAGAAAAAAAAGTAACCAGGAAAAGAAAAACTAAAGGCAAGAAAAAAGTAACCAAAAAAATTAAAGCAACCAAAAAGAAAAGATAACTGATAAGTCTACTCGAACACCGCTTCTTACCAAAAAACCTTTCTCAGGAAATAATTATGGAGCTGCACTTTAAAACATTTCAGACCACAAATGGCCCCGTCGAAGGATTGCAGGCCAAATGGACCGGTTTCAACATCCTGCTGGTAACAGGCACTAAAGGCTTCCTCGCCTGCCCGGCAATCGATGTTCTGGCTTGCGAAGGTTACGGCGTCGCAGCGGCAATTGTCGAAAGCTCGCCCGACAATCCTATCGGAGACCTTGACCGTTTTCCAAACCGGAAGGTCAAAAAGGCAAACGCAAAGGCAAAGGCCCTCGGCATCAAAGAAGGTATGAATGCAACTGATGCCTTTGCGTTTATCGCGTGAGATTATATAAGGCCAAGCACAAATTTGGAAAGGGGTAGAGACTATGAAAGTGAGAAAGCATTTTATTTTATTAGCCGTCGTCGCCGGGATTCTATACAGTTCGGTCTGTGGCGAGGAACAGTTTATCGAGCAAGATTACGGGGCAGTGCTGATTGGCAGGTCCCATCCTACTCTTGCCGGCATTGAGGGATTGTCTGTTGTTATCGTGCCGCCCGATGCCGAGCCAAATAAAGAAAGTTTAGTATGGATATGGACAGAGCTCAATACAAAGGTAATAGAGAGACTTAGCAAAGATGGTATTAAGATAATTCCCGGGGTCGCAGGTAACATACTTAATATTGTAGAGCTTCGAATTGATATAGATATGCTCAAGCTTGCTGATTCGCAACAGTCCGTTTTCTGTGTTCAAACATCACTATCGAGGGCGGTTTGTTTGATGAAAGAACAGAGATTCTCTTTCAAGGCCGATGTCTGGGAAACCGAGCCGGTGATGCTGGCAGTATCGGCGGAAAAGATGTCTGAAAAGGTCACAAGTGTGGTCTTAGAGCAGGTTGAAGCATTTATTCACGCTTATCTTGCCGCCAATCCACCAGACAAGCAGGTCTCAGACGCCAGGACAAGCGACACAGTTTCAAGGCCGGTCCAACAGGAGCAGACCAAATCGGTTGCTAAACCCCCAACGGCCAAATACAAATATGTCTCATCAAAAAACAGCAAGGTCTTTCACATACCAGATTGCACCTCGGCAAAAAGAATCAAGCCGGAAAACCTCATTACCTACAACAGCAAGGATGAAGCCATAAATGCCGGCAAAAGACCCTGCAAAATATGCAAACCTTAACTTTTTTCGATTGTCTCCTGACTCTCCGGTAAGCTCGCAGCTTTAATCTCTAAGAGAAAGGCCCGAAGATGAATAAAGCCTCTGAAAATGAAAAACAGCAGCTCCTGAAAGGCCGTTTGGCCTCCATTGATGCGCTGCGAGGATTTGATATGTTCTGGATTATCGGCGGCGGTGCCGTCTTTTCCAGCCTGCATAAAATATTTGATAATCCCATAACGGCTTTCACTACCAACCAGCTCGAACACGCCGAATGGCAGGGGTTTCACTTTGAGGATTTGATATTTCCCTTATTCCTGTTCGTAGTGGGGGCAGTTCTTCCGTTTTCAGTCCTCAGACGGATAGAGCGAGGCCAAAGCCGCACCAGCGTCTACCTCCACATTCTTAAACGAACTGCAATACTAATTCTGCTCGGGTTAATCCTGAACGGCCTGTTACGATTCAACTGGCCTCAAATGCGCTGGCCGGGTGTCCTTCAGCGCATCGGACTCTGCTATTTCTTTGCCGCACTGCTCGTGATGAACACAAAATGGCATACCCAGGCGATTGTTGCTGCGGCGATTCTGCTTCTGTACTGGGCAGCATCGACTCTCATTCCAGTCCCCGGTTTCGGACCAGGCGTTATCACGCCGGAGGGATGCCTTTCCTCATACATCGACCAGCATCTGCTCCCAGGTAAAATCTATGAGCAATACTACGGCTACGGTGACAACGAAGGAATAATCTCTACTTTTCCGGCAATTTGCACGACTCTGCTCGGAGCGCTGACCGGCCATTGGCTACGCTCGAGACACTCCGGAAATCGAAAATCAGTTGCACTGGCTCTGGCAGGACTGCTGAGTCTGCTCACAGGGTATCTTTGGGGAATGTCATTTCCTGTTATAAAAAATATCTGGACCAGCTCTTATGTCCTGGTCTCCGCAGGATATAGTTTATTACTCTTGGCATTATTCTATTGGGTCATTGACGTCAAAGGATATAGAAAATGGGCCTTCTTCTTTATCGTAATCGGCACAAATCCTATTACAATATACGTCCTGCAGTGGATTGTAAACTTCGACGATGTCGCCGCTTATTTCATTCAGGGTATAGCTGGGCTTGCAGGCTCAGCCGAACTCCTGCTCCTGGCACTCGGCGCCTTGATATTAAAATGGCTGTTCCTGTTGTTCTTGTACCGACACAGGATATTCCTGAAAGTGTAAAATGAAAAGAAACTCCGATAAACCCATACTCGAATATGGCATCTGGAGAATTAGATGCGCCTTCGGCGATAAAGGAAAGGCTTATAATGTAAATGCGGCAACAGAATAAAAAAACAAATACTGCTTTAATTTATTTTACGTTAGCTCTCATTACTTTTATCGCCTTCCAGCAGGTCATTCAAAATGATTTCATCGGCTACGACGACCCCTTCTACGTAACAAACAATCAGCACGTCAAAGGCGGAATAACGCTTGACTCTGTCCTCTGGGCTTTTACTACAACTCTCAGTGCCAACTGGCATCCTCTGACCTGGCTTTCACATATGCTCGACTGCAACCTGTTCGGCCTGAACCCCGCAGGACATCATTTAACCAGCCTTCTTATTCATATCGCAAATACCCTCCTGCTCTTCTGGCTCTTAAAAAAAATGACTGATACTCTCCGGCCCAGCTTCTTTGTCGCCGCCGCATTCGCTCTGCATCCCCTGCACGTCGAGTCCGTCGCCTGGATTGCTGAAAGAAAAGACGTCTTAAGCGCGTTCTTCTGGATGCTGACATTGACTGCTTATATCCGTTATACACAACATCCGGGCTTTGGTAGGTATTTGCTGGTAGTTTTAGCTTTTGCTCTCGGACTAATGGCAAAACCAATGCTCGTTACGCTCCCCTTCGTTTTGCTCCTGCTCGACTACTGGCCTCTGCGCCGCTTCCAATACGACAACCAAAAAAAATCTCCCACTTGGCCTCTCCTTAAAGAAAAGATTCCCTTATTCATCCTCGCCGCCGCCTCAGGTATCCTGACATACATTATCCAGCAAAGCGCCGGCGCTATGAACCTCGCTGAAACATATCCTCTAACTCTCCGTATTTCAAATGCTTTAATTTCATACCTTCTCTACGTAGCCAAACTCTTTTATCCGACTCATCTGGCAGTCCTCTACCCCTATCCCGCCGATAGCCTGCCTTTATGGCAACCGATATTATCCCTAATTGCTCTCGCCGGTGTATCTGCCGCAGTTATCTACGCTGCAAGACAATACCCTTTTCTTCCGGTAGGCTGGCTCTGGTATCTCGGAACACTCGTGCCAGTTATCGGCCTGGTTCAGGTTGGCAATCAGGCCAGAGCCGACCGTTATACTTATCTACCATCGCTTGGTATTTTCATCATCGTTGCCTGGGGTTCGGCTGCCCTTGCTGCCAAATGGCGCTATCGAAAGCTCCTTCTATCAATAGCCACTACCATAGCCCTTACTGCTCTTCTGGTATGTACACACCTACAGGTGAAATACTGGAAAAACGAAATCACCCTCTACAAAAGAGCACTTACAGTAACCAAAAATAATTACATAATGCTCTGCAATTATGGAGCTGCTCTAATCGATGAAGGATATTACAATGAGGCGATGAAACATCTAAACGCCGCCCTGCAAATCAATCCACAATATTATTTTGCTCATTATGGTATTGGCAAAGCTCTTCTTAAACAGGAAAAGTTCGACCAGGCTGTAGACTATTTCAAAAAGGCACTGCATCTCAAACCGGATTACTACAAGCCTTATTTCGAATTGGGCGTGATATCCCTCAAACAGGGAAACACCGACCAAGCAATTGATTACTGGAAAAAAACTCTAATCCACAAACCTGATTATCCCGACGCCAGCTACAATTTAGCCGTAGCAATGACCGAGCAGGGAAAATTCGACGAAGCTATCAACTACTTCAAAATCGCACTCTCCGCCCTGCCGGATTGGCCGCAAGCTCATTACGAAATGGGAAGAGTCTTCTACCTCCAGGGAAAACGAAACTTAGCCATTGAACAATGCGAAGAAGCCCTCCGCTTAAAACCTGATTATATTACTGCACGCATTACTCTCGCACATACCCTCGCTGAAATCGGTCAGACTCCATCTGCCGTTGAGCAATATTATTATGTCCTCTATCTCGAACCAAAAAACCTACACGCTCTCAAAAACCTCGCCTGGATTTTAGCTACCACCGATGACCCATATATTCATAACCCTGAAGAGGCTGTCAAATTCGCAGAAAAAGCCTGCAGAATTACCGACTATAAACAGGCCGAAGCGCTCGACACGTTAGCTGTTGCTTATTCGGCTGCAGCCAGATACCCCGAAGCCGCGCAAGCCGCCGAGAAGGCGGTTGAATTAGCCGTCTCTGCCGGCCAAAGCGAGCTCGCTGAAAAAATTCAAAAAAGACTCGAGTTGTATAAAGCACAAAAGCCTTACCGACCCACGCCGCCCGAAGAAAAAATAGAGGACCGCAAAAACGAAAATACAACAAAAACCGAATGAAAAGACAAAAGCACTTTAAAGTAGATGATGTTTACAAAAATACCCCACTCGAGGATATCCCCTGGAACATCGAAACTCCGCCCCAGCTTCTCGTTGAGCTGCTTGACAGTGGTAAAGTCCGGCCCTGCAAAGCCATCGATTTGGGATGCGGAGCCGGAAATCACGCCGTCTATCTCGCCGGAAAAGGTTTCGACGTCACCGGCATCGACTTCTCACCGACTGCCATAAGATTAGCCAAAAGAAATGCTGAAAAGAAAAGTGTGAAATGTAACTTCTTCGTCGCAGATGCTGTCAGCGACCTCGACAAAGTCAATCAAACCTGGGACTTCGCTTACGATTGGGGCCTGCTGCATCATATTTTCCCTCAGCAAAGAAAAAAATATATAAAAAATGTCCATCGAATACTTAATCGCAGCGCTAAATACCTCTCTTTATGTTTCAGCGAAAAAGATACCGCTTTTCAAGGCTCGGGAAAATACAGAAAAACAACCCTCGGAAGCGTCTTATATCTTTCCAGTGAACACGAATTGAGAAACCTTTTCCAGCCATACTTTCACATAATCGACCTGCGCACTATCGAAATAAGCGGCAAATTCGTACCTCACGTTTTCAACTATGCCTTTATGGAGAAAAAATGAAATTAACTGTCTTCCGATTTTGCCGGGTTTGGAGAATCAGATAAATGGGTCTTCTCACAATCACAATCATAGCTGTTGCCCTGGCGATGGATGCCTTTGCCGTCTCCATCGTCAGCGGCTCTGCCTATAAAAAGTTACAAATAAAACACGCCTTTCGCATTGCTGTTTTCTTCGGCTCCTTCCAGGCACTTATGCCCCTAATAGGCTCACTCGCAGGAATGAGCGTAAAACATTATATTGCAGGTTACGACCACTGGCTCGCTTTCGGCCTTTTATCTGCCGTCGGTGCAAAAATGATTTATGAATCATTCAAAATCACCCCCGCACAGGAAAACTTTAATCCGTCGAATATCTGGGTCCTGCTGGTCCTGTCGGTTGCTACAAGTATCGATGCTCTGACTATCGGAATTACTCTTTCATTTCTGAAAGTTGCAATCCTGAAAGCGGCCGTAATCATTGGCCTTGTAACCTTTGCGCTCTCATATCTTGGCGTTTTCATCAGCAGAAAAATCGGCCACTTCTTCGAAAATAAAATAGAAGCAGTCGGCGGACTCATCCTAATCGCACTCGGCACGAAAATCCTGCTCGAACATCTCTTTTTATAACGAAGGCTTGCAGCTAAAACAAAAAATAATATAATGCACATACTCTTCCAAAAAGTTATTTGTCTCAAAATTTACGAAAACGGTGATTTTTATGCCTTCTAAAGTATATTTTATTAAAGCATCGGTAAAAGACGGCGAGAAATTAATCTCCGACAAAGCCGTCAAATTGTTCAAAGCCGGAAAACTTGCAAACTGCTTCTCCGAAAACGATTTCACCGCCGTTAAAGTCCACGTCGGTGAAGGCGATAACAGCACATACATAAAGCCAGGCTGCATTAAAGGTCTGGTTCAACAGCTGCTCGCACTTAAAACAAGACCTTTTTTGACCGATACAAATGCTTTATATGCTGGCAGAAGACACAATGCAATCGACCATTATATCCTCGCCGCCGAGCATGGCTTCTCCCCCAACGTCTTAGGCATTCCGTTTATTGTCTCCGACGGATTGCTCGGCACATCTGAAACCGCTGTCAAAGTCAACTGCGAGATTAACAAAAAAGTTTTCATCGCTTGTGACATCGCAAGATGCCAGTCAATCCTTTCGGTGGCCCACGTCACAGGTCACCTCGCAACCTGCCTGGCCGCCACTCTAAAAACCCTCGGTATGGGCTGTGCCAGCCAGAAAGGAAAGATGACACAGCACGCCGCACTCACACTCAGCATAACCGATGATTGCACACGCTGTGGCGAATGTTTCAAACACTGTCCCGCCGATGCCATCACACTCAACGATGTCAAGGCCCACATCGACCAAGACAAGTGTATCGGCTGTGCAGAATGCCTGGCCGTCTGCAGATTCGGCGCCGTCCAGTGCGACTGGGGCGAGGAGGACGATGTCCTACAAAAAAGCATTGCCGAACACGCACTCGGCACACTCAAAGGAAAAAAGGCCGCATTCTTCAACTTCTTAATCTCCGTTACAAAAGACTGCGATTGCTTCAACACTCCGGATATGAAAAAAATCGTCGATGATATCGGCATATTGGCATCGACCGACCCCGTGGCTATCGATAAAGCTGCTCTCGACTTGGTCGAAAATACAACAGGAAAAAAACTGGCAAAACTCATCAAGAACGATAAGCTTAATCCATATTACCAACTCGAGCACGCTGAGCGAATCGGCCTTGGCAGCACCGATTACAACCTGATAGAGGTCAATTAACTACCAAAATAATGAGTTTTCGTTAAATATTTATCTAACTTTCGCTTGCATTAAACAAAAAAAACAGTAAAATCCCAATTATGTCTTTAGGTCAAATAATAAGAAAAAAACGGGAACAACTAAATCTAACTCTCGACGAGGTCAGCAGCCGCATCGGCTTTTCAAAGCCCTATCTGTCCACCATCGAAACAGGAAAGGTAAAAAATCCACCAAGCGACCAAATGCTGACCAAGCTCGAAAAAGCCCTTCAGTTCGAGCCCGGACTGCTGCTTCACATCGCTCATATGGAACAGATTCCCCCCGACATCCGGCAGGAATACGAATCTGCTGAAGCGGAAAACCAAAAATTACGACACTTTATAAAAAACCTCATCAATAAAAAGGCAGGTGTAGTCGGCCTCAACAACCTTCTTGCCGAAAGCGAACTGCCCGTCGAAAAGACCGCACTGCCCCTCGCTGCAGGACGACTCGTGCCCGTCATAAACAAAGTTACAGCAGGCTATCCAAGTGATTTCGATGATTTAGACTACCCCGTTGGTATAGCCGATGATTACGTTCGCTGCCCAGACCTCCACGACCCCAACGCCTTTGCCGTTCGAGTCATCGGTGATTCGATGGAGCCTAAGTTCCATGAAGGTGACATCGTCGTCTTCTCACCCGCCGCAGAGGTTCACAGTGGCGATGATTGCTTCATCCGACTTGCAGCCCCCCACGAAACCGCCTTCAAAAGAGTATTCTTCGAGCCGGATAATACAATCAGACTTCAGCCTCGAAACGAAAAGTATTCTCCCATAATTATTGATGGAAAAAGAATAAACGGACTTTATCGAGCCGTTATAAAATATGAAAAGCTTTAGCTGTTTAGACTCAACCTCTGCCGGATAATGCAGTACGTTCAGTAGCATCCTTAACAGTAAAAAACAAAATGCCGGTTTCGATTAAGCTTTTGTTACTACTCCGGGAGATTACGTAATGCAAGGAACCTTCGAATCTCAGCTATATGCCTGTGGTAAAAAGCCTTTACCGCAGAAAATCGTTTTCGACGGCGATACCTACCGACTGCAAAAAGTTTTCAAGCACGATTTTTTCGCTGCAACCGCCCTCTACGAACTCCCGAAAATATCAAAGTCAGCAAAAACACAAAATCCAAACAAAATTATCTTAAAGCTCAACCGCAGCCAGCACCTGCTCGGACTGCCTTTGGCCTGGCTGGGTGAGTTCCTTTGCCGGCATCAGGTCGATATACTCCAACGCTTAAAAAACCTCCGGGGTATCCCTCACTTTCTATCACATTATGGAAAAACAGGATTTATATACGAGTTCATCGAAGGACAACGCCTCGATAGCGAAAAAAAAATACCCGATGACTTCTTCGACAAGCTCCTCAATCTCCTCCGGGAAATACACCAGCGAAATGTTGTTTACCTCGACTTAAATAAAAAAGACAACATTATTATCGGTTCCGACGGCAGGCCCTACCTTATCGACTTTCAAATATCTCTGTATATCCCAAAGCGACTCCTGCTCTCACGACGACTTTCCAAATATTTGAAAGATAATTTACAAGCTGCTGATATCTATCATCTCTTCAAACATAAATGCAAACTCTCCCCTGAATTATTAAGGCCGGAGGAACAAAAGCTATCTCAACAGGTGTGCATATTGGTCCGTCTGCATCGGCACGCCGCAACACCCCTAAGAGAACTCCGCCGTGCACTGCTAAAGTTCTTGCTTTCAAAAGGCCTGATGAAAACACAAAAAATCCCCCCACACTCTCAGGAAAACAAAGCTGACGGTCTCCTTAAATAGGCAGGTTCAACCCTTTTCGGATTTATTTTTGACCGGCGACGGCAAGAACCAATGCGAAGACTTTTGAGGCTCCGGCTTGCTTCAATGTCCTTGCGCACTCGTTTAACGTTGCACCGCTTGTTTTTATATCATCGACAAGACAAATTGTCCGACCGGTAAATTTGTGTCCCCGGCGAACCGCAAAAGCGCCCGCTACATTCTTAGCACGAGCAGCAAAACTTTTCATCGCAGGTTGCAACTTCGTTCTGCGAATCCGCACAAGGTCTGTATTTATCTCGGCTGTCGAGCGCTTTAATTTCCTGGCCAACAATAACGACTGATTATATCCGCGAAACAACCTCCTTGACCAGTGCAGCGGCACCGGAACAAAAAACTCTATCGCATCTGCAAAGCTGCTCCCCTCAAGCGCAGAATTGGCCAAAAAGCCAAGAACAGAATCCACCTCCGTCCGACCGCTCTTAAACGCCAGTATCATCCTTTGCAAACTTTGAGCGTAAACCCCGCTTCGGGCTATCTGGTCAAAGTGCATCTCTTTGCCAAGGCAATCAGCACAGCCCCCTTCAACCAATGCGTATCTGCTCACCTCTCGCCCGCACCGCTGACAATAATCCTCACCGGTGCACGAAAGTACTTCGCCCCAGCAATCCACGCAAAGGCTCCCCTCCGTTTCACAAATACTTCGCTTGCAGTTTATGCAAACCGCAGGCCACAACAGGTGATTCAATCCTTGCAAAACAAAACCGGCATTTTGTCTCAATTTGGCTTTATCCACACCCGAATTATACATATAACCCCCGGAGAAATCATTTTATTTCAAATCGTACGCGCTGTTATCCGACGACAAAAACCCTGTCCCTTCCGCAATGTCTGCCTTCTCAGCAGTATGCGTCTCCTTAAAGCAATCACGCACCGAACGCGCTGAACCGTCACAGAACGCAACATTTGTCCTGCCTATGTGACGATAACCCTGTGTCCCCGCATATCTTCCCGAAAAATGTGCGTCGAGTTTGCCCGGAAACGGCGAACGCATAAACTTATTGGCGCCGTCTGACCACTGCCCGTCACCAAAAATCGCACACTCATCAGGCTTCTTTACCTCACTAACCTCCGATGACATAACTACCGTACTTGCAACAACAATTCCGTTTACCACCGCACCGCTTCCGCCAAGATAGCTCGCATTGTAGTTGTAACCGGTATAAGGGTCGTTGGCCCAGTTCGCCGGACCCCTGAACGATGGGCACTGCTGAATCCTTTCCATCATTTCTCCTTGCCACAGTAAACCTGGTTCCACATATCTCTTGCTCCCCTCGTGAACCGTCGTGAAATCCCACGCCTTCAATTTAAAGAGCGGACCGCTGACCTCCGTTATCAAAACCATCGGAAAATAACCGTTGTTAACGTTGACATACATCATCGAGGCCATCGTCATCTGTCGCAAATTGCTCAAACACAAAACGCTTCTGCCTTGCTGCCGGGCCCTCGCCAGCGCGGGCATCAATAGCCCCATAACAAGAGCTATCAACAACATCACCACAAGTAGCTCTGCTAATGTAAATCCCTTCTTTTGCATCACGTTTCTAAACCAGCTCTAAAATTACTCTTTACTCGCACCCCCAGCTGCATTCCAGCCAGCTGTCCGCAAACAATGCCCAATCGCGAAAATTTACAATCCCATCTTCATAAATATCAGCAACTACCGCAGGGTCATTCGCATCGACTATCTCACAAAGCCAATAGCTGCAAAACACATACACATCCTCATAATCGACCCTGCAGTCCTCATCAACGTCGCCAGCCGGAAATGGATGCTTATAATCACCGCAGCTCCTCAC
>Ga0209636_10002424_pt1 | contig 19008 bp, 11 predicted proteins | sample DeeMarSWOR152_54_FD_187464 | JGI IMG/M metagenome (GOLD analysis project Ga0209636, IMG submission 187464) | Marine sediment microbial communities from White Oak River estuary, North Carolina - WOR-1-52-54 (SPAdes) (version 2) | ecosystem: Environmental > Aquatic > Marine > Intertidal zone >... | reverse complement strand
TACTTCCAGGGCTCTGTTGGGACTGGAGGAACTGCTCCTAATGGCTGAAACACAAATCCGATTAACCAGAACAATAAGGGTACAGGGAGAGTAGGACTGCCTTTCTCAATCCAAGTGTAACTTGAAAAAATGATACCTATAATAGTAATCGGAATGGATACAAAAAAACTCATTAGCGGGCCAGTGATACCGATGTCAAATAGGGCATCTCTGTTTGGGGGAAGAGATTTCTGCTGAATAACAGCTCCGAAAGTGCCTATGGGAGGGGGACCCGGGATAAAATAGGGGTAAGTAGCATCCACAGCGTGTTTATCAGCCAATAGCTTGTGTCCCATCTCATGGGAACCCAGTATCGCTATAATAGCCCCTGCAAACATCGCGGCGCCTACAATGTCTGAGGATAGAAGGTACCCGGAAAGGAACACGGTTCCGAGAGTTGCAAAAAACAGTCCGATGTTTATGATGTTTCGGCTGGGTTTTGTAGAAGGTTTCGGTATAGCTCGCAACACAACTTTTTCCCCTCTCCTTCTAAGTAATGGAACAAACCCTAAAGATTCCGCATGTTTGGTAAGCCTCAAAAAAGCCTCCTTTGAATCCTCCCGCAGCCTAATGTAAAAGGTTGGGACACCATGATCTATGAAGCCCTCCTCCACATCAAACTCTGACTCAACCATGACGCGAAGTTGTTCAAATCGAGCGAATGCATCTGAAGGCTCAGCGAAATAGTTGTTTGAAGATACGTCAGACATGAGAGTTCAATATTGAACTCTGCTTCGAGGTATTATAAGGTTATGTAAAATGACGATAGATAACAATGAAAGCTAAGACCGCACTAGAGCCGAGAAAGATGTGTAGTCGCAAATACGAATCCTATACAAGCGGACAAAATCAATAAAATGCCTCCAATCATCAAGATTCCAAGACTTGCAACCCAAAAAAGCGCGCGCGAGTAAGACTTAAATTGTGACAATCGATAGGGCTAATACGTGCCCGAAAATGAGAAGACAATTCATGGAGATATGCGTTTACGTTAACGGTTCTTTTTTGAATCTCTTTATATGTGTGGGGAGAGAGCAAGCTAATTGAACGGAAAAAGCTTTCTTTTAGTGTTCCTCGTTATGCTGCCCCTCTTTGGCTGGGCTGTAACAAACGTAGTGGGTCAGGCAACTGCAATTGATGGATATGTAACCGATGCAGAAACGGAACTTCCAATAGAAGGAGCTACAGTTTCGATTCAAGGCTACCCTTCAGTTAACACCGACGCAAACGGATATTACGTTATCGAAGTTGCTGCAGGAACCCATGACGTGAAAGCAAGCATAATTAGATACGAATCGCAAACATTGCCTGTCACTGTTGTAGAAGGACAAACGGCCAGTCAAAACTTCACTCTCGTTCCTACGACCAAGGTTTACGTGGACCCTCCGTTAGTTACAGCCAACCCGGGTGGAACCTTCACTGTCAACGTGAAGATTGCCAACGTTGAGGACCTCTATGGTTATCAATTTGAACTGGGGTGGGACCCTGCCTTGCTTGAATACACAGGGGTAATCGAAGGGCCGTTCCTTAGTTCAGAAGATACCTACTTCACTTTCTTCGTTAAGAAACCGCGCGCGGATCACTTACATATCGAATGTACTCTTGTGGGTGAGCCAGCTTCTGCCGCAGCAAGTGGAAGTGGAACTCTAGTTATAGTCGAGTTTCGCGCGAGCGCATCTTTAGAGCCAAGTAATTGCACCTTAAACCTCTACGGCACCCTCTTCGCGCGCATGAACTTGCAAGAGATTCCGCATACAGTAGAGGATGGTTACTTCAAATATCCCCTATCTGAAGTTGGTGTTAATCCATCAAGTATCATAGACACTGATCTAATACGCGGCCGCTCTTTCAACGTTAGCATAAGCATCACCATGGCCATGGAAGTCTACGCTTGGAGGTTCAATATGAGCTGGGATCCCACCTTGCTGAATGTTACGGATCTGTATGAAGGGCCTTTCCTTAACCCTGAAGGCATGTATAACACCTTATTCACAGCTAAATTAAGGCAAGAAGAAGGCTATCTGTATGCCAACTGTACCCTTTCAGGTGCGCCACCTGAGGCTTCGGTTAGCGGCAATGGGACGCTGATCATTGTTACCTTTATGGTTGAAAACAAAGGGGATACTGCTCTGGACATCTCTGAAGCAATGCTACTGGACTACAACGGGGTTGAGATTCAAACCATAATTAAGGATGGTTACTTCACCAATCTATCAGCAGATGTAGCTGTCATTAGCGTTTCGGTCTCTCCAAGTAAGGTGAGAGCTGGAGATTGTGTTTCTATCTCCGTTGTCGCCAAGAATGATGGGGAAATACACTTCGGTCTGTCGGTTGATGTTGCTATTTACTACAACGAAAGTTTTCTTGGAACAATTGGTATCCCCGACGTGAACCCGGGTGACCAGAAGACTCTGTCCTTCAGCTGGAACACCAAAGATTTGGCTGAGGGAAATTACACGATAGAAGCTGTGGCGAGTCAGGTACCTAGGGAAACCAACACCGCCAACAATAGGTACGTATACAAATACCTTATGGTAATGCCGCCTGAGCAACCGTTCCCGTTTACGCTATTGGCCTTCGCGGGGGCCATAATCGTAGTCGTAATTGTTGTTTTGCTCTTTAAGAAGAGACGTTAATTATTCGGTCCTGCTAGTTTGCCCAATGTAAATACCGACTTGGTGCGCGCATGAGTTCGATTTTCATTCTCGACGCCATATTACCTTAGCATTTTAAGCGTTTTTCTAGGGTCTTTCCCAAATAAGTCATAGAATCAGCCTGTTGATTTTACTGTTGCTTTCTATTTGATAAAAAAGAAACTTGATCTAAACTAGCGCACCAAAAAAGAAGGGGGGTCATACGCGCGCGCCCGCGCGCGCATTTAGGTAGTTTTTGCTGTTACTTTGCGTTGATTCTTCTTTGCTAGTGCAACGGCAATGAGAGCGAGGAACATGAATACTGGCAGGATTAGGACTGTTGGAAATTCTGGAACTATTTCGATGTCTTTGTCTAAGACGTTGTTGTCTGTTGCGGTTTCGCCTGGAACCGTATCGGCCACTGCTGTGACTGTATAGTTGCCTAATAGTGCATCGGTGGTGTTCCACAGATAGATTAAACCCCATCCTGAACCTGCGCCTGCAGGGATCGTAATCTCTATTACATCTGTAAATTCGTCGCCGATGACCGTCGTGTTGAGGTCTATGTAGAGTGTGACATTGAGAGTTTCGCTGACTGTTCCTTCGTTTACGGCAGTGACGATTATATCAAATACAAAGCCTACTTCTGCTTCGGTGATTACCTCTTCCCAGTACTCCGTTGGTGGACCGTCAGTGGGCCAAATGTCGGCTACTACAATGTCGCGCCAGATCCTCAATTCTTCTGTGCTGAACCATGTGTCACTTTCGTCGTCGGTGACCGTGAGGTTTACGATGTAGGGGTCGCTACGGTACGCTGTGTAAGTGTGGTTTACGATCATGCCAGTTCCAGCTGGAGTGCCGTCGCCAAAGTCCCAGCTATAGCTCACGATTCCCGTCGGATAGGTTGTGTTCCCTCCGTCGGGGTCGTAGCTGGATGAGGCGTTAAAGGTCACAATGTCTCCGGCAAGTGGTGTTGCTGGCGTCCAAGTGAAGGAGGCGAATGGTTTTGTGGTGTAGAAGTATCCGTCTTGCTCAGTTACCGGGGTAATGGGATTTCCGTCGACGTCGAATAGTTTGACGTCGTAGAGGTCTAGGGTGCAGTTTCCAGCACTTACGACTGGGAAGTCTATGGTGACCAAGGTTCCGTTGCCGCTAGCGGTTTTGTTCTCCAAGAGTGTGACTCCGATTTGTACGCTTGAAAGCATCTGCATAGGATTTTCATACATCTGTGTGTCTCCTACAGACTCGAGGAAGGGTCCTTCAGTGACGTTGATGGGTGGGAAGCTGAACCCTAGGGCGTCAATGCTCCATTTCAGTTTGATTTCCCACGCGTTGAGGCCCGTGACATTGGCGATAGTGATGTTTATGGTGAAGGTTCCACCCGGGTCGGCTGTAACTGTTGCAGGGTCCACGGAAACAACGTTTGGTCCTTGGGCGGCTACGGTGATCTTTGCGTGCGGAAAAGTCAAGCCGACGATGAGAAACGTTAGAAGAACTAGATACAAGATTTTTTTCTTCATTCTTTTCACCTCATTGTTACCCTGCTGACCTTCCGTAGGATCTACCAGCCATTATTAGGTCGAATATGTTTACTTTTCCGTCTTCGTTCAGGTCGGCATATGGGTTATATTGATCCCAACCCGTTCCATGCGTCCATGTGTCGTTGGTTCCCGAAGATCTTGCGATTGTCTGCATATCACTTATGTTAACTACTCCGTCTCTGTTCGTGTCACCTACGCTCCAGAAGGCGTCGGAGATGTAACTATTGACATCGTCTTGGCTTAGGTAGTGATCGCGGTTAGCCTCTAAGTCGACATATTCCTTGAGCAATGCGTCGGCGCCAACAAATATCCAAGGTCCTGTTCCATCATGCACTAAGTCAACAACGCCGTCTTGTCCAGCTCCACCACCCACAGCATCGTAATAATCGTGCTCCCATGGATGGTATTCCCTAACCTTCATGCGATCCACGAAAGTATGGGCAGTTGCATTGTAGCCAAACCCAACGGTTGCGTCAGCTGCCTCCCATATTTTCTTACTTGGAAATTCCAAGAAGCCGGCTAGGTGTGCTGCCCAGTAGCTTCCAGTCGTATAGTAAACCTTGACATCTAAATCGCCTAGAGTTGCGTCTTCTGCCTTTGTGTCCACGTGGTCGACGTCCTTCACCATCATGTAGTTCCACGCAACGCCAGTTCCACAGTCACGAATGAATTCGATGCCCCATTTGACATCCCCGGGCGTCATTGTCGTGCCATCATGCCATTTGATGCCGGAGCGCAGGGTATAAGTGACGGCTAACTTATCGGTATCCCACGTTTCTGGCGTCCAGCTTTCGGCCAGCATGCCCCGGTCTTCCGCTAGGTTGTAGGGGTTGCGAACCATCAGGGTTTCATAGATAGCGTCAAGGACTATCCAATCCCAAACCCATTCAGCAGAGACCACACTGAGACTTTCAGGGTTGCTCTTGAATCCCAGATTGATTGTATCATCTCCATCGTAGGGGCCTCCTGGAGTAGGTCGCATGTTCATCAGGCTCCAGTAGTAGACGCCGCCAGTTCCCCAGGTTATGCCATATCCCTCGTGGTTGACCACTCCATCCCAGCCTTTTCTGTAGGCATTTACACCCGCTGAGGACCATAGCGGTATCGAACTAGCGTATTTGTTGAGGAGATACGTACCCTCATGAACGGCGTCTTCAATCACGCTGTAAGTAGCTCCATTCTTGATCTTATCAGCTTCGGCGTCAAATCCACGGTGGCAGAAGCCTTGATAGCCTCCGCTCCAACCAATTGGAGCCCAATATTGCCAAGAGGCGAAAGTACTCTCTGTAACCTCCCATGGATCCACACCAAAGCTATATCCGCCAGTGTATAGGTGATAGTTATACTCGACCATCACAGACTTGAAGCACACCGTCTTCTCGACCACTCGTACATCCACCGGGACCCCTATCGCCTCCAGATCAGCAGCCAGTTTTTCGCCAGCCGCCTTTCGGTTAGGGTCGTCCAACCGAATGTAGAAGATCAATGGATCCAAATACTCGCCAGTTTTGGGATCCATTCTGGTTTCTCCATCAAGCCCCACAGTAAAGCCTGCAGCGTCCAGTAGTTCCTTAGCCTTATCCACGTCATGTGAGTAAATCAAACTTGGTACCGTTACGTCTCCCTCGGGACCAGGATAGACGAAACTAGAATCTGTTAGGTTCTCCATGTCGGCCCATCCGAGTTGCGGCGCTGTCAGCCACGTGGGCAACATGATACCATAGCCCTTCAATATCTCTGTTCGGATGTAATCCTTGTCCGTTAGGTACGCTAAAGCCAACCTGAAACCCCAAGCTCTTACGTCCCACTCACTAGTCGGGTCAAACCAATGCTTGGACGTATCTGTCTTTGGGTCGTATTCCGCAGGTTCTCCATAGCCTACTGGCCACTTCTGACAGTTGATGTCATATTCGAAACTGCCGCACTCTGTAAAAGAGGTTAAGACAATGTCTGGATCAACCGCGAACTTGTCGATCCATGTCTTCGTAAGCGGCCAATCAGTAATGTCGATTTCTCCTGCCTCTAAGCCAGCCCACTCCTTGTACGGATCTGCATAATTCTTTATATGCAAAAAGTCCATCCTTGGCCCGTATACTACTGGCTGCGATGAAATCGTTGGAACCATAGCAAGACAAAGCGTCAAAGTCGAAAGAAGTATTGTCAACAGAATTTTGCTCTTCAATTTCAAGATTTTTCCCTCTTTTGCTTTCCAGCGATAGTTCCTCAGACTCAGAATTTAAAGCTTTTCCCATACTGCGATATGCGCGAGCGTCTTCATAGAATAAAGACAACATCCGTAATAAACAACGTTTTATGTTCGTGCACTCGAAGCTCCTTCTGAAAAGGCTAAAATGGGTAAAACTTAAAATAACTGCCTTTCAACAAAACTACTAGCCAAAAAGGGATGTTTCAATGGGTCTTCGAGTCTATATACTAAAAAGGACGATCTATTTGTTCGTACTAATCCTCTTCGTGCTTATGCTCAACTTCGTCATATTCGAATTGATGCCAGGGGACCCCAGAGCGTTGTTTGCAAGTCAATTCCGCTTCGGAGGAGGTGAAGAAGGAAAAAAGGCAGCAGAAGAGATGGAGAGGTTATGGGGTTTTGATCAACCACTACACGTCAGATTTGGAATATATATGAGTAATATGCTAACCGGTCAGTTTGGGATGTCATATTTCTCAAAGGACTACATTTCCAATGAGGTGTCGGAACGCCTCTTAAACACTTTTCTTTTGGTAGGCGTCTCCACCATATTGTCGATAATAATTGGCATTGTATTGGGAGTCATAGCGGCTTACAAGAGGGGGAGCGCCTTCGACAATATAGCAGTATTGTCTTCCCTAACGACTTACTCTGTCCCATCGTTTTGGATGGGAATGATCTTCTTGCTGATTTTCTCTTTTAGCCTAGGCTGGTTCCCGAGCGGAGGAACTTCTTCCTTTTCAGCGCTTAACCCACCCCCAAATGTACTCGCAAACATTTCTGACCGATTAGGGCACCTATTCCTGCCAGTGTTGACTCTCACTCTTTTCATGTACGGTGGCTATCTCCTTCTAACAAGAGCCACGATGTTAGAGACCCTCACAGAAGATTACATCATAACTGCCAGAGCAAAGGGGCTCAAAGAAAGAACCACATTATTCAAACATGCGCTAAAAAACGCTTCGTTGCCTCTGATAACCAACGCAGCCATATCTATTGGTTTCATTATTTCAGGGGCGATCATAACAGAGCAGGTTTTCAATTATCCCGGAATCGGAGAATGGACCTGGAGAGCAATAGCCAACTCGGATTATCCAGTTCTTCGATGCATTTTTTATTTAACAGCCCTGTGCGTTGTTGTAGCTAACTTCATAGCAGACCTTCTTTACGGCATAGTGGACCCTCGAATAAAGTATGGGTGAGAACAATTGACAGCAGGCTACAAGGCAACCATAAAGCTTCAAATCAAGCGACTCAAAGAATTTTGGAACACGTTTAAACACAGCAAAAGAGGACTTTTCGGCATTGGAATCCTCGTCTTTTACATTACAATAGCGCTAGCAGCCCCACTTCTCACACCCAACGACCCTCTACAGACACCCTCTACCACAGGCGCCGCAGACTTCGCCGTGCCCGTATGGTTTAAATCCCTTCCAGGAGGAGAGAAGCTAAACGAAAATTTTGTCTTGATGGATGAGCCAGGCTTCGCCGACATTACCTCGCTTTTCGAAGAATGGAATTTCACAACTGAATCTGACCTAGTTACATTATACTACGAACCCATCAAGGGAAATGGAAGCGCCGCCATAGTATTTAGGCGAAAAGATCCTCAAGAATTAGGTGGAAGGGTTACAGCTCACCTAACAAAGGAATTCCATTGGCCTTACGATCCACCCCCCAGATTTTCTTGCGATATAACCGTATTTGCTGAAGGAACTGAAAAAATACCCGCTAGGGTCTCTTTCGTCATCAGAAAAGTTGGAGAAGATGTGAAAAACCTAACGTATCCCATATTTTGGAGCGAAAAAATTGAGAAACCAGTGATATGGTTGAAGTCAAAGATGTCAGCTAATGTCAGCGAAGGGGAGATTAAGATCAATCCAGAGAACTTCAACAGGCTTGGAATATCAGGTGTTGAAGAAATAGAAGTCAATTATGAAGGGGAAATCATTAAGGCCACCGTCCTCTCGAACGAAACTGTTCCAGAGGACGAGGTCCGTATAAGCGATTCCGACCTGAAGTCCTTGGGCGCTCTAGAGGGAGATACACTCCGCCTTTCTACCACCAAATGGATAATCCCGAGTCCACCCATAGATTCGTATGACTCAGACTTTAAGAAAAAGTTTGAAAAGCCTGGAGAAGCCGTTGGATACCCCGAAAAGGATGTCTTCTCAGAACCAGCCGACTATGTATACGACATTTGGATATTGTTTGAGGACGAGTCTGAAACGCTTCGCGAGTCAATGGAAGTTACAATATATCTTGATGATCTTAATGTAAGGATCTACGGTGAGGCCTATGGGCTTCTTGGCACCGACTACATGAGACGAGACATATTCGCACAATTCCTTTATGGAGCAAGGATATCGCTTCTCGTAGGCTTACTCGCTGCTCTATTATCCGTCGGTATCGGATTAGTTGTTGGAATAGTTGCGGGTTACGTTGGAAGAGCGGTAGATGAGGTTTTGATGAGGTTCACCGATATGCTACTTGTTTTGCCCATGCTGCCTTTGCTAATAGTTCTGATTGCGGTTCCAATTCCGTTCCTTGACAGGATCCTTCCTTCTCTTACAGGAAAAATCATACTCGTAATTAGCATACTAACCTGGATGGGCTTCGCTAGACAGGTACGGTCAATGACTCTAAGCCTTAAGGAAAGACCGTTCATTGAAGCAGCGAAGGCGGTTGGAGCCAGCAGGTTCCACATTATAACAAGGCACATCCTTCCGAACGTCATGTCCCTAGTCTATGTTTCGCTGGCTCTATCAGTTCCGACAGCCATCACATTGGAGGCAGCCATCAGCTGGCTTGGACTTTATGACCCGAAGGTAATCTCGTGGGGGCGAATGCTATATGACGCACAGATTAATGAGGGCATAGATAGGTTGTGGTGGATAATCCCCCCAGGTATAAGCATAGCGCTAGTGTCCGTTTCATTCATTTTACTTGGATATGCCCTTGACGAAATTCTTAACCCAAAGCTTAGACGAAGACGTTAATGAGATCTAAATCTCCGATTCTTAATAAAGCTTAATACCTATAGAAAAGTTAAATACTTGACTAAAAATGCTGAAGAAAGCCGTCTTGTTAGGTTTTGTTGTAGCATTCTTCCTAACACCCCAAGTAGCTCTAAGTCTTCCAGAACATACACTTGTGCCAATGTCTAATGCCGAGGAAAAGCCCCTAATCTACATTTTAGTCAACTCAACAATTTACGCTGGCATAAAGTCTTCCCTTGACCAGTATGCAGTTGACGTGGAAAACTCAGGATTCACAGTGAAGATTAACGAGACTGATCGACTTTTGGATAAAACTCCAGTAGGTATAAGGTCTTATCTGCAAGAAAACATGCGTCACAAACTAGCGGGGTGTCTTCTAGTGGGAGACATCGCTGGGGCATGGTTCGAAATAGGTGCCAAAGAGTTTCCCATAGATCTATATTACATGGATCTAGATGGAGTGTGGACGGACTCAGACAACAACACGATCTATGACAGACACTCTGGAGATGTAGCACCAGAGATATGGGTTGGAAGACTTAAGGTCCCTGATATTTCAGATGATGAGGTTTCGTTGCTTAACAACTATTTCGACAAAAATCATCGCTACAGAACTGGCACGCTTACTCTACCATGGTGGCGTGGTATGGTATACATCGACGACGGCGGAACAAACACGAACACAATGGACGATGCAAAGTCTTCCTTGAACAAAATATACTCTGACATTACTTTTCTAAAAGACCGAGCGACAACCAACGCCACAGATTATAAAAATAGACTTCATGATCCACTGGGCTACCAATGGTTATATCTCATGTGTCACGGCACGCATAATAGCCATACTTTCGCGGTCCCTCCTGACGAACTAGAAACATCACAGGGATCATGGTTCCAGTGGGATGGCACTCTCTACTCTTCTGATTACCGATCAATTAACCCTCGTGTCTTCTTCTATCACTTTATCGTTTGTTCAGCTGCAAAGTACAGTGAACCAGACTACTTAGCAGGCTCAGCAGTATTCGGAAACGATTACGGTCTCCTAGCGGTTGGTTCTACACAGGCTATCTCTACGCTCCCAGTCAACGATTTTTATGGATCTTTATCTGAAGGCAAATGTATAGGCGAGGCTTTCCATGAATGGTCTGTAGAGCTCCATAAAAGGTACGATTACTTTCAATGTCAGTTTTATGGCTTGACTTTGATTGGGGATCCTACGCTTCAGCTGCATCACGAAATCCATGATGTAGCTGTCACTAACCTTAAGGTTTCCTTAATTAATATGTCATGTGAAGAAACTCTGACCGTCGAGGTGGCCGTTGAAAATCAGGGAAACTTCAACGAGACCTTTGACGTTGCCATTTATTGGGATTTCACGAATTCTAACAGCATCGAGGTCACTTTAGCGGCTGGAGCTAAGACAACCATAACATTTGACTTTACCCAATTAGACCGGCTCATTTTGGGTTATCACACCGTAGAGGCGACTGCAAGCACTGTTCTAGGGGAACTAGATAAAGACGATAACATCCTACGAACAAGTTTCAAAGGTAGAATTGTAAATTTGCCAGTAACTGTACGAAAACCGTTCCTATCCATATTAATACAGGCCATGGCTTCGCTATCCATGCTCGTTGTATGCGGAATATCTGCACTTGTTTTCTTGAAAATTCTGATGTCATAGAGACTGCCATTGAAGTTCAATTTTGCGAAGGCTAAGAGAATTCTTTTCGAATCTTCAACTAATTGAGCTAATCAAATGCGTTAAGGCTTTTTCTAATTTTTCTATTGCGCGCGCAATCATTCTGTTGAGAATATCGTTGAAAATATTGGTTCTTTGTCTGGAGGTAACACCGTTCATCTGTTTCAGTTCCTGATAAGGAACAAGTTTGACAAGGAAATCAGAGACAAGACAAGAGATAAGCCAAAGAACATGAAGAAAAAGTCTTTGTTATTCCAAAAGAATAAATCGGTTCCCCGCGCGCGTGCGCCTTCCCCCTCATATATGTTCTTGAAAAATATTTCAAATTCGCTACGGTAATAGTCTTTGACTAAACAAATTTCGGCAAAAATCAGAAAACTTAAAACACATTGAGCCAGAGCCAATACGCAAATGATTGCTCCAATTGATTTGCTCTTTTTCATTCTTCCACTTCCCTTATTTTCTAATTCGTGTAAACAATAGAAAACTTGGTTTGTTTATTCAAAAGGTTTAAGATAAGTTTTTCCTCCAGCGCGCGCGGGTTGAGACACGGCTAGTTTAGTTATACCTTTGAAGTAATTTCGCAGAAACGAGAAGGTTTATATCTGCATTCAACTGTGAAATTTTGAGGTTTTCAAAGATAGGGTGAATGGCGGAAACTTAGCTAAGGATGCTCCAAAACATGGTTATGCTAGATGTCCAAGACTTGACGACCCATTATCTTACAATGAGAGGGCCAGTGAGAGCCGTGGATGAAGTTAGCTTCCAGGTGGACAAAGGAGAGATGATGGGGTTAGCTGGAGAATCTGGATGTGGAAAAACCACGGTTGCGTTATCTATTCTGAAAATTCTTCCCTCAGGAGGAAAAATCTTGGGAGGAAGAATACTGTTTGAGGGCAATGACCTCATCACGCTTAATGAAAAACAAATGAGAAAGATGAGGTGGAAGAGAATATCGCTGGTGTTCCAAGGGGCAATGAATGCCCTAAATCCTGTCTACAAAGTGGGGGACCAAATCATTGAAGCCATTTCCACTCATGAACCCGATGTTGGTAGGGACGAAGCCAGAGGGCGGACTGAAAAACTTCTGGAAACAGTAGGTATCGAACCTTCAAGAGCAACCAATTATCCCCATGAGTTCAGCGGAGGAATGAGACAGCGCGCGCTGATAGCTATGGCCCTAGCCTGCAATCCAGGTCTCTTAATTGCTGATGAACCTGGGACAGCTTTGGATGTCATCGTGCAGGCACAAGTACTAAGGCTCATGAAAAAATTAAAGGACCAGTTGAATCTAGCAATGATACTGATAACTCACGATTTGTCAATCATAACTGAAACCTGTGAGAAAATCGCTATCATGTACGCGGGAAAAATTGTGGAGCGCGGAGACATCTTGACCATATTCAAAGAACCGTTGCATCCATATACGCAGGGCCTAATAGGCGCTTTTCCAAGTATCAAAGCAGCAAAAAGGCGCATGACCTCTATCAAAGGTTTTCCGCCCGACCTCTTAAACCCGCCTTCAGGATGCAGATTCCACCCGAGATGCTCTTACGCCATGGATATTTGTAAGAACGAGGAACCAAAGTTAGTAAAAGCAGGAAAGCGTTACGTCGCATGCCACCTCGTCAAAAAGGCATGAGATGAATTGTCATGAAAACTAAAGAAACACTATTGAACGTAATAGATTTAAAAAAATGGTTTCCAGTGAGGAGAGGTTTCTTCGAAAGCCTTTTTTCAAGAAAGCAAATGTTCGTACATGCGGTTGATGGAATCAGTTTTAAAATAAAGAAAGGGGAGGTTTTCGGCTTAGCCGGGGAAAGTGGTAGCGGGAAAACAACTACTGGAAGACTTCTGCTTAGGCTGATCGAGCCGACGAGTGGAAACATATACGTCAATGGAAGAGACATAACAACGCTTCCAGAAAATAAGTTGAAACCGTTACGCCGTATGATGCAGATAATATTCCAAGATCCATACGAGTCCTTAAATCCAAGAATGACCATCGGTAACATCGTAGCAGAGCCCCTAAGGGTTCAGAAAACACTGAGTAGCGAGGCTGAGATAGAAAAAAAAGTGAAAGAAGCAATAGCGGACGTTGAGTTATTGCCCCCTGAGGAGTTCCTTTACAGGTATCCCCACGAACTAAGTGGTGGACAGAGGCAAAGGGTTTCCATAGCCAGAGCATTCATACTCCGTCCAGAATTCCTCGTTGCTGACGAACCTGTATCCATGCTGGACGTTTCAATTAGAGCTGGAGTTTTAAGCATGATGCTTGATTTGGTGGAGAAATATAACGTTTCTTTTCTGTATATTACCCACGACTTGGCATTAGCCCGACACATGTGCGATAGAATAGCAGTCATGTACTTAGGCAAAATAGTGGAAAAAGCTTCCACAGAGAAAATCGTTTACGAGCCTCTGCATCCCTATACAAAGGCTTTGATTTCGGCCGTACCGATTCCTGATCCCGCCTCAAAACGAATCGAAGTGGTCATCCCTGGGGAGATCCCCAGCCCCATAAGCCCGCCTCCAGGTTGTAGGTTCCACACTAGATGTCCTGTTGTGATTGGAAAAATATGTCGCACAAAGGAACCTCAGCTGATCGAAGCCGAAGAAGGCCACTACGTAGCATGCCATAAATATGCGTGAGTATGTTTTAGATAACTTACCACATTTTGCGCGCGCATCTCATAAATAACCCGATGATATGTGAATTGATTATATTTCTCTTTTTGCTGGTTCTTTTACCCAAAGGAGAGTTATAAAGAAACTTATCGTTGCTAAGACTCCCAGAATTAGAAAGGGAAAGCGTTGGTCGATTTGTTCATACATAATTCCTCCCAAAGTTTGTCCGGCGGCTCCCGCAACACTACACAAAAGCATTAATACGGCGGTTACACGCCCCCGCTTCTTCCTTGAAACAAGGTCTGCTTCCAAAGCCGGGAATAAGATGAACAGGAGAGACTGGGTAAGCATGACGAATGGAAAGGAAGCAATTAAAAAAAGTAGAGTGTATTCTGTTCGAGATGGTGTTGCAGCGTAGAGAAAGGCTGAGACAGCAACAAGGGTGATAAAGGGAAGCAGTACTTTTTTCCTGCCAATTTTGTCCAAGAGAACACCGACTGGCAACACGGTGGCTACGTAAATGATGTTAGCTAATACGTTTATGAATCCCCAATTCTCCTGACTTATCCCAAGAAAATCTACAGCGAAAATTGAGAAAAGAGGCCAGCATCCCCAGAAGGCGAAGTTGCAGAGCACATAAACCATTACCAGAGCAGGAAGAGCCTTCAAAACAAATTTCGTAGCATACAAATATTCTGTTTTAAAGTCTTTCCAGCGTTCAGTGAAGTTTTTGGCACTGATCTTTCGTTCTTCTTTAGGGAGAGTTTCCTTTAGAAGCAATCTCAAGAGAGCTGCACAAGCAACCAAGCCAACAGCAGCTAAATAGGCAACTCTCATTCCTTCAATAAGTCCCATAGTCGAAACCAAGTATATAACTACGAAAGGAGCAGGAATACTGACTATCCACGGAAAGAAATCTGCCAAGGCGAAGCTTGTTCCTCTTTTCTCAGGTGGAACACTGTCTGCGCGGATAGCGAGCAAAGCAGGCTGATAAAGGAGGCAAGTGTTGAGAACGATTGCTCCAACTAGTATCCACTCCCAACTAGGGGCATATGCATAAAATAGATACGATAAAGCGACGCCGAAGGTCATGAAAATAATGATCTTCCTCCTTCCGTATCTATCGGCTACGTACCCTCCGGGAATACGGGCAATGGACAAAACAATAGTTGATCCAGCGTATATGCTGCTCACAATAAATGTTGAGGCTCCCAAACCTTTGATGTAAAGAGGCTCATAAACAATCAACATAACTGTGACTGGATACATGAGTATCCAGCTAAGAATAAGAATAAGGAGGTTCCCATTCAGAAGGGAAAGATTCTCCCTGAATCTTTTCAGCCAATCCGAACCCGTTCCCATGAGTTAAGCCTCGATTAGCACAACCCTGTAAGTTATAGTCTTCATCAAACCTCAACTGCCAAATTGGAATTTAAGTCTTTTAACATGCACACACAACGATTTGCGCGCGCTAACATGATAAAGGATTTTCTGAGAAAGAAGAGGGAGGTTAAGTGATTTTCAGCGTTATGGAGCAATGTGCGCGCATCCAGTATTCTGTTGGAAATGTTCCTCAGAAAATGCTGTTCTTTGCTATTGAATGTTCATTTTTCCATGCGCGCGCGCGCTTCGTCAAGGAAACTTTGAAACAAAAAGTAATCCATAATACCTTGAGAATTTCGTAAGTGTTCTGAATCAAAACTTATCAGAATTGTGCGTACACAAACTCTTCTTAACGAGAAATTTAACGAAGAAATATTATAGAGAAGTATTCCAAGATGACAAATGAATTTATATATAATTTTTGGTGACTATTGGTAAAAATGTAGAAAAAATGTATTTTTTTGGTGTTTATCTTGGCTGTAAAAGAAGCTGAGTTTACGGCGTACATTAGAAGGAACGGAAGGATAACGGTTCCCAAGGAAGTCAGAGATGCTTTGGACATAGAAGAGGGCAATTTAGTCAAATGCAAGATTAGAAAGGTGGAAATCTGATGACGGAAAGTTTATTCACTCAGACCAGAGTTCCACTGGAGAAATATAGGTTGACTAAGATAAAGACTAAGGCTATGAGGCGCGGTATCTGGTTCAAGGTGCTGACGAGGGCTGAGAGGGCTCAAATGGACCTAACCATGAGAATCGTAAGGAGAATTCGCAGCTCGATCCTAGCCAAAGTTGTAACTTCTATTGTAAAGAAGCTTTTGGATGCTATGGAGAGCAAAGTTGCGCGTTTGATGAGAGAAGTTGGACACGCCCTCGTCCGAAAGTTGAGTAGAATAGCCCAAAACTGGGGCAACAAATCAGCACACCAGTGGGCAACAGACCCTGGCTTTATTCAATATTTGACCATAAACTACATAAACACGCCAACTTCGTTCCAAATGTAAAACGAAAGTTTTGAAGCATTATTTGCAACCACGATAAGACGAATGGTCTTGAGTTCCTGAAATGAATCCGATTCACATACTATCCATTTGCGCACTTTTCCTTCTATACGTTTGGGTTTTATACAATGTGCCAGTTCTAGCAGTTGGCGTCAAACATCTAAAACGAACAAGTCGCGTCCACAAGAAAAAACCAGAATCGTATCCTGAACGTTTGCCAACTTTTTCGATTCTTGTTCCTGTTAAAAATGAGGAAAGGGTGGTTGGCAGGCTGCTGAAGAACCTGTATGAACTTGATTATCCTCCGGAGAAGAGGGAAATAATCATCGTTGAAGATGGATCGTTTGACAAAACGCCACTGATATGCCGAGAATATGCTAGGCGGCATCCTGACTGTGTCAAGTTTGTTGTAAGGTCCACATCTAACGGTAAGCCTTCTGCCCTAAATTGTGCCCTAAAATATGCAGGTGGAGAGATAGTTGCCGTATTTGACGCTGACAATGTTCCTGAATCGGATGTGTTAGTGAGGGCAGCTGAATATTTTGAGGATTCATCGGTAGCCGCGGTGCAGGGTACACCTTGTGCCATAAACGCCAATGAAAACATGTTGACAAAGTCTGTTTCACACGAGGAAGCTATTCGTTTTCAAGCTTACTTCCAAGGGAAAGACGCCCTAGGACTTTTCGTTCCTCTAACAGGCACCTGCCAGTTCATTAGGCGGACCGTCCTTGAAGAGATTGGTGGATGGGATGAGGAATCCCTCTCCGAGGACATGGAGATGTCTGCAAAGCTAACGCACAGTGGTCACGCCGTGAAATATGCACCGGATATAAGGTGTTGGCAGGAGAATCCGGCTAATCTAATTCAGTTTGTAAAGCAGAGGACAAGGTGGTTCAGAGGGTGTATGGAAGTTGCGCTGAGGTATGGAAAGCTCCTTAAAGTTTTCAACAGAAAATGCATAGACGCTGAGTTCACGTTAGTGACCCCGTATTTGTTGGCTCCTGGCCTTTTAGGCTATTTGTTGGCTCTTTACACTTTGTTGGTTCCAATTGAATATGATCCAGTTTTCACTGTAATGACTCAAGTCCTGACGCTTTTCACCACGGCTACTTTGCTGTTGGTTGGAGTAGCTCTAGTGTATGATACAAAGCCAAGAAAAATGAGGAACTTGCTTTGGTTGCCCTACATCTACATCTACTGGAGCCTACAGACCTTCATTATCGCATACGCGCTCATCCAAATAATGTTAAAGAGACCTAGAAAATGGGTGAAAACCAAAAAGACGGGAGCAATCACTAGCCACGACATTAGGGGATAAGAGCCGCAATCTGCGATGCGTTTAGGCCTACAGGACATAAGTCTGAGAAAAGGTTTCTTCCTCGCGTTTGTTTCAGGCTTCATAGTTAGGTTGGTTCCTGAGCTTTTGTCTTTTCCCCATCCAATTGGTTTTGACACCGTGTACTATGCGACAAGAATGAAGAATGGCATAGTGTGGAATCATTGGAGTTCCTTCTTCTTTACGTGGCTTATCTACGCCATTTTCGTTCCCATGTACTCTCTGATACGGGTTGATCCCTTCTTGTTGCTGAAGGTTGTTGGACCGTTATTGTATGGTGGAAGCACGGCTGGAATCTACTATTTCGCTTGGAAGGGTTTGAATTGGAGTGCAAAGAAGAGCTTACTTGCGGCAGCTTTCTTTGCCTTCCAGTTGGCTGCCTTAAGGATTTCTTGGGATTTATATCGAAATGTTTTTGGCCTAATGCTTCTTCTGTTTGCTCTACCTTTTTTCAAAAAGATTGAAAGTGGGAAAGAACTTGCGTTGCTTGCAGTGCTTTCATTGTTAGTCGTGTTTGGACACGAATTTGCCTCGGTCATGATGCTTGCCGTGATCTTATGGCTGATGGTGAATGGATTTCTTAGGAAAGAGAAAAAAATACCTTACAGGGTTCTGATAGCGATTCTTCCTGCTTTCATAGTTTTCTTGGGCAGCATCTATTTTCGAATGTCTCCAGCGTTTATCCGAGTGGAAACTAATGTCATCAGAGTTAATGACAGCCTTAATCCTCATCCAGGTGGGCTGTTTTTCTTGGTGGATTATTTGAAGGTTGATAATTCAGTTCAACATTACGCCAACTATTTCGAGTTGGTTTCTCATGTTGCTTCTCTGTTTGTTCTTCTCTATTTGGTTTGGTTGCCTCTCGTGTTAGTAGGGTTTTTCAGAGATAATGTTCTTGATGCTTGGACGATTTTGCTTCTCGTTGGGTCGTTTAGTTGTCTGGCCATACCCTTTGGTGCATTGGATCTCTGGAACAGGTGGATGTTTATGTTGGTTTATCCGTTGACGTTTTATGCGGTTAATGGTCTTTGGAAAGCTTTGAAGTCGCAAGACAAGGGTGTTGCTTCTGGTTTGAGGTGGATGAATTGGATTAAAGTTTCGAAAAAGGGTGCGATTAGGATTTCATTAGTCACGGTCTTGCTAGGCTCTCTTTTCATGATTTGGCCTTTGATTTTTGGCAGTATAGGGCTTTTTTGTATTCCGACTACGTGTAGATACGTTCCTTCAACCATGCAGAGTAGCTCGTTACCGCTTCAAGATACTGAAGGAACCGTGGAGGCTATTGAATGGTTGAATAGGCATATGGCGGATGGCTCTTCTGTCCTTGTGCACCACGTTTTTTTCTTTTGGACCAAGCTTTATCTAGATGAGAATCACGTTGTAGTTCTTTTCACAAGCAACTTGGAAGCGGCTTTGAATCTTGCTCTGGAGAACGGGTTCAGTTCGATATATTTTGTCTGGTGGAACGAGGACATTGGATGGCACGGGTTGACGGTTCCAAGCGATTTTGTTCCCGTTTTTAAGAGTGGTAGAATTTCTGT
>Ga0209636_10002423_pt1 | contig 19013 bp, 16 predicted proteins | sample DeeMarSWOR152_54_FD_187464 | JGI IMG/M metagenome (GOLD analysis project Ga0209636, IMG submission 187464) | Marine sediment microbial communities from White Oak River estuary, North Carolina - WOR-1-52-54 (SPAdes) (version 2) | ecosystem: Environmental > Aquatic > Marine > Intertidal zone >... | reverse complement strand
CCCTTAGGATTGGGCAGTGTTTTCGATGTCTTTTGTTTCACGTCGCAGCTCTCGACGCGCTCGAAGCCGCAGAGAGATCGAGAAAATAGCGGTGAAATCGGTCGTCCTGCGTCAGTTCGGGGTGAAACGCGGTCGCCAACATATTTCCCTGCTGCGCTGCGACCACGGCGCCGCCCTCCAGCCTGGCCACCACCTCAACACCATCGCCCAAGCGCTCGATCACCGGTGCGCGGATGAAGACGGCGTGGAAGGGCTCCTCGCCCAACAGGAGCGTTTGCAGGTCGGCCTCGAAACTGTCCACCTGGCGACCGAAGGCGTTGCGGCGGACGGTCACGTCCATCAGCTCCAATAAGGGCTGGTCCGCCTCCCCGTCCACCACTTCCTTCGCCATGACGATCATTCCCGCGCAGGTGCCCCACAGGGGCCGCCCTGCCCGTGCGAACTCGCGAATCGGGTCGAGCAGGTTCCAGCGCCTGGCGACCTTGCCGATGGTGGTGGATTCCCCGCCGGGGATGATCAGGCCGTCCAACCCTTCCAGGTGTTCCGGCAGCCGCACTTCGACGGGTTCCACCGAAAGCGAGCGCAGCATCTTCTCGTGCTCGACGAAGGCCCCCTGAACTGCTAGGATGCCGACTTTCATCCTTTGATCCCGTAATTCAGATAGTCTTGACGGGGCCAGATCGATGCCGGTCGAACACGACCTCGGCTACCATCCGCGCACGGCCAACCGTTGTGGGTCGGGAATGTCGCTCACGTTGATGCCGACCATCGCCTCGCCCAGGCCGCGGCTGACCTCGGCCAGGATCTCCGGGTTGTCGTAATGGGTCACTGCCTGGACGATCGCGTGGGCCCGCTTGGCGGGATCGCCGCTCTTGAAGATGCCGCTTCCCACGAAGACCCCGTCCACACCCAACTGCATCATCAGCGCCGCATCGGCCGGCGTGGCGACGCCACCAGCGGCGAAGTTGACGACCGGCAACCGGCCCAGTTCCGCAGTCTCCTTCACTAGCTCGTAGGGAGCGCCGATCTCTTTGGCGTAGGCCATCAGCTCTTCGGGAGCCATCGAGGTCAGGCGGCGGATCTCCCCCAGCACGGCGCGGGCGTGACGCACCGCCTCGACGACGTCGCCGGTCCCGGCCTCGCCTTTGGTGCGGATCATCGCCGCGCCCTCGCCGATCCGCCGCAGCGCCTCACCGAGGTTGCGGCACCCGCAGACAAACGGAACCTTGAACCCCCATTTGTCGATGTGGTGTTCCTCGTCAGCAGGGGTGAGGACTTCGCTCTCGTCGATGTAGTCCACTCCCAGGGCCTCAAGAATCTGCGCCTCGACGAAGTGACCGATGCGACACTTGGCCATCACCGGGATGGAGACCGCCTCGATGATCTCGGCGATCTTCTCCGGAGCGGACATGCGGGCCACGCCGCCTTGTACGCGGATGTCAGCAGGAACCCGCTCCAGCGCCATCACCGCACAGGCCCCGGCCTCCTCAGCAATGCGAGCGTGCTCGGCGCTGACCACGTCCATGATCACCCCGCCTTTGAGCATCTGCGCCAGTCCTCGTTTCACTTTGTCCGTACCAACTTCCCTTTCCATTGCCTATCGCCTCCTTATAAGATGGAATACGATGCGTATCTTCTCGGTTGAAGTTTTTGCATTTCGTCTTCTTCTTCTTTGCCTACCGCCAAAGGGACTCGGCCTCCATCCCTACGTCATCAAACGATTGGACTCGTCACCACCTGCCCTTCCGGTGCTTCTGCCGGCCGACGCAACAACTGCCTCGCAGCAGTGACGATCGTCGTAATCCCTTGTTCGATGGCGGTTTCGTCGGGCACGCTGAAGTTGAGCCGACAGACGTTGCGGGGGCCGCCCGTTGGGTACATCAGAGAGCCCGGCAGGAAAGCGACGCCTTTTTGCACCGTCTTCGCCAGCAGGTCCTGGACGTCCACCTGCTCGGGCAGCTGCAGCCACAGGAACATCCCCCCTCCCGGTACTGCCCAGCGCGACCCGGGTAGGCGACGTCGCTGAAGCGCCGCATTCATACTAAGACAGCGGGCTTTGTAGGTAGCGCGAGCCTGGGCGATCAGCTCCTCCAACCACCCCCGCCGCGCGAACTCGACCACCAGGTGTTGGCCGACCGTGTTCGGGTGCAGTTCGGCCATCCCGTTGAGAAGTGCGGCCCGCTGCACCACCGGGCCGGGAGCCACCAGCCAGCCCACCCGCAATCCCGGCGCCAGGCTCTTGGAGAACGTGCTCAGGTAGAGGACGTGTCCGTGGCGGTCGAGCGCCTTTATCGGCGGCGGAGGCGGCTCGTCGAAGTACAAATCACCGAACGGGTCGTCCTCCACGATGGGCACCTGGTATTGCTGGGCCAGTGCCAGCAGTCGTTCTCGCCTCTTGAGGCTCATCGTCGCGCCGGTCGGATTCTGGTAGGTGGGGACTGTGTAGATCAGCCGAGGGCGATAGCGGGCGAGCAAAAGTTCTACCCGCTCCACGTCCATCCCGTCCTCGTCCACCGGGACGCCGACGATGCGCACCCCCCGCGACTGGAAGCATTGCAGCCCCACAAAGTAGGTGGGCACTTCGACGAGTACCGTGTCTCCCGGCTCGACGAGCAGGCGAAGCAGTAGATCCAGCCCGTGCTGGGAGCCGTTGACCATCGTCACGCTGTCGGGGCTGACCTCCAGCCCGCGCTGACGCGCGCGTGTGCAGATCAGCTCTCGCACAGCTGGGATCCCTTGCACCGGGCACGGACCCACAGCGCCTGCTCCCAGCCGTTCCACGACCGCTTCCCACGCCTGCGTAAGTCGCTCCGGCGGCAGGAGGGCTGGATCGGGCACGCCCAGAGCAAGAGAAACGACAACTGGCTGACTGTTCAGCCGCAGGGTTAGTAGCTCGGCCGGCTGAGCGTACCGGGCGATCCGGCGCCCCATCCCGCTGAAGCAGGCCGGCCAAGCGATCGGTTGGGCATCCATCCAGTCCGCCGAGCCCACGACGATGGTGCCCCGGCCGACGTGGCCCTGCACCAGCCCCTCGGCTTTCAGCTCGCCGTAGGCACTCACCACGGTTGTTCTGGAAACTCCCAGTGAGCGGGCCAGCTCCCGCTCCGGCGGCAGCCGCTCCCCACTCGGCAGGTCGCCGTGTAGGATCTGTTGGCGCAACAGGTTTCGGATCTGCACGTACGCCGGCAACTTGCTCTCTTGGTCCAGTTGGAGATGCATCGTTTGTATCACATTGGCACACTCCAATTGTATCTTACCCGCCATTTCCAGACTGTAAAGAGCCAATTGGACTTATCATCAGAAGTCCAATCTGGCCAATGCTGTTTTTCGAGGAGCGCCAAGAGGATTACCCGCCAACCGCAGGTCAACCACAACAAAAGTCAAAAAAAGCGCTTGGCTCGCGGGAATAGCATCATCGATGCAAGGCTGTTCCACTACGCGCTTCGCGCAACGGATCGTGCGTAATCGAACTTATCCTTCTATGGAACGGATCTATGCAGATTACGCAACTTGCGTAATTTGGTGATTGCCTTTCTATGACTTCGCTACGTGCATCGCGCGAATACCCGCTCGGGGGTGAATGGGGTTTTGGTTAATCGAATACCTACGGCGTCGTGGACGGCGTTGGCGATGGTGGGAATGGGTGCGTTGATCCCGATCTCACCGATCGATTTGGCGCCCATCGGGCCGGTCGGTTCGTAGGATTCAACGAGAATCACCTCGATCGGTGGGACGTCGAGGCTGCCGAGGATCTTGTAATCGAACAGCGTGGGGTTGCGCACGCGGCCGCGCGAGCTAAAGAGCATCTCTTCGGTGAGGGCGTAGCCGATGCCGTTGACAATTGCCCCCTCCATCTGGCCTTGCGCCATCTTGGGGTTGATCGCCACGCCACAGTCCACGGCAGCGACGTAATTGAGAACCTTCACAATACCGGTCTCGGTGTCGACGGCGACTTCGGCAAAGCTGGCCATAAACGGCGGCGGTGATTCCTCCGGTACGCACGAGGCGGTGGCTGCAATCTGGAACTGATCGGCCCCGTACATCGCTCGCTGGCAAACCTCGGCAAGGGAGACGCTTTCTCCATTCGATGCGTTGACGCGTTCCTCGGAAAGCATCAACGATGCTGGCTCGGCATCAAGCATCTTTGAAGCGGCCTGGCGGATCTGATCGCACACTTGTTCAGCGGCGCGCTGGACGGCCATGCCGGAGACGTAGGTCGTGGAGGAGGCGTAGGCGCCGGTGTCAAACGGCGTGATATCGGTGTCCGAGGAGGTGACGATCATCTTTGAAAGCGGTACGCCGAGCACCTCGGCGGCGATCTGCCCGAGGATTGTGTCCGAACCGGTGCCAAGATCGGTGGCACCGACGAGGAGGTTGAACGAGCCGTCCTCGTTCATCTTGATCGTCGCCGCGGCCATGTCGATGAGAGGGATCCCGGAGCCCTGCATGTGGATCGACATGCCGAGCCCGTGCACCCACGGACCATCACGGGCTCGCTTCCCGCGCTTCTCGGCCCAGCCGATGCGTTGCGCGCCGATCTCGATGCAGTGTTCAAGCTCGCAGCTTTTGATCGTCTGGGAGACTCCCTCTCTGCCCTCTCCAAGTTTCTCGAAGATCGGCGAGGTCTCGCCAGTCTTGATGTGATTGTGCTGCCGAAGCTCGATCGGGTCGAGCCCGAGCTTCTCGGCGAGCTCGTCCATCGCCACCTCAAGTGGGAAGTAGCCTTGCGTGGCGCCGTAGCCGCGGTAGGCACCGGCAACAGGAAGGTTGGTGTACACCGCCTTGCCGAAGAAGTGGACGTTTGCTGCCTTGTTGTAGATGGGAAGGGTCTTTGAACCGACGTTGGAGAGAACGGTCAGGCCGTGGGTGCCATAAGCGCCGGTATTAGAGAGCGCCTCCATCTCGATCGCGTGCAGTGTCCCATCCTTTTTCGCGCCGAGCTTGACGCAAATCCGCATCGGATGGCGCGTGCGGGAGGAGACGAACTCCTCCTGCCGCGTGAGAACGAGCAGCGCCGGCCGACCAGTACGCAGGGTCATCAAGCCACAGACGTCCTCGAGGAGGATCTCCTGCTTGGTCCCGAACCCGCCGCCGATCCGCGGCTTGATCACGCGAATGCGGTGGATGGGAAGATCGAGCACGCGAGCGACGATTCGTCGCACGTGAAACGGCACCTGCGTACTCGTCCGGAGGACCAAGCGATTGTCCTCATCGAGGTAGCTCAGGCAGACGTGCGGCTCGATCGGTGTGTGCTGGCAGTACTGCGTCTCGCAGGTTGTCTCCACAATCACGTCCGATTCAGCGAAGCCGCGCGCCACGTCGCCGACGTCGATGTCCACATCCGCGGCGATGTTGCGCTCCGCCTCGTAGATCCCCTCAGCATCGGCCTCATCGTGAATCACCGGCGCGCCGTCAGCAAGTGCTTCGTCGATTGAGAGGACGGCGGGCAGTTCCTCGTACTGAACGTCGATCAGCTTGAGCGCTTCCATGGCAATTTCCTCTGTTTCGGCGGCGACGGCGGCGACGCGATCGCCGACGAAGCGAACCTTGGTGTCGAACATCCGCGCGTCGTAGGGCGAGGGCTCGGGATAGCCCTGACCAGCAGTAGTGTAACGCGTCGCTGGCGTGTTCTCGTGGCTCAGCACGCAGGCAACACTGGGCAGCGTCTCCGCCTTGGACGTGTCGATCAAAACAATCCTGGCGTGGGGGTGCGGGCTGTGCAGAATCTTCACGTGCAGCGTCCCGGGAAGATCGACATCGGCGACGAATTTTGGACGCCCGGTGACCAGGGAAACGCCGTCGACCTTGCGTTCGCTTTTGCCGACGACCGCGAACTCAGGACGCTTTACGTCAGTCATTGTCGCCCTCCCGCATCCGGGCGGTAGCGGTCTTGATCGCCGCGATCTCCTTCACGTAGCCGGTGCAGCGGCACAGGTTCCCGGAGATTGCCTCTTTAATCTCCTCTTCGGTTGGATTGGAGTTGTGGATTAAGAGATCCGCCGCCGCGATCAGCATCCCCGGGGTGCAGTAGCCACACTGCACCGCCCCCTCGTCCAAAAACGCCCGTTGAAGCACGTGAAGACGGCCGTCCTTCTCCAGGCCCTCCACAGTGACCACCTCGCGGCCGTCCGCCTTGGCGGCGAGGCACAGACAGGAGTTGATCGCGCGGCCATCGAGCAACACCGCGCAGGCGCCGCAATCTCCCGTACCGCAGCCCTTTTTTACGCCCTTGTACCCGAGTCGCCGCAACAGCTCTAGCAGCGTCTCACCGGGATCGATCTCGACGTCGTGGCGTGACGCGTTCACGGTCACCGTAATCTTCATTGTCATCCCTTCCCCAAGCGATCCGCGATTTCCTTAAGACAGCGCTTCACGCCAACGTATACGAGCTGTTTTCGATACTCCACGCTTGCCCGGCGGTCTTCCCGCACCTCGGCAGAATCGCTTGCCACCTGCGCAACTTGGTCGATAATTGGCTCAGTCAACTCTGCTCCAATGAGAGCCTCTTCCGCCTGCGGAAGTCTCGCGGCGAGTCGTGGGGTTCCTCCTGCCACAATGCGTACCTGTTCGCACCGATCCTCGCCCATCTGCACGAAACAGGCGCAATTGAGCACGGCCACATCGAATCCGGTGCGGCTGAATTTGCGAAAGGCGGCCGCACTGCCAGGGGATGGTGCCGGCAGCCCTACTTCGGTTAGGATCGCTCCTTGAAGGCGTCTTCCCGTGGGGTAGAGTTCCGAAAGCGGAATAGAACGCTCTGTGCCATCGAACAGCGTAACCCGCGCATCCAAGACAAGAAACAACGTGATCACGTCCGACCACGGGTTGGCGGAAACCAGCGTTCCTCCCATAGTGGCCAAATTGCGCAACAGGGGCGAGGCAACCTGTCGCAGCATCCCCGTGATGACGCTGCCGAGGTAGCCAGCTGTCAGTGGGTTTTCCAGGACTTCCCTGAGCGTCGTAGTTGCACCGATCGCCACGCAGCCCTCGGATTCCTTCACGTAGCTCAAGGGTAGAGCGGAAAGGTCGATCAACATCGTGACTTGTGAAGGAGCGTACCGAATGAGCTCGATCCCGCCGCTGAGAAGGCGTGCGTTCTCGCCGCCCTGTCTCAAGAAGCGGTGTGCCTCCTCCAGGGTGCCCGGGCGCAAGATATCCCTGACGTTGACAAGCGGCATTCTTCCCCCCCGTCCGATCGACGGACTCAAGACCTAAACAGATCTACTGATTATTAGCCCGACTGTGAATTACTCTCGTTTGTACGGCACGCCAATTGCCTTGGGGAACCGCACCCGTCCGATCGCACCGGAGACCACCAGAAGTGTAACGATGTACGGAAGCATTGACACAAATTGACTGGGAATCGGCTTGGCAGGGAGCGTCTTCACCCATTCCGCAAGCCCTTGGAAGAAGCCAAAGATGAACCCACCCAACAAGGCCAGCAAGGGGTTCAAACCACTAAAGACGACACAAGCCAAGGAGATAAATCCGCGGCCGGCGGAGAATTCCTTGGTAATCAAGCCCATCCACGCCACGCTCATGTACGCGCCGCCGAGTCCCGCCAGGGCTCCTCCAAACGTGGTAGCGAGTACACGGATCCGGTTGACGTTGATCCCGGCGACATCGGCTGCCTCTGGAGCCTCCCCTGCTGCCTTAAGCATCAGGCCAGCACGCGTGCGTTTGAGGAACCAATAGACGAGAAACGGCATGACAAGCGCCGCCAGGATCAACGGACTCATCGCTCCCATCGGTGTTCTCCACTTGGCCACCGAGACTGCTGTCGGCACGTCATGGAAGCCCGGCGCACCCAACTGAATCAACCCGAATGCAACGAATCCCAGGGCAAACAGGTTGATCCCAATGCCAGTGACCATCTGGGTCCCTTTCCAGTAGGTGCTGATGACAGAGAATAGGAATCCCACCGCAGCACCAGTACCTATACCCATGAGCAAACCGACAGCCGGCCCGCCCATCTCAGCCCCTAAAGCGCCGACGAACGCGCTGATAAGCAATATCCCTTCTAGGCCGATGTTGAACAACCCGGCCGTTTCACCTACAACCTCGCCGATTGCGGTCAGGGTGATTGGCACCATCGCGTGAAGCGATATCCGCAGCAGGCTCAGGATGTCATTCAAACTCATGCCGATTGCCTCCTGTCCTTACGTCTTCCAATTCGTCGCAACAGCTCGATGAACTCAGTACCTTGCTTCTTCAGCATTGGGAAAAGACGTATCAGCTCCGGGATGGACATCGCAAGCACGATCGCTCCCATCACCACCCGGACCATCTCCAACGGAACGGGATTGGATCCATAAAACTGCATCACCCGTCCACCTGCGTTCAGCCCACCGAAGAACAACGCCGCAACGATGATCCCAATGGGATGGTTACGCCCCACCATTGCGACCGCCATGCCATCGAACCCGAGGTTGGTGAGCTGAGGCAGTGCCCCGCCGCCGTAGATCGCGTATGTCGGAGGAAGCCCCATCACGATGGTTGCACCCGCGAGTCCGGCTGCCACGCCTCCCAGGACGAAGCTCAAGAACATCGTCCGCTTGTTCTTGATCCCGCCGTAGCGGGCAGCGGTCGGGTTGAGCCCCGCGGCACGAACCTCGTACCCGACGGTGGTGTGCCAGAGGATGAAATAGATGACGAGAGCAAACGCTATGGAGAGAAAAATCGTGTATGAAAGGTCGGTTCCGCGAACCAAAACCGGAAAGCGGGCCGAAACCGGGATGCTCAGCGTCTTCTCTGCCCGACGCGGATCGACCAGAAGGAAGATCGCAATGTACAACGCCAACCACCGCGCAATCCAGTTAAACATGATCGTCGAAATGACCTCGTGGACGCCGCGCGTCAGCTTGAGAAAGGCGGGGACGAGGCTCCACACCGCCCCCGCAAACGCGGCAAAGATCAAACCGACGATCTGGTGCAGACCGGGCGGCAGGACAAATAGGGCGACGCAAACCGAGGCGATCCCACCCATGTACATCTGTCCCTCCGCACCGATGTTGAACATCCCCGCGCGCAGACAGATCGAGAACGTCAGCGCGGTCAGAATGAGGGGCGTTCCTCGCGCGAGGGAACTGGAGAACTCGTACGAGCCGCCGTAGGCGCCCTTGAACAGCGCGAGGTAGGCTTTCCAAGGATCAAACCCCCAGATGTACATGAGGATCGCACCGATGAGCAGACCCACCACACCGGCGAGAAGCGACTCCAGTGCGGGATGCAGGCCGGTCAGCGTTCGATGAACACCTCGCAGGAAACGAGATTGGCTGGCTCCTTTGGTCCCGCTCACGCGGCCTCCTTTGCCGTTACGCCTCCCATCAGCATTCCGACCGTTTCGCGGTCGAGATCCGCGGGGGAGCAAACCGTCATGAATTTGCCTTCGTACATGATGGCGACGCGATCGGAGAGCGCCAGCACTTCATCGAGATCCGCCGAGACGAGGAGGATCGCACGCCCGTTGTCGCGCATCTCGAGGAGCGTTTGGCGGATGTAGTGAGCCGCGCCGATGTCGAGGCCGCGGGTCGGCTGCGCCGCGACGATGATTGCGGGGTCCTTGGCCAGTTCGCGGCCGACGATCAGCTTTTGCTGGTTGCCTCCCGAAAGGCTCTTGGCTGGCGCGCTCGGTCCGGTGGCTTGGATCTCGAACCGGTCCATCAATTGACGGACGTGTTGGTTAATCTTCCTCCATCGCAAAAACGAGAGCGGACCACGAAACTCCTCCCAGCGATGGACGCCGAGGATGGCGTTCTCGGCCAACGTAAACGGCAGAACTAGCCCCAGCTCCCACCGGTCCTCCGGGATGTGAGCGACGCCGAGGCGGTAGATCTCGCGCGGGTCCTTCCCGAGGATGTTAAATCCTTCTATCGTTGCGGTCCCCTTGATCGGCACGCGCAGGCCGGTGAGCGACTCAACCAGTTCGGTCTGACCGTTTCCTTCAACGCCGGCGATGCCGAAGATCTCTCTTGCGTAGACGTCGAATGAGACGCCATCAACGGCGATCTCGCCCGTGTTCCCCTTTGCCGTGAGATCGACAACGTGAAGGAGGCCCTCTCCGGATCGTCTCGCTTCCCCTCGCTCCTTGTGGGTGGGCAGTTCCTCATCGCTTAGTTCAACTGCGTCCGCCTCTTCTTCTAGCGCCTCCCCTACCATCAGGTGTGCCAACTGTTCGGTCGTCGCATCGACCGTCCTCACGTCACCAACCATCTCGCCGTGCCGGAGAACGACGATTCGATCGGTAATCGACTGAACCTCCTTGAGCTTGTGGGTAATGAGAATGATCGACTTTTCTGCGTCTTTGAGCCGACTGAGAAGCGCAAACAGTTCGTCGACTTCGAGCGGGGTCAAGACCGACGTCGGTTCGTCGAGGATGAGTAGATCCACTTCTCTGGAAAGCACCTTGAGGACCTCAACGCGTTGCTGTTCGCCAACGGCGAGCTTCTCCACCGGTACATCCAGCGGTACCCGGAGCCCGCTTTCCTCCATCAGCCTCTCGAGGCGCTTTTTTGTTCTTGCAAGCTGAATCCGGGTGAACGGGCGCTCGTGACTGAGGGCGACGTTTTCGGCCGCGGTGAACGTGCCTACCAGAGCAAAATGTTGATGGACCATGCCAATGCCAAAGTCGAGCGCCTCTCGAGGACTGGCGAACTTCACCGGTCCCCGAGGAGAAATGACGCGGCCTTTTGTCGGCGGCAACAATCCAGAGAGAATCTTGGTCAGTGTGGTCTTGCCTGCTCCGTTCTCTCCCAGCATCCCCAGAATCTCGCGCGGGTGGATTTCGAGTTGTGCATCCTTCACGGCGACTGTTCCGTCTGAGTAGACCTTGGTGATCCCTTCCGCGCGGAGGAAGTAGCCGTTACCAGCTGGGGGTCTCTGCTTTTCTTCTCTCATGCCAGTCACCCCTCGATTCGATGGTTCCCCGAGTCCGTGAAAAAGGGAGAGAGGGAGCAACCATCCCTCTCTCCCATAGCTCTAGCGTACTGCCACAGGCTACGGTGCTCCAAGCGTGAAAAGCTCGCGTACGTCGTTCATCTCGTCGAGCGTGTTCGCCGTTGGAACGATGATCATCCCGTCGAGAATACCGGCCTCGAGCTCATCGATGGCATTCCAGATCCAAGCTGGGATCGTCGCGCGGTTCTGCCCCCAGTTTGCAAGGATCGTGTAGAAGTCATCGGCCGAGATCGCGCCCCCGGCCACACCGAAGTCGATGAAGTCGACGAGATCCTGGACCTTGCTGATCCCAACACCGCCTTCCGTAAGGCCGAAGCTGGTGATGCCACCTACGAACGTCCCGTCGACAACGGATTTCACGGCGAGATAGGTCCCCTGGTCGACGCGCTTCATGCCGCTGGCCAGACCGTGGACGCCGTTGCCCAGATAGTCCTGGTTCGCGTCCACGCCGAAGTAGTAGGGAGGACCAAACGTCGTCCCCGCGTTGAAGTGAAACTCCGTGACGGCTTCGAGGTCACCGGTACCGAGCGGCCCGGCAACATTGTAGATGCTGGCCGCACCCTGGGCGAGCATTGCCTCCGACGCCGCTTTCCCGAGCGCGATGTCGCTGAACGTCCCCGTGTAGGTGTAGAGGAGATTCACCTCGGCAGCCTCACCGGTTACCTCGGCGTACTTCTTCAGACCCCAGTCCATCCCGTACCGGTATCCGGCTTCGAAGTGATACAAAACCGGAATCTCGATACCGAGGACGACACCGGCGCCAGTCCATCCGTGGTGCGCAGCGGCCATTCCGGCGAGCGCGCCGATGAGGGCCGACATCTCGTTCTCACGGAAAACGATGCTCATAACGTTCGGCGCATCGACAACAGAGTCGATGATCGCGAATTTTTGGGCCGGAAACTCGGCAGCGACCTCGGCCATCGCGTCCGTGAACAGGAAACCGACGCCGATGATCAGATCGAACTCTCCGGTGCGTGACAGATTGCGCAAATTCGGCGAGTAGTCCGCCGCCGTGGCACTCTGCACCTCGACCATTTCCAGACCGAAGTCAATCGCCGCCTCGTCCGTACCCTTGAAGCCCATGTCGTTGAACGAGAGATCGCCCCGCCCTCCAACGTCCAGAACAACGGCCACCTTGCCAGCCCCGAATCCAACCATGCCCACCAGGGCTACCGCCAACATGAGAAAGCCTGCTAGTGCAGAAACTCTCTTCATACAACCCTCCTTTTACCTCTCCTGCGCTGGACCATCCAGCAAACCTCTATTCTATATCCCGCCAGCTGCTATGACAAATCCTAGCAATGGTATGGCGAGGGGGCGCTCAAGAAGATGAAACATCGATAGCCTGGAATTCCACGTTATCGCGGCACACATCGGTCAATCTTGGAGGCAAAGCCAGCTGTTTGCGCCACATTCGAAAGGAGCGTTCTCGGCCACCGAGATCTGGCGGCTGCTCGCCCCGAAGCGCCAATCCAACGGATAGCGAATTGGGCTGACTCAGACAGGCACGAACTGAAGACCGTAGATCCTCTTCTCGTCGCTCTGTCTGACCACACCAATTGCCACTCTTACGCGTTTACCGACTTCTGGGTTCTCATCAAGGAGCTGCCCCGTTGCCCGAACTCCCAGGTCGAGCTCAACCATTCCCAAACGGAGGTATCGCTGAGCGTAGTCGAGTGGAAGCGCGTACACATCCGTGTACGTTAGCACCGTCCCTTCACCCGAGATCTCAACCGGCTCGAAGGCACCTCCGCCACACTCGGGACAGACGCAGTGCGCCGGGTAGCTCACCTTTCCGCAGGCGTTGCATCGACTCCCATAGACTGACGTGTCCATCATGAGTCCTCCCGCACAAGCACAGTTGCAATGACGTTGTTTCCAAACCCACCGAAGTTGCAGGCAAAGCCGCTTTTAGCGTCCTTCACCTGTCGTGCATCCGCCTCACCGCGAAGCTGCCAAGTGAGTTCGACAAGCTGGGCAACCCCGGTTGCCCCCACCGGATGCCCCCTGCCTTTCAGGCCGCCCGAGGGGTTTATCGGAAGCGCTCCGGTGAGCGATGTTGTCCCTTCCTCCAGCGCAACATGCCCCTCACCTCTGGGAAAGAACCCGGCTGCTTCACTTTCTGCAATCTCGAGGATCGTGAACGCATCGTGCAGCTCGACCACATCGATGTCTTTCGGCGACAGCCCCGACATGGAAAAGGCCTTCTCTGCAGCCAAGTGAACCGCGGTGAGCTGCGTCGGATCGGGACGCTCGTGCACCGCGTGCGTGTCCGTGGCCTGCCCAATTCCGGCTACCCTGATCGGTGTTGGGCAGAATTCGCGCGCCAAATCAAGTGCACAGAGCACCAGAGACGCCGCGCCGTCACTCACTGGACAACAGTCGTAGAGACGCAGTGGATCGGCAACGAAAGGGTTGTTCACTACCGCCTCAGGCGCGTGCAGAATTCCCTCCATGGTGATCCGCTGTTGAATGTGAGCGAATGGATTCTTGAGCGCGTTCTCCTGGTTTTTGATGGCAACCATCGCCAGATGCTCCGCGGTCACGCCAAACCTTTCCATACAAAGGCGGGTGAACATTCCAGCCAACGATGGAAGTGTAACGCCATAGATGTACTCGGCCTCGGGGTGGGTCAGGCTCGCCACAAAGTCAGTCGCCTCGAGGTTGTTCACAGCGCGCATCTTCTCTGCTCCAGTAACCAGTACAACGTTGGCCATTCCGGACGCAACGGCGAGAAAGCCATTTTTGAACGCGGAAGCTCCAGAGGCAGGTCCATTCTCCACTGACTCGGCCATCGCGGGAAACAGGCTTAGGCGGTCGACGAGCGCACTGGCGATCGCCGTTTGCTTGTTAAGACGAGCAGCTCCCATGTTCGCCACATACACCGCGTCTACCCAGCGTTCTCCTAGATCCGCGTGGCGCAATGCCCCAAGAGAAGACTCACACATCAGCTCAAGAAGGCTGACGTCGGAACGACCGAACTTGGTCATTCCGCAACCGACGATTGCCACTTGTCTCATGTCGCCCGTCCCCTTTCTCCAAGTATCTGCACCCTGAGAGTTTCCTCTTCCGGAAGGAGGATCTTCCTCGCTGTTTCGAGCAACTCGGGTGGAATCGGACGTCTTCCTGCGACCAGTCGCGGCTTCGCTGCCAGATAGGTTTCTCGGGTCAACACCCACGACGGCACGCCCCCCAATTCATGTTGAACCTCAGACTTCTTTTCAAGTGGGTACTCGATCATCCAGCGGCGGAAGCCGATCGGGCTTTCAGCCACAATGAGAACCTCTTTTTCGCCAAGGACCTCGATGTGGTATTCCATCTTCGCCGCGAACAGATGCGCACCTATACGAAGGCCGCGGCGGAGTGTCAGGGTGTGATAGCTCATTCCAACTTCTGGACGCGCCTCTCGGCCGTTGACAATACCGGCAAGCACCCCGTCAATTAGGCCGACGAGGCAGTACTCGTCAACTACTCGATATCGCTTGAACGCCAGCAGTTCCGCGAATAGCCTCGCTGCAACGATGTCGTAGAAGTCGCGCTCGACCCAGAGGAGCGGAGCGATCGCTTCAAGCAGTGTTGAAACCTCTTCCCGTTCGATTTGGCGGACAACCATCTGCTCTCCACTTGCCAACGTGATAACCTTGGGAGGGTAAGGGGGCATCTCCGTCGCCGGCGGGCGCAGCAACGCTTCAAGTTCGTTTCCGGTACTCATAGAGCGTCTCCTTCTTTTGTCTTTCAGTCCAAGGCCAACTTAGCTCTCCCTTGATGAACTGACCATTCGCAACTTAAGCCCTTCTTGCAACATTCTGCCAGAGTTTAGGGAAAGGCACAGCCCTGGTAAGCTTAGTGGCTGCCAGAACCTTTTACAACCCCAAACGAGGATCAGGTCAGGTACTCTGATTGATTCCGGCACTGTGTTGTGACGCCACCTGGCATCGGATGTCAGCAAGCAATGTCCGTTGATCCTCCAAAACAAGTTGACTATTATGTTTTCTTGTTTGTCGCCTGCGCGTTGCGCTGCTAGGCTGACCGAGGCAGAGTGCCGTAGTAGTTGCTGCAAACAAGGCAGTGCGCTGCCGGTCATGTATTTCTGAAGAAGCAGGCTTTGACCAGACTAGCCGAAAGGTGCCGGAGATGATCGGTTCGTTCGAATATGTCCGAGCAAGCTCTATCGAACAGGGCTGTTCCCTCCTTGCTGAGTACGATGGCCAGGCGGCCGTCCTTGCTGGGGGTACCGATCTACTTGTGAATATCCGAAGCGGAATTGCGGCCCCTCGACTCCTGGTAGACTTCAAAGGAATCAGCGACATGGCTCAGATTCGCGCTGATGAGCAAGGCGGCGTTGCGGTCGGTGCCTCGGTGTCACTCAATGCCTTGTTGGAGAACGAGACAATCTGCCAGCGATACCGCGCCTTGGCAGAAGCAGCACAAAGCGTGGGAACCTATCAGGTGCGCAACCGAGCCACTCTCGCTGGCAATCTTTGCAACGCGTCTCCAGCTGCGGATGCAGCACCTGCGCTTTTTGTCCTCAATGCCAGCGTGAAAATCGAAAGCCCACGCGGGAAACGTTCTTTGACGGTGCGCGACTTGTTCGTCGGTGTCAAACAGAGTGCACTTGCCCCCGACGAGGTGGTCACAGCGGTGGCCTTGCCGGCAATTCGACCCCACATTCGCACCAAATTCCTGAAGAAACAGCGCATCCGCGGACACGACCTCGCTGTGATCAACATGGCCGGTGCCTACAACACACAGACCGGCGAGCTCTCCGTTGCGATCGGCAGCTGTGCGAAGACTCCGATCCTCCTGCCCCCTTTGGACGATCGAGTGCAAGAGAAGACTCTTGTCGATAAATTGGTCTCACGTCTAAACGAACTGGCTCAACAGGAAGTGTCCCCGATCACGGATCTACGAGGATCGGCGGAGTATCGTCGGGCGATGATCCCCGTCTTCCTTAAGAGACTGTTGAGAGAGCTTCTTTGCCCTCCGGGTGCTTCCGCTCAAGTAGGAGCATCATGAAGATGCACACGATCCGTCTGGTCGCAAACGGCCAGCAGGAAGAAGTCAACGTTCCTGCTGGAATGACACTGCTTGAGCTTCTCCGGGAGCGTCTTTACCTCACAGGAGCCAAGGAGGGATGCGGCGAAGGGGAATGCGGTGCCTGCACGGTCTTGCTCAACGGAAAACCCGTGACGGCGTGTCTTGTGCTGGCGGTGGAGGCAGATGGATGTGAGGTGCAAACGATTGAGGGCGAAGCAGTGAACGGTGAACTCTCGACTCTGCAGCAAGCGTTCATCGATGCTGGTGCCGTCCAGTGTGGGTTCTGCACACCGGGGATGATCATGTCAGCCCGAGGCCTGCTTTCACGCAATCCGAATCCGACCAAGGAGGAGATCGTAGAGGCCGTTGCCGGGAACCTGTGCCGCTGTACGGGTTACGAAGCGATCATCGCTGCCGTCCGCCAGGCTGCGCAATCGCAGGAGGGTTGTCGTGACACCTAGAAATAGTGAAGAACTTACAACCGTGGGAAAGCCGCTGTCGCGTGAGGATGCACTGGACAAGGTGACCGGAGCCGCACAATTCGTGCACGACCTTGCCTTGCCGGGGATGCTCCACGCCGCGATGTTAACGTCACCACACTCTGCGGCACGGATCGTGCACATCGACGCGACGCGGGCTCGTGACGTTGCTGGTGTTCGAGCCGTTCTCGTGGGAGAGGACCTTAACTTCCGATTGGGCCTGTACATGCAGGATAAGCCGATCCTCGCTCGTGGAGTCGCTCGCTATCAGGGCGAGCCGGTGGCGGCGGTGGCCGCAGACACTCTGGACGCAGCGCGCGCCGCATGCCAACGGATCAACGTCGAGTACGAGCCGCTCCCCGCCGTGTTTGACCCCCGCGAAGCAATGTCCAAGAGCGCTCCACTGGTCCACGAAAACCTCCACACCTACGAATACATGCAAGGCGTCTTTTCACCCAAGCCGCACTCCAACATCGCCCACCACCAGAAGATCCGCTTTGGAGACGTGACCAAAGGGATACTGGACGCCGAGCTCGTGGTGAAGGAAACGTTCTACAACCCTCCCGTGCAGCACGTGCCGATGGAAACCCACGCAGTCATTGCGCGAACGCTCCCCGACGATCGCATTGAGGTCCACTCCTCGTGTCAGTCCCCATACACGGTCCGTCACCTGTTGAGCGTCTGTTTCGGAGTGCCCCATCAGAAGATCCGCGTCCGCGTGCCCTACGTGGGTGGTGGGTTCGGTGGAAAGGCCGGCCTGCATCTGGAACCGCTGGCGATCTGCCTCTCCAAGGCGACCGGTGGTCGGCCGGTAAAACTAGTCGCAAGCCGCGAGGAGGAGTTCAACACGCTGCCGTCGCGGCAGGGATTGTACAGCACGATCGAGATCGGCGTGACGAAAGACGGTGTGATCAAAGCGCTCAAGGCGGAGTACGTCTGGGATGCCGGCGCGTACGCCGATTACGGGGTGAACATCGGTCGCGCCGCCGCCTACTCTGGGGCCGGTCCATACCGGGTCCCCAACTGCTGGATCGATTCGTACGTGGTCTACACAAATAAGGTGTTCGGAACTGCGTTTCGCGGGTTCGGACATCTCGAGGTGTTGTGGGGAATCGAGCGGATCACGGACATGGTGGCCCGCCGCTTGGAGATGGATCCTTTCGAATTCCGGTTGAAGAACCTCCTCCAAGAGGGAGACCGTACAATCACCGGTGAAACCGTGACCGCGGGACACGGACGTCCTGACCAGTGCCTGCGAGCCGTTGCGGACGCGATCAAATGGGGTGAGCCCCGCCAACCGGCACCAGAAAAAACACATCGAAAGCGAGGCAAGGGACTGGCAGTGCTTCACAAAGCCCCTGCGATGCCCACCTTCACCTCCTGTTCTGCGGTCATCAAGCTGGATGAAGACGGCTCGGCTGATATCTTGGTATCAGGAGTCGACTACGGCCAAGGAACGTACACGGCCCTGCGTCAGATCGCGGCGGAGGAACTGAAGCTTCCCGTGGAGAAGGTACACGTCACGTGGGACTGTGACACCGCCTTCTCGCCCTACGATTGGCAGACTGTGGCGAGCCGATTCGCCTACATGGGTGGAAACGCCATCATCGAGGCCGCGCGCGACTGCCTGCGCCAAATCAAGTCCGTGGCCGCCGCCGCTCTGAACACCACTGCCGACCGAATCGTTTGTCAGGATGGTCGTGCGTTCGTCGATGGGGATCCGAGCAAGGCGATCCCGTACGAGAAGCTAGCGTTGGGATACACGTTTGAGAACGGGAACAGCATCGGAGGACCGGTGATCGGCCACGGCCGCTACATCGCGGAGGGACTGACGCATCTTGACCTAGAAACGGGACAGGGCCTCCCCGCACTCTTCTGGACCTACGGCGCGCACGCGGTGGAGCTCGAGGTGGACTCGGAGACCGGCGAGGTGGAGATCCTGAAGGTCGTCACGGCACTGGACGCGGGCAAAGTGCTAAACCCGAAGACCTGTCGCGGACAGGTGGTGGGGGGCGTCGTGCAGGGCCTCGGCTCGGCATTGTGGGAGGCGTTCATCTTTGACGAGCAAGGCCGCCTGCTCAACCGGTCATTTGTCGATTACAAGATCCCGACGGCGAAGGACGTCCCGCGTGCGATCGAACCGATCTTCATTGAAACCCCGGAGCCCGGTGGACCCTACGGAGCACGGGGTATTGCCGAACATCCGATGATCTCCATCCCATCCGCGGTGGGAAATGCACTCCACGATGCATTGGGGATCGAATTCCGCGAGCTACCTCTGACAGCGGAGCGGATCCATCGCGCGATCAGGGCTGCAAAGGAAGGCCGTTGAGAGCGATTCACGTCGAAAAGGATCGGTACAACGATTCGGTCCTGCTGATGTCGATCAGCCGGGAGGTAAAGGCACTTCCTGACGTGACCGACGCGATCGTTTGTATGGCCACACCGGCAAATCTGGAGCACCTTGCACGGGTCGGATTCACGTCACCTCAGCTGAGTGAGACATCGCCCAACGATCTTTTGATCGCGGTTGATGCGGCG
>Ga0209636_10002422_pt1 | contig 19014 bp, 14 predicted proteins | sample DeeMarSWOR152_54_FD_187464 | JGI IMG/M metagenome (GOLD analysis project Ga0209636, IMG submission 187464) | Marine sediment microbial communities from White Oak River estuary, North Carolina - WOR-1-52-54 (SPAdes) (version 2) | ecosystem: Environmental > Aquatic > Marine > Intertidal zone >... | reverse complement strand
TGGAGAAGTCAACGCAATATGGGGACATAATATTCCCGCTCGTTGCTCACAACATGTTCCTGCATGTTCTAGCTGAAAACGGGATGGTCGGGCTTGCTGCCATGCTGTTTCTCATAGGTAGCTCCCTGCGCAACATGAGACTCGCGGAGAGAACCGCCGCGAAAGGTTCACCCGTTTTCTATCTGGCTCGTGGCTATCAGATTTCTTACCTGGCCTTTCTCTTCAGCGGACTTTTCACAAGCATCCAATTCAATCAGACCTTCTGGTTCATGGCTGCGGCTTCGGTGTTTCTTCTTCAGGCCGCGCGAAAGAACCTGGCCGGCCAGGCCTCCCCCCGAACGGGATAGCGCCGGGAGCCTTGTATTGCTATGAGGACCTGCAACGTACTCTTCTTGATAGAATCTCTCCACTTCGGCGGTTCAGAAGTCTTCCTGGAGAAGCTCCTCTCTCAGCTGGATACGCGGAAGTTCAGGCCGCTGGTCTGCTGCCTTCTGGAAAAGGGACAGCTTGCCCCACGTATAGAGGAACGCGGGATTCGCGTGGAAACACTGGCGTGGAAACTGGGGTCACCAATCTCGACACTCCGGGTCGTGGGTAGGCTTGTCAAGCTTCTGAGAAGTGAGCGAGTGCACCTGCTGCAGACTTTCTTCTACAGGCCGGAAATACTGGGTGCGTTTGCGGCCACGCTTGCGCGAACGCCGGTGGTAGTTGCGAGCCAGCACGACGTCATGGTGCCCGGTGGGCGACTGTCAAGGCTTCTTCAGAAGATGTCACGTCTGGTTGTTCGACACGTCATCGCAAACAGCGACGCATGTAGGCGGCACAGACAGCGTCTGACAGGGCTGGCCCCTGAAAACATATCCGTTATACACATTGGACTCTCTCATCAGCAGCTGCAGGCAGCAGGAGGAGAAAGGTCTCCCGAAAGCCAACAGGATCTCTTCGAGGAGGGTTCCGTTGTCTCGTGGGTCGGCCGACTTCTTCACGTTAAAGGTCCTGACGTGTTTCTCCGGGCCGCGGCTTCCGTCCTGCGCAGAAATGCTGAGGCCAGATTTCTTATGGTTGGCGACGGCCCCATGCGGTCAGAACTGGATTCTCTGGCGCGTGAGCTGGACGTGGCCGGCGTCGTCAGAATGCCGGGAGAGATTGAGTCCGTGGAAGGGATTCTTGCGAGTTCATCCGTGGTGGTCTGCTCTTCCAGGTCCGAAGGGATTCCGACCGTGCTCCTCGAGGCGATGGCCGCGGGTACTCCTGTTGTTGCCTCTGGGGTAGGTGGTGTGGGGGAGCTAATCAAGGACGGGGTGGACGGCTTTCTTTTCGAGAGTGAGAACAGCGAAGAATTGGCCTCGATCGTGACGAAGTTGCTTTCGGACAAGGAACTTGCATCTGACATCGGCGCCAGGGCCAGGGAGAAGGTATCCGGTCAATTCACGTTCGATGAAACCGCAAGGCGAGTTGAAGTGCTCTACGAAGCGCTTCTCAAGGACCGCCTCAACTCCCACGGAGACGACGCGGAGAGAGAGGGCTCGTTCGTGGCAACAACAATCAAGGAGGCGGAAGGCGCTAATGAGGCGTCGATGGAGAATGGGCAGCCGCTGCGACCCTTGAAGGTCCTCCTTGTCGTTGGAAAAGGAAGAATCGCGGGCACTGAGCGCCACGTGCTCGAGCTTGTCAGAGCCTTTGACCCCGAAAGGGTCCGAGCCTCTGTTCTTGTCTTCTCCGAAGGAGATCTCGTGGCCCGGCTCAGGGAAGAAGGTGTCCGTGTCTACGTGCTTAAGAAGAGAGTCAGGTATGATCCCTTCCTTCTGATTCGACTGGTGCGGTTCTTCAGACTCAATTCGTTCGACATCGTCCACGGTCATCCAGAACGCATTGCCTGCCTCGCGGCGAAACTGGCGGGTGTCCGAGCGGTGCTGATGACGTACCATCTGCTGGGTTCCGAACCGGCGATCTCTGTCGAGCCCAGCTGCCTATGGGTGATTACCGAGAGACTAAGAACCTTGGCCGTTGATTTCACAATAGCGGTCTCTCAAGTGGACAGAGAGGCTCTCATCCACAAGTTCGGACGCAGGCCCGACGAGATAAGATTCATCGCAAACGGGATTAATCCCGCGGCCGTTCCTACCTTAGAGAGGACGACGGTCTCCCGTGAGTTTGGATTCGGCCCGGAGGCGCGAGTGATCTGTACCACAGCGAGACTCTCTCCACAGAAGGGGATAGAGTTTCTCCTTCGGGCGATGGCTCAGGTGGTGAGGACCTTCCCTGAGGCCGTGCTCCTCGTCGTAGGGTCAGGGGAGCTCGAGGAACAGCTGAAGGCGCTTTCCGGCGAGCTCAGTCTTACCTCGCATGTTATATTTACTGGGTACAGGAAGGACGCTCTCAGGCTCGTGGCCGCATCGGATGTGTATGTGCTTCCGAGTCTGTGGGAAGGTCTGCCGTACTCCCTTCTGGAGGCGATGCTGGCCGCAAGGCCTATCGTAACAACAAGTGTATGTTCGCACGTTGTGTCGGACGGCGAGACAGGTCTTGTCGTTCCTCCCTCGGACGCGAATGCCCTGGCGCGGGCGATTGAGCGAATCCTGAGTGAACCTGACCTGGCCTCTCAGATGGGGAGGTTGGGTAGAGAAAGACTGGAGAGGCGTTTTTCTGCGGAAAGGATGGCAAGGGAGACGGTCGAGGCGTATGAGAAGACCCTGTCTCGCAAAACAACGCCCGTAAGGTGACGCCTTGGTTTTTACTTTGTAGGAAGAGCCCTGCTCACAGACGATGAGAGTACTACTGGTTTCTCTTGAATACCCTCCTTATAGTTTCGGTGGGGTAGGTTCCCACGTCTTCCACCTTTCCCGGGCTCTCGTTTCTCGGGGTATAGAAGTGGGAGTGCTGTCTCCCGGGCCCATAGAAGGTGCAGAGACGGACGGTGACGTCAGACACTTCACCGTTCCCATTGGCAGAAGCCCCGGCGGGAAGCTCCTTTCGTTTGCTCTGAAAGTCCCTGGTGCCGTCGAGCGGATCGGAGCCACGTTTCCGGTCAACATCATACATTCCCATTTCGGCCCGTGTGCCTTTCTGGGAAAAAGAGTGCTCCATTCAACGCCCCTGGTGGAAACGGCTCACGGCACGCATCTCGGAGAGCTCCTGGCGTTGAGGCCACTCAGGCGACTCCTGCCGAAGGAGATTCTAGGCAAGTGTTCTGTCTATCCTCTTCTGGCCGTGCTGGATCTGCTCTGCTACAGGAAATGCTCGCACATCGTCGCCGTGAGCCAACTAGCAAGGCAGGAGGTAGCCAGGTACGGAAAGAATCTGCTGAATAAGACCGTGGTGATTCCGAATGGCATCCAACTGTCCGAATTTCCACTGCAGGTTCAGTCAGTTCCCTCGGGGGAAACTGAAACGCGTTGCCTAACCGTGGCCTTCATGCAGGCACGAAAGGGGCTCGACTATCTTCTTGAAGCCGTGAGTCACGTCAAGAACACGCAGGTGCATTTCAGGATCGTTGGTGACGGGCCGCATCTTGAAAGGCTCAAGAGGCTTTCGCACGAGCTGGCGATTGCCGATAGGGTGACGTTCACGGGAAGGTTGGAAAGAGAGAAGGTGAGAACCGAGTTCAGGAACTCGCACATCTTCGTGCTTCCGTCGCTGTGGGAAGGGCAGGGAATAGTGTTTCTGGAGGCGATGGCCTCGGGCTTGGCGATTGCGGCGACAAGAATCCCTGGAGTGAGCGGAATGCTGGAAGACGGCACGAACGCGCTCTTGGTACCTCCGAGGGACAGCCGTGCGCTTGCCGGTGTCATAGAGCGACTTGCGGAGGATCCCGAGCTGAGATTGAAGCTGGCCTCAGAGGGGCTTAGATGCGTACGGGAGTACGATTGGAATCAGCTTGTTCAGCGCGTTATTTCCTTGTATTCTTCCATCTTGGAGGGGAATAAGCGTGATCAGTAAGGTGGCCGTTTACTCGACGCGCTCCGCCTCGGTCTACGAGTGCGTGAAGGCAATCTTCGAGCGACTGGAATGGACGGAACATGTCGGATGGGGAGCGTCGGTCGTACTGAAGCCGAACCTCTCCTGGCCGGGCAAAGACAAGGCTCCTTATGCCAATACGTCTCGAGAAGTCCTGGACGCGGTAATCAAGGTCCTGCTTGAGCGGACGAACAGGATAACGGTCGGCGAATCTGATGGCACACGTTTCTCGGTAGACGAATGTTTTGAAGCATCGGATTACGGGAGCGTTATCAAAAAGAACGGTGTACGCTGGGTCAACTTCTCCAGAGCCCCTTCTCGCGCCGTTGAGCATCCTTTGCTCAGGGGATTTGAGCTTCCAGAAGAGGTGTTGGGGTGCGACGTCTTCATAACTATTCCTAAGCTCAAGACTCACGGCCTCACGTATTTCACGGGAGCCCTCAAGAACCAATGGGGCTGCATACCTCGGCACGACAGAATCGTATTGCACAGGTATCTGAACGAACTGATCGTGGAGCTCAACACCCTTCTCAAGCCTGCGTTCTCGATTATGGACGGCATCCTGGCGATGGGGGGAAGGGGTCCCGTGAACGGTACCAGGACCGAGCTTGGAATCTTGCTCGGAAGTCGTGACCCGGTTGCCCTGGACGCGGCTGCAATTCGGCTCGTTGGTCTGGATCCTCTTCGTGCGGAACACTTGGTGCTTGCAGCAGAGCGGGGCCTCGGCAAGTTCTCGGAGGACGAGATAGACCTTAATGGCCATGTAGATGGAAATCTCAGCATAGAGCCCGCCAAACTTGAACATTCTGTCAGACTCATGAATTTCCTGACGAGATATCCCTTCTTCACCTATCGTATTCTACTCAACGATAGAATCTTCAGACTTGGCAAGGGAGCCGTCTCGTTCCTAAGAAGGTTCGGGCTTTCATGAAAATCCTCTTTCTCACTTCACGCATGCCCTTTCCTCCGAACAGAGGGGATCGACTGAGAGCCTTTAACATCATCAAGAGCCTGTTCTCGGACGGTCACGAAATTCACCTTGTGTCCTTCATTTCGCGTCAAGAAGAGAAAGAGATTGCCGGGGCACTTCAGACCTACTGCAAGTCCGTCAATCTTGTATATCGTCATCCAGTTGCGTCCTGGCTTTCGTGCGCGTCGGCAATTCCGAAGAGGGTGCCGCTCCAGGTGGCTTACTACTCGTCGTCGAAGATGACCAGGGTCATCGAAGAGTTGCTGGACGCCGGACGGATCGACCTAGTTTATGTACACCTTTTCAGGATGGCAGGATACGTTCCCGACGGACGACCGGAGTACAAGGTGCTTGATTTCACAGATGTTATCTCTCGCGAGATCGACATGTCCATGTCATACAGGCGCGGTATCAATAAACTTCTCTATTCAGCCGAACTTCCGCGGATAAGGGCCTTCGAGATCTCGGTCGCTGAGACTTTCAATGAGTGTTGGGTGGTGTCCAATGCAGAGGCTGAAGTTCTAAAGGAACTCTGTCCTTCCGCGAACGTTCATGTGATACCTAACGGTGTGGATTTTGAGAGGTTCCGTCCCTTGGAGTTTCAACCGGGAAACATCGTGGGCTTCGTCGGCCATCTTGGTGTGCCCCACAACGTGGACGCGATTCTCTACTTCTACGATGAGATATTCCCAGAAATATTGAGAGCGCGACCCGACTGCCGTTTCTGCGTAATGGGCCCTTCCGCTCATCGCTCGTTGCGCCGACTTGAGAAGGACAAACGTGTCCTTATGACGGGTTTCGTTGAGGACCTTAACACCTCTCTCAATCGTTCGGCCGTCTTTGTGGCTCCGCTTCGGTATTGTGCCGGCCTGCAGAACAAGGTACTTGAAGCGATGGCTGCTGGTGTTCCTGTCGTGGCCACACCTTGCGTTAACGAAGGGTTGGGAGCCCAGGTAGATGAAGAGATACTGTTGGCTTCCGAGCCCCTGGATTTCGCGCTGAAGGTCACTGAACTTCTTGGGGATGCTCCGCTGCGAACGCACATCGGCGGGAACGGGAGGAAGTTTGCTGAGAGGGAATTCTCCTGGCGTGCTGCTACTAAACGGATGGCGATCATTGGCGCCAGTCTGGGCCGCTGAAAGCCGAGAACGGTCTTGGCAATCGAGATAGAACAGAGATATGTGTGGAATTTGTGGAATAGCGGGAGTTGACGGACGCGGCTCCGAGACGCTCGAAACCCTCAGGCGGATGGTGGAGGTGATGAGGCACCGGGGTCCGGACGATGAGGGTTTCTATTGCGACGAGCACATCGGGCTCGGCCACGCACGGCTCAGCATCATTGATGTGGAGCTGGGTCGTCAGCCCATGACGAACGAGGATGAGAGTCTTTGGGTTGTCTTCAACGGGGAAATTTACAACTACGTGGAACTGCGCAAGGAACTACTTGAGAAGGGACACACTTTTCGTACCAGATCCGACACCGAGGTCATACTCCACAGCTATGAGGAATACGGAGAATCGTTCGTCCATCACTTCAACGGGATGTTCGCCTTTGCATTGTGGGACAAAGGCGAAAGGAAACTCCTTCTGGCGAGAGACCGCATAGGGATAAAGCCCCTCTACTACGCCGAAGAGGGTAGTCGATTCCTGTTCGCTTCAGAGATAAAGGCCCTGCTGGAAAGCCCGACTTGTCGCCGGGAAGTTGACGGGGCTTCGGTTGCCGAGTATATGGAGCGTTCTTACGTCACCGGGCAGAAGACCTTTCTCTGCAACGTGAAAAAGCTTCCGCCAGGTCACCTCCTCACACTCAATGGAGGTTCTCCCACGGAATCAAAGTACTGGGACGTCACCTTCAGCCAGGAGGAGGACCAGGGAGAGGACCATTATGTGGAAGAACTGGCCTGGCTTATTTCTGATTCCGTACGCCTCCGCCTGAGAAGTGACGTGCCGCTCGGTGCACACCTGAGCGGTGGGATAGACTCCAGCACGGTGGTATGTACTGCCAGCAAGCTGCTTAACGAGCCTCTAAAGACCTTTTCCGGGGCATTTGACGAAGGCCCTCGTTACGACGAACGGCAATACATAAGGCTTGTATCTGAAGCGTGCGGGACTGAGCATCATGAAGTGGTGCCCACAATGGAAGAGTTCTTTAATATCATCTCGCGTCTTGTTTGGTTTCTTGACGAGCCAGTCGTAGGGGCGGGCGTGTTTCCTCAATACGTCGTGTCTACTCTCGCGGGAAAACACGTGAAAGTGGTTCTGGGAGGCCAGGGTGGAGATGAACTGTTCGCAGGCTACACGAAGTACTACAGGCCTTACTTCGCCGATAGAATCACTGACTGCGTCAGATTTCGCTTTGGTTCAGCGGGCCCTCTGACCTTGATTCCGGATCTTTTCAGGTTCTTCGTAAACCGAGGGAAAACTGACATACCGATTTTCGTGCGCAAGCTGTCGGCACCACCTTCCTCTCTCGTGCTTTCTACGCGTCTGCAGAAGATGGCAGCCCAGATGCCCGTTCGACCGATTCCGCCGGGGCTCGGGAAGTTCGCTCAGATGCTCTACGTGGATCTGAAAGAATACCTGCAGGGCCTGCTTCACGTTGAAGACAGGACGAGCATGGCGGCCTCCATAGAGTCGAGAGTTCCCATTCTAGATCACAGAATAGTGGAACTGGCTGCCTCCATGCCCTACAAACACAAGATGCGTAACGGGCTTACAAAATACCTGTTCAGGCAAGCCGCCAGAGATAGAGTACCGGAGGCCATACTCGCAAGGCGCGACAAGATGGGATTTCCCACTCCCATCGACATCTGGTTCTCGCGCAGGGGCACTTCTCTGTTGAGATTCTTCGATTCGAAAGAAGTAGATGAGAAAGGTCTACTCGACAGAAAAAGGGCCGTCCAGGTAGTAAACGAACACATCAGGGGTGAGAGGGACCACAGCTCTCTCATCTGGAGAATGCTCAACGTAGAGCTGTGGCATTCTCTTTTCATAGAAGGGAAAAAGACAGAGGAGACGGTCGGTTTTCAGGATACCTAGGGAGGGTAACATGGCTAAAATCGCAGTAGTGGGTGCGGGTAACTGGGGACCTAATCTCATAAGGAATTTTCACAGTATAGAGGCAGGCTGTCTGCGTTTCGTGTGTGACCAGGACGAATCAGCTCTCAACAGATTGCGGGACTCCTTTCCTGACGTGGAATTCGTTTCTGATTACAGTCTGGTCCTGGACTCTCCCGAGGTTGATGCGGTGGTCATCGCCACTCAGCCTGCATCCCATTTTCCGCTGGCCAAGCAAGCCCTTGGGAAGGGGAAGCACGTGTTTGTTGAGAAACCACTGGCGCTTCGGGTTAGCGATGCAGAATCTTTGCTGTCCATCAGCAAATCAGAGAATAGAGTGCTGATGGTCGGACACCTGTTGAGATATCATCCTGCTGTTGTACTTCTCAAGCAGTACGCGGACCAAGGTGAGCTAGGAGAAATTCTATATATCTATTCAACTCGCGTGAACCTCGGCAAGGTCAGACACGATGAGAATGCCCTGTGGAGCTTCGCCCCGCATGACGTTGCTCTGATTCTGCATCTTATGGAATCTCGCCCAACAGCGGTCTCCGCCGTGGGACAGTCATACCTTAGAGAAGGCGTAGAAGACGTCGTTTTCCTCACTGTCCTGTTTGAACAGAAGCACATGGCTCACGCACATGTCAGCTGGCTGGACCCGCACAAGATCCGAAAGCTCACGGTGGTCGGAAAAAAGAAGATGGCGGTTTTCGACGACATGGAGGCATCGGAAAAGATTCGGATATACGACAAGGGAGTGGATTTCTCACCTGGTTACAGGTCCTATGAGGACGCGGTGAGCTTGCGAATGGGAGACATTCTCATTCCGCGGGTGAACATGAAGGAGCCTCTGAGAATTGAATGCGAGCACTTCCTTGAGTGTGTCGAGAAAGGAACGACACCGCTGACTGACGCAGTGGAGGGAGTGGCCGTAGTCAGAGTGTTGGAGGCAGCTCAGAAATCGCTCGAGCTCTCCGGCTCGCTGGTTGAGATTGAGTAGAAATCTCCGACCTTTGGCAGCGCCAGGTCAGGATTGGCGTACCGGGTGCAACAAGCAAAGGCGCGAATGGAAAGACGCACTATCGTCAGCGTAGTCGGAGCGAGACCTCAATTCATCAAGGCCTCTCCGGTTAGCAAGAGACTCAGAAGAAGCTTCCGGGAGATGCTCGTTCACACAGGTCAGCACTACGACCTGGAGATGTCAGGGGTCTTTTTCCGTCAGCTTGGCATACCTGCTCCTGATTGCTCGCTTGGTGTCGGTTCTAAGGGCCACGCCGAGCAGACCGGTGAGATGATGGAGAGACTTGAGGATTATCTCGTCTCTCAGTCGCCGGATTTCGTTCTGGTTTACGGAGACACGAATTCCACGTTGGCAGGTGCACTCACGGCCGCGAAGCTGAATCTTCCCGTGGCACACGTTGAGGCGGGCCTCAGGAGTTTCGACATGAGAATGCCCGAGGAGGTTAACAGGGTCGTAGCTGACAGGCTCTCCGTGATCCTCTTTGCGCCCACCCAGACGGCGGTCCAGAACCTATCCAGAGAGGGTATCTCGGACGGTGTTCACCGGGTCGGTGACGTCATGTTAGACGCACTCACTGAGCACATAGACGCTGCCCAGTCCAGTTCCCGCGTGCTTGAGGAGTTCGGTGTGGCGCAGGGGGAGTACGTCGTTGCTACGGTTCACAGGGCCGCAAATACAGATGATCCCGAGGCCCTGTCCAGGATAGTCGAAATTCTGAGAGCATCTTCCATGAAGGTTATTCTTCCGCTTCACCCCAGGACCAGGGAGGCGCTGAAGCGATCGAGCCTATACGGAGAACTGGAGAAGGCCGCTCACGTTGCCCTCACTGCGCCCCTCGGATATCTTGACATGCTGGTTCTCCAGAAGAACGCCCACGCTGTCATAACCGACTCAGGTGGCATGCAGAAGGAGGCCTATCTACTCGGGGTGCCCTGCATCACTCTCAGGGAAGAGACGGAGTGGCTTGAGACTGTCGCTGACGGCTGGAATACGTTGGTAGGCACGGAGGTAGCCAGGGCGGTGGACGCGATAAAGAGCTTCAGGCCTGCCACCCCGCGGACCGATCGGTTCGGGAAGGGTGACGCCTCGGAACGAATCTTGGCCGTGTTCGAGGATGTTCTCGCTGAGAAGCGGCGCTGACGCTCAGCAAACTCCGTTTCAGACCGGTTCGAAATAAAAACTCTCCGCCCGTCATCTTTTCCGTTGCCAGGGGTTTCATTATGTAATAGTATGCAGCAACCAGCTGGACTCTTGGTGGCGTCGGCGAATCTGGAATCCCTGCAATCTGGCCTCGCCAGCGCACAGGGAGCCCGTAACTCACTAAGACGTTGTAGCATAAAGAGCCAGAAAATTCCTTGACAAGATTTATGCCTTATCTTATTTTGGTGCAGTTACTATGCTAGGATATTTGCAGGCATCTCATTATCGAGCATTGCCAGCCTTACAGCAGGTTTGAGGCTTCTATTGCTCAGGAACACGGAGGTAGGCCTTCTATGAAAGTCCTCGTGACCGGCGGTGCCGGGTTCATCGGGTCGCATCTTGTCGAGGCTCTACTTAAGAAGGGGGACGAGGTTTGGGTGATAGATGACCTTTCGACCGGACGGCTGGAAAACATCGCGCATCTTGAAGGGAATCCCCGCTTTCACTGGTGCGGTGGGACCGTCCTCGACAAGAAGCTTGTGGCAGAGACCATGGCGCACTGTGAGCTCGTGTATCATCTGGCTGCGGCCGTGGGCGTAAGCTATGTGGTCAAGCATCCCTTGAAGTCCCTCATCACCAACATAAGGGGTGCCGAGGTAGTGCTCGAGGAAGCCAGCGTAGAGCGTAAGAAAGTCATCCTCTTCTCCAGTTCCGAAGTCTACGGGAAAGGTAACTGTGTACCTTTCAAGGAGTCCGACGATCGTGTGCTCGGACCAACGGCCGTGTCACGATGGAGTTACGCGACAGGAAAGGCCGTTGACGAGTTCCTCGCTCTGGCCTACTGCCGCGAGAAGGACCTGCCCACGGTGATCGTAAGATGCTTCAACAGCTGTGGCCCCAGACAGACCGGGGAGTACGGCATGGTGGTGCCCCGGTTCGTCACTCAGGCTCTCCTCGAGGAGCCGATATCCGTGTATGGAGACGGCCAGCAGTCCAGATGCTTCTCTTACGTGGGTGACGTTGTACGAGGAGTACTGCTTCTGGCTGACCATCCGGGCGCGGTCGGAGAAGTCTTCAACATCGGGACAGATGAGGAGATAACCGTCGAGGGGCTCGCCATCAGGATAAAGGAGATAACGGGTAGCTGTTCTCCGATCGTATATGTTCCGTATGAGGAAGCATACGGTTCTGGCTTCGAAGACATGAAAAGACGCGTTCCGGATCTGTCCAAAATAGGAGCACTCGTCGGATACAGTCCCAGTATCTCTCTGGATGAACTTCTGGTCCTTACCGTAAACGACGTCTGCCAGAAACTTGACGTCGCTCCCCCACGCGGTCTGCCTGTCGTGGAGTCTCCCTCCGTCTTTGTCGGCTGTGGCTGAAAGGGCTTGACAGTCCTACCGCACGTCTTTACTCTCCCCCAGGGTTCCCGTGACCGGCCTTTCCCTTGGACTGAGTTGTGATGACCTACCTAGTTGCCTTTCCCGTGGCGCTTCTCCTCTCGCTTCTGTTTAGCCCCCTTAGCAGAGTGCTTGCCCTAAGGTACTCCCTTGTTGATATACCGGACGGGACAAGGTTTCACACTTCACCGGTGCCTCTGCTGGGAGGGGTGGCGGTTCTGGGTGCGATTCTAGTCAGTGCCGGCCTCGCGTATTCGGTGCTTCGTTTTGAGCTCGGCTTAGCGCATCTACTTCTTGGCACGGGCTTGATTCTCTCGTTTGCCCTGGGCGTATACGACGACAGAGCCGGAATGGCGGCTCGGTGGAAAATAGGCGGACAGGCCGTCTGTTCGGTGATTCTTGTTATCGCTTGCTACACGGCAGGTTGGATAGACGCACCATACCTGTTTCCGATTCTCGTCGTATGGGTCATAGGCATTATGAACGCCATCAACTTCCTGGACAACATGGACGGAATAGCTGGCGGAGTCGTAGCAGTGACTTCCCTCGTTTTCCTCTCGCTTCTCTTCGCACAAGAGAACTTGACCGGAACGATACTTGCGGGCGCCCTGTGTGGTGCATCTCTTGGATTCCTCAAATTCAATTTCCCTCCGGCGTCTATTTTTCTTGGTGATGCCGGAAGTCTGCCCATGGGTTACCTTCTTGGTGCACTCTCCATAATGGCCGCGGGCCACGAGATTCCTAGATCCTTGCTTACGCCGATAGTCGTGTTGGGATATCCGGTGTTCGATATTACCTTTGTGACGTTGGTGAGGCTAAAGGAGAATCGAAAATTCTACCAGGGAGGCAAAGACCATTCTTCGCATCGATTTGCCGTGATGTTGACATCTCCACGGAAAACAGCGCTCGTCATCTACCTCATCTGTATCGTACTGGGCCTACTCGCTATTCTGATTGAACACGTAGACCATCCGGTTTTCTCTGTCTCCGTCGTCTTCTTGCTTTTTCTCCTGTTCATGTTCTTGGGTGTGCGTCTGAAGAAAGTGAGGCCGGATGTGACGGCGTGAACACTCTTCTGGCTGGCTCGCAGGACCCAAATTGCGTTGACGGCGTCATAGCGTTATGCTAGTTTGAAATCACAGGCCTGTGTGTAATCGTTCTGTAGAGCCAGTCAGAAGGAGCCATGGAGATGCGTCCCGCACGTTGCATCAGAATCGGAGTCGGCACAACCAAGCTGGACCAGCTGCACGGCGAAGAAGTGCAGGAAGCTCTTGAGCGTTATGTTCCCGAGGCCAAGTTGAAGTTGGTCTCTGTTCCCGTGAGGAAGGAGTATCGTGTAGGTTACAAGGGTAGGGCCGAGTCAGGTGGCCCGAATGAATTCGAGAAGGCCCTTCTTGCACGTAAGATAGACGTGGCCGTTTATAGTATGAGAGACGCGCCGTCGGAGATTCCGAAGCAGCTCAGGATTGCAGCCGTTACAACTCGTCTCACCCCTTTTGACGCCCTCCTGTCCAGAAGTAATCTTATACTCGATGAGCTTCCTCTTGGTTCACGAGTGGCCACGGGAAGCTTGAGAGTCAAGGCGCAGCTTCTGCACTACAGACCCGACCTCGATATCGTGTGGACGGGAGTGAGTATAGATGCGCAGATGAAAAGAATGGCTTCAGGAGTATTCGAGGCGGTAGTCATCTCGGCAGCGGATGCCGAGAGTCTTGGATGGCAGGACCGAGTGACAGAGGTTTTCACTACGTCGCTTTGTCTTCCGGCTGCCGGCCAGGGTTCTCTCTGCCTTGAGGTGAGGAAAGGGGAGAGAGACATACTTGCTCTGGCCAAGAGGCTGAACGATTCGGTGTCCAGAGCTGAGATCGATGCAGAGTTCTTCTTCCTGGATGCTGTAGGAGGAGCGCGCTGGCTTCCGGCCGGGGCTCTCGGTCGTACAAACGGCAAGGAACTTGTGGTAGAGGCCTTCGTCGCCAGCCTGGACGGCAAGTTTCTGTTTAAGGATCTAGAGAGCGGGAAATTGGGCGAAGAGAAGGAAATCGGCAGCAGGCTGGCGGAGAGAATCCTTGACGAAGGCGGCAGGGCGGTTCTTTCTGACCTTGCAGTTCTTTGAGGATACGGAGGGTCGTTGCCGAGTGCTGGACAGGAAGTTCATCCGCGCAAGACCAGATGAAGTGCGACGGGGAATACGCGATAAGGGCGAAGATCTCGATCTGGACGCATTTCTTAAAGTTGACGAGCGCCGACGCGCACTTCTCGCAGAGACGGACGAACTGAAGCACAGGAAGAATGTTCTCTCCGAGGAAATAGGAAAACTGAAGAAAGACGGCAAGGATGCGACCTCGCAGCTGGAGGAAGTCAGGCTACTCTCCGCGGATATGGAAGGGTTGGAAGAAGAGCTTGCCGAGACGGAGAAGGAGCTTGATGATATTCAGGCAAGAATCCCGAACATACCTCATCCGTCTGTTCCCGTCGGTCACGACCCTTCGGCAAACGTAGAGATAAGACGCAGCGCTTCCTTCCCGGAATTCGACTTTAAGCCCTTACCGCACTGGCAAATTGGAGAGTCGCTGGGTCTGTTTGACTTTGAGCGTGCTCCCAAGATAAGCGGCTCTGGGTTTCCTTTGCTCAGGGGGGTCGGCGCGAAACTTGAAAGAGCCCTCATCAGATTCATGCTTGACGTTCACACCGAGTCCCACGGCTTTTCCGAGGTGTGGACGCCTCTGCTGATCAGACGGGAGTGCCTTTTCGGAACGGGTCAGCTTCCGAAGCTCGAAGAGGACATGTATCTGTGTGAGAAGGATGACGTTTTTCTGAATCCTACTGCTGAGGTTCCTATTACCAATATCCACAGAGAGGAGATTCTCAAGCAGGCCGCGCTGCCCATCAAGTTGGTCGGATACTGTCCGAGCTTCAGGAGGGAGGCGGGTTCCTACGGCAAGGAAACAAGGGGAATCTTCAGAGTTCATCAGTTTGACAAAGTTGAGCTCGTGGAGTTCGTGACACCGGAGAGCTCGTATGACGAGCTGGAAAGTCTGCTCATCTGTGCTGAGAAGATCCTGCAGCTTCTGGAGTTGCCATACAGGGTCGTAATGCTTTGCACGGGCGATCTGAGTTTCGCGGCTTCCATGTGTTATGATCTTGAAGTGTGGGCTCCCGCAGAGAAAAGATGGCTGGAGGTCTCCTCGTGCAGTAACTTCGAGAGCTTTCAGGCTCGCAGAATGGGCATTCGGTACAGGGTCGAGGGGACCAGGAAGCTGGAATACGTGCACACTCTCAATGGCTCGGGCGTGGCTCTGCCGAGAACGCTCATAGGCATTCTGGAGAACTTTCAGACCCGCAAGGGTAGTGTGCGAATTCCCGAAGTGCTTGTGCCCTACATGAATGGTCTGAAAGAAATCTCCTGACAGCTGCCTCATCTCCACAGCACCCGGCATCGGGCGGTGATGTCCTTGAGAAATTTTAGCGTACAGAGACCTGGCGGTACTCAACTGCTGAGAGGATATCTCTTCCTCGGAAGCAGTCTTCTTGTCGCCCTCGTGTTCATCTACACAAACAGAGTCGTTCACAAGCTCGACGAACAGGCCAATGCGCTCTCAACAGTATTTGCCCGGTTCTGCGCAGCGGCGACCATCCCCGCTTCTAAAGACGAAGAAATCAAGCGCATCTACGGTGAAGTCATAAGGAGCATCACTTTCCCGGTCGTCGTGACGGATGTCTACGGCAGACCTTACGCGTGGGCTGGAATCGGGATAGACGTAGACGCCGTTTCCGAAGAAGAGGCGGCCAGAATGGATCCGAAGAGTCCTCCGGAAGGGCCGCTCTCAGAGATCGCCAGGATCGTGAGGGAACTGGACGAGATCAACCCGCCGATACCCATGGTAGCTCCAGGTGGAACGGCAGAGTTAGGCAAGGTCCACTATGGCGAGAGCCGTATAGTGAAGGAGATGCGTTGGGTTCCGTTGATTGAATTGGGGGCGGTCTTTCTCTTCATGGGCTTCGGTTACCTGGGGTTCAGGAGTTTGAAAGTGAGTGAGCAAAGGTTTATATGGGTGGGCATGGCAAAGGAAACTGCGCATCAGCTCGGAACACCTATCTCCTCGCTATTGGGCTGGCTCGAGGTCATCAAGGACAGGGCAGAGGAGACGGAAAAGAGTCAAACGGCAGTTCAGATTGACAGAACACTCTTTGAGCAGTTGGTTGACGAGATGGAAAGTGACGTGGAGAGGCTTCAGAAGGTGGCATGTCGTTTCGGTAACATAGGCTCGATGCCTAACCTTCAGCCCCAGGATGTGGTTCCGGTGGTGAGGGGAACAGTGGAGTATTTTCGCAAGAGACTCCCCCGGGTGGCGCACGAAGTACAAATTGTGGAGGAATACGAACCCGTTCCTCTTCTCAATTTCAACAGAGAACTGATGGAGTGGGCCATGGAGAACGTGCTCAAGAATTCTTTCGATGCCGCAGAAAGCTCGGGCGGGCGCATAGAAGTGCGAGTGTGGAGGAATCCGGAACAGGAGACAGTGGAACTCACGTTCTATGACAGTGGCAGGGGAATGACTGCATCGGAGCAACAGAAAGCCTTCATGCCTGGTTTCAGCACGAAGGAGAGGGGATGGGGGTTGGGTCTCACTCTTGCCAAGAGGATAATAGAGGAGTATCACGGCGGCAAAATATGGATAAAATCGAGTGAGCCTGGCAAAGGTACACTCGTTGTGATTTCTTTTCCCGTTTGACGGAGACCGGGGTTAGGTCTTTTCACGTTAGGGGCTTCAGAAGGTGGCATCAGAGAAAAGGAAAATACTGTGGGTGGATGACGAGATTGATCTGCTGAGACCCCACATCTTATTCCTAGAAGGGAAAGGGTATTCTGTAACAGCTGTCGCCAATGGGGAAGACGCGATATCGATGGTCTCACAAGAGAAGTTTGACGTGGTTCTCCTGGATGAAATGATGCCTGGCCTCGGAGGATTGCAGACTCTCAGAGGGATAAAGGACGTCGATGCCACCGTCCCCGTCATAATGATAACGAAGAGCGAGGCGGAAGAACTGATGGATGAGGCGATAGGAAAGAGGATATCGCACTATTTGATAAAGCCTGTGAATCCCACGCAGATTCTCACGGCATGCAAGCAAGTTCTTGAGTCGCGCAAGCTTCTGGAGGATCAGCTCACGAAAGAGTACGTGGAAGAGTTCAATCGCATACAGGCGCTCAGAAGTATTGGCCTGGACTGGAGAGAATGGATTGATCTTCACGTGTCCCTTTCCTCCTGGGATGTTAGATTGGACGAGGCCGAGGACACCGCACTGAAGGATTCGCACGCGGACCAGAGGAAAGAGGCAAACTCGGAATTCTGTCGCTTCGTGGAAGCCAACTATCCCCGTTGGCTGGAGGGTACGGACGGCCCGACACTTTCTCCTGCGCTGTTCGATAAGTTCATCGCGCCTCACCTCAAGGAGAACAGGAGAGTTTACCTTATCATAATAGACTGTATGCGCCTGGATCAGTGGCTTAAGGTGGAACCGCTCTTGCAACCGTATTTCGATGTTTCTAGAGACTACTACTATTCCATTCTGCCCACGGCCACTCCCTACTCAAGAAACGCCATCTTCAGTGGCCTTTTCCCGATGGAAATCGCCGAACAGCACCCGGCCTATTGGAAAGAAATCGCTGCCGACGAGCTGAGCAGGAACAAGTATGAGAAAGACCTCATGGAAGCAAATCTGCATCGATTGGGAGTCAAACTAAGCTCTCCTCCTCGCTACGTGAAGGTCTACAACTCTGAAGAAGCCAATGCCGTGAGAAGGCAGATTTCTTCCTATCTTTCCATCCCTTTTGTGGCGTTTGTTTTCAATTTCGTGGACATACTGGCCCACGGTCGTTCCGAATCTGAGATTCTTCAGGAGCTGGCTCCTGATGAATCAGCTTTCAGGTCTCTGATGAGATCCTGGTTCAGCCATTCGGTACTCTTTGACACCATGAAGGCTATGGCTCAACAAGACGCTGTGGTCGTGCTTTCTACGGATCACGGTTCAGTATTGGGCAAGAGGGCGGCTTTAGTGTACGGTGATCGGGAAACGTCATCCAATCTCAGGTACAAATTCGGTAAGAACCTGGTTTGCGATGAAAGCGAGGCCGTTCGCGTCAGGGCCCCGCGGCAGTTCAAACTCCCCGATGACATTCTCAACAAGAACTACATTTTTGCGAAGGAAGACTATTATTTCGTGTATCCCACAAAGTTTCACGAGTATGAGAGGCAATACAGGGGAAGCTTCCAGCACGGCGGCATCTCTCTGGAAGAAATGATATTGCCGTGCATCACTCTAGAACCGAAATAGACGGCGTTGGGAGCCTCCGAGCCGGATGGGGGCCTATCGCAGGCGCTTGGAAAAAGCTGTCTGGCCCGTCGGGCTCGTTTCAGTTTTGAGGAGGGGCGATTGGGCCGTTTCTTCGAAAGTGGCAGTGAGAAGGAGACATTGGCCCTCGGAAGGAGATTGGGGGGCCTGCTCTCGAGGGGAGACATCGTCGGTATTAGAGGAGAGCTCGGAGCGGGGAAAACTGTTCTCGTGCGTGGCATATGTGATGGGTTGGGCATAAGACAGCGGACAAGAAGCCCGTCTTTCACCTTCATGAATAGGTATCGAGGACCCGTTGATGTCTATCATATCGACCTGTACAGGGTCGGGGATCCTGGGGATCTTGCAACTCTGGGTTGGGAGGAGGCCCTGCGAGCTGACTCCGTGACTCTGATAGAATGGGCAGACAGACTTGGGTCTCTCTTGCCGGAATCGTCCATCCAGATCGATATGGAGGTTACGGGAGAGCAGACCCGTCGAATCCAGTTCACCACACAGACCGACAACCACGCAGCCATGATAGAGAAGCTCCTCGCCGTGCGCGCTTGAGATGAGAAACGAATCGAACATGATAGCAGCAATCGAAACCTCCACGACGTTCGGTAGTGTGGCAGTAGTCACGGACGACGGACTGCTATCAGAGATATGCATGTCTGTTCCCCAGGGACACTGTGAGAGCGTGCTTCCGATGCTGACTCGTCTGCTATCGGAAACAGGGCTGGACGTCGCCTCGCCGGATGCCTTTGCCGTCTCGCTGGGTCCGGGCTCCTTCACCGCACTCCGTATCGGCTTGAGTACAGCTAAGGCTCTTTCGGTGTCCACGGGTAAGCCACTCGTGGGCGTGGGAACGCTGGATGCCCTGTCCTACAATGTCGCTGGTCTTTGTGCCTACGTCTGTCCTATCATAGATGCCAAGAGACGGGAGGTTTTCTACTCGCTCTATCGCGACAGGAATGGACACCAGGAGAAGCTGTCCGAATACAGGGCAGAACGTCCCGAGCAGGCCGTGGCCGAGATCTCGTCTCTGTTGCGGGGGACCGGTGAGGGTAACGTCGCCTTTCTGGGGGACGGCGTGGGCTCGTGTCGAGAGCTCATCCAGAGGGAAATTGGGCCGC
>Ga0209636_10002421_pt1 | contig 19021 bp, 15 predicted proteins | sample DeeMarSWOR152_54_FD_187464 | JGI IMG/M metagenome (GOLD analysis project Ga0209636, IMG submission 187464) | Marine sediment microbial communities from White Oak River estuary, North Carolina - WOR-1-52-54 (SPAdes) (version 2) | ecosystem: Environmental > Aquatic > Marine > Intertidal zone >... | reverse complement strand
AACGTCACTATTCAAAGATTATCCAGATGCAAAATCAATTTCACAAATGAGCATCAGAGACCTTGAATTAAAAATTAAGTCTGTCGGTCTATACAGAAATAAAGCGAGAAACATCATTGCTATGGCAAGTATATTGGATAAAAAATATAATGGTGAAGTTCCAAACAGCAGGGAGGAGCTAGTTAAATTACCCGGAGTAGGGAGAAAAACCGCCAATGTTATTCTAAGCGTGGGATTCAATCATGACGCCATAGCAGTGGATACCCATGTTTTCAGAGTATCAAATCGTATTGGATTAGCTAATGCAGTAAACGTTGATAATACCGAAAAACAACTAATGGAAAATATTCCCCAGAAAAGCTGGTCAAATGCTCATCATTGGCTTATCTGGCACGGAAGAGAAATTTGTAAAGCACAAAATCCGAGATGTGAAATATGCCCGATTCAACCTCACTGTAAATATTTCTCATCATCTTCATCTCAAAGAGGATGAAATTTATAGTAAAAAAACTAATAAATCCTCTATTAAAACATATCAACTTTGTTACCTTTCTCAATTCTTTAATCCACAATTATTCTACATCTTGACAATTTGAACTTTGTCAATTATATTATTCCAGGAGTTGTCCTAATTATTATCGGATTATTATTAAAATAAATTGTTAATACCCTATCTTCGGAGGGAGGGGCATATTTCAACTTCAGGTATTATTATAATTTCATTTTTATTATTCTCCTGTACATTAGTTAACCATGTAATAACTCAAAATTCACAATATCATGAGTCGATAATCGATCTTGTAGAGGGAGAAGATTATTCAGATTGGCTGGAATATTTATGGGAATTAAAAGAAAAACCACTAAATCTAAATAGAGCATCTTTTAATGAGTTAAGTCAAATTCCTTTCCTCACTCCCCAAATCATTCGGAACATTATAAAATATCGTAAGACAAATGGTCAGATTAATGATTTGAGTGAGCTAAGGAATATACCAGGTATTAATCAAGAATTGCTTGATGCGCTTGAGCAGTTTCTTACTATACAAGAACAGTCTAATAAAGCAAAATTTATTTATCAATTTCAATCACGAATCGAGAGTCCAAAAAAAGAAGGGTATTTAAAGGATTATTACAGCAATCCCTTTTATGTCAGACAGAAACTTTTATATCAATACAACAATAACGTTTCTGGAGCTATAATAACAGAGAAGGATGCGGGAGAGAAAAATTTAACTGATTATACAAGTTTTCATGTCCATTTTAAAAATATAGCTCAGAAAATAAATCTATTAATAGGTGACTACCATATAAGGATCGGTGCTGGCCTTACATATTGGTCTACGTTCGGTATTCCTATTTCCTTGGATGCGATTCCCATTGAACCAAAATTTTCTTCAAATATAATTGGCAATAGATCCAGCAATGAATTTGGTTACTTCCGGGGAGCAGCATTGGACTATAATATCACAAAAAATTGTGAATTTACACTCCTATATTCTCGTGTTTCAAGGGATGCAAACTTATCAGAAGGAAAAAATATAATTAATAATTCTTATACCTCGGGTTTACATAGAACAACAAATGAGATAAGTAAAAGGAATACCATGAAGGAAACAACAATTGGTGGTGTATTTAAGATAAAATTTAAAAAATCCCAAATTAAATTATCTACATTATCTCAACAACTTAATCTTCCTTATCAATACTTTGGCGATAAACATTTATATTATAGTCTCACCTTCAGTTTACCATTCAAAGAGATACAATCAACAGGCGAATTTTCTTTATTTCAGGGGAAAATTCCTGCATTTCATAAATCCCTCTACTTCTCAAACAACAAAATAAAATATCAGATCATTGGATATTACTATAATCCGCACTTTTTTACTCTTCATGGAAAAACATTAGGATCATTTTATTTATCACCAAACAACCGATATGGCTCTCTTTGCATATTAAAATATCGGATCAATCGCTTTACGTCAATAAGTGCTTTTCTGCATTTATATCGTGAAATATTTAATAGTTCGGAAATTCCCTTCATTTATAAAAGCTTATATTTTGAAGTGTCTCACAAACATCGTAATAATCAATTTAAGATCTGGTTAAAACAATACTGCCGTAAAAATAATATAAGCATATCTCCTATTCTTGAGAAGAACACCAACGTCTTACGCCTTGAACACATATTTAAAGTACACAAAAGCATAGAAACTCGAAATCGATTGGAAATGAGATGGGCCAATCCATTGAAGCCGAATATAAGATATTACAGTTTTAGCTTTTTTCAACAGTTTGAATGGAATCCTTTAAGAAATTGTAAATTTATAATTCGATGGACAACTTTTGATATACCTGATTATGATCTTCGCATTTATGAATACGAAAACGATCTACCCGGATCTTATCGTTCAATTTTACTTAACAATAGAGGAATTAAGTGCTTTATTCTTTTCCATCTCGGATTAACACAGAATGTGAAATTAGATTTTAAATACCAACAACGGTATTACCCGGAGCTATCATCGGTTGGTACAGGATGGGATACAATACACCATCCACGAATACATGATTTTCGGATTTCTTTAGTATGGAAATATTAAAGGAAGTTTCATTAAATTCGTAAGACATCCAGTCTCAAAAATTAAGACGCTCATGTATATCCACTAGAACCGCTGCATGAACCACTAGAACTACTTGTCTTTCCACCGCTTATTGTTGCAAAAGTAGAAACTAATTTTTTTGTGTCTCTACTTCCACATTTGGGACATTCAACATCATTGCTCTGGGAAAATGAAACCAACTCTTCAAATTTTTCCTGACAAACTGAACAACGGTATTCAAACAACGGCATTAAAGAATCTCCACATATTTCAATTCTGCTACTAGTTTAATTCATAATTTAAATAAAAGTTACAAAAAATTTAAATTTCCCAGTTAATGTTTAATTGGGTTGAAACATCATTGGAAGTCAAGGGGATGGGATAAATTATAACTATTATTCATAACAAAAACTTAAATCAAAATCGACTGAAAAAATTAAAGCAAGGTTAATCAATTATATAGTATTGATATTCCTGTTTCCAACAGCGATTCATAACAACCTTCAATCCAGCGTTGAAGGCGAGTTTTGCAGCATCCCAATGAATCACACCTAATTGCATCCATACTACCCTCGCCTTTATCTTAATCGCATGTTTAACTATAGGTAATACAAACTCAGATCTTCTGAAAATATTAACCAGCTCAATTTCATTATCAATCTCTAGAAGCGATGAATAACATCTTACACCAAGTACCTCTTTATAATTAGGATTAACCGGAAATATACGACAACCTTTGCTCTTCATAAATTTTGCTACTAAGTAAGAATCTCTATCTGATTTATTGGATAACCCAACAACAGCAATTTTCTTATATGTCCTCAATATTTCTGGAATATTTTTATTTATAAAGGCATCTTCCATTTTACCAATTCCCTAAATTATATATTTTGATAAAAATATTACCCATCTCTCTTTTTAAAAGTAATTTGAATATTTCAAATCATTTTAAGAATATTGAATCTTAAAAATATGAATTTTTATTAATTTTAAAAAATTAGATGATAACAAATTATATTATTCATCATTTAATTATTCAACTTAATTTTTAATTATTTTTCACTAAAGTTCTTAATTTTGCATAAAAATGAATTATAATATGAGAAAAGAGATATAGCCATACTAAATCTTATTAAGGTCAATTAATAAAAGAGAAAGGAGAGGATATAACTCGAAAAGAATATATTGGTACACTGAAAAGATGGAAGATTTAATTTTGAATAAAGCATTTTCGTCATTGCTGAATGACGTTTGAATAACATCTATTCTTTTCTAGCAACTTCAAACAAATACCGTTCTCCGTAAAAAACATAACGGAGAACGGTATCTTTCATGTGATATTCACCATATTCTGTTAGTTATTTAAAACAATTGGGCGTAATTTGAGAAGATTTACTCCTATTTGAAACTCAAAACGGTATTGTTCACCGTTTGCTAAAGTAATGGTAAGCTGCCCATCAATTGCGCTATAGCTGCCTTCAATAGATGCCATTTTCCCCCGGGTTAATCCGCTGTAGATATCTTCCTGAAAAGTACCGTCCTCATTGAAACGTAACCGGGAATAGGTATTGGTTTTGGCATTCTCGGTATGCCATAAACCAATCAGCTTATCCGGAGTATTTACGACCTTCTGAAATTCAATTTCCTGATTATTTCTATTTCCTAAGATGAGAGCAGAGTTCATTTCAGAGTTATAGTAATATGATTCCAGGTCACCAAAGCACATTAATAACACTGCTATTGCCACTCCGAGAGTAAAAATATATATTATTTTCTTCATTATTTACTCCTTTCACTGTTTGAAAAAAGATAAGAAATAGACACTCTGTTTGAAAAGTCTCGGAACCGGCCGCTTATGATATTCGGTCCTTCGAAGAACATGCCGTCGTTAATGTCAAGATCTATGAGAAATCTACCAAATTTCAGACCCAAGCCAAAACTAACATTATAAACAGAGGTTTGATAAGAGGTCTCCCAGGCGTCAGCCTGATCCGGTTTGGTTTTTGTAGTGATTTTCTGATAAGCGCGGTTGGCTCCGATTCGGCCAATGAGCCAGGATCTAATGGTAGTTTCCGCTCCCAGGTATAGCCGTGGTATGGTAGAAGTGGTGATGGTAGTCTCGGTCCCATCCTTCACATCCTCTGTCATTTTCGAATATCTGTATGGATCAATTGCTACGATGAGTAGACTATTTTCGCTTATCTGATAATTTAAGCCTATTCCCAGATTAAGGTTTAACCTACTGTAATCGGTCTCTTGTTGGGGTATTCCTGGCCCTACATCGGTTTTGCGGGAAGCAGAGCCATAGCCCAGCTGGACCACTGGTACAAATTGCATTTTAAGGTCATATTGGTAGAAATACCGCCCATTCAGATTTATGCCAGTCCCGCTGTATTCATCCTTGTCTCCGGCCAGATCGCTTTCAATAGAAGGTAATTCGAGGCTAATAGAGGCATCATACAAGTTCGTGGAGTATCCACCGGCGATCTCCACATATCTGGCGGTTTCTTCCAGCCTGGGTATCCCTAAAGTAGAATCTTGGCTAAATCCGTCACGACCATATGATAACCGTATTCCAAGATCATTTTCGCCAAGCTTGGTACCGAAGTAGAGATCGCTGGCACTGTTCAGAACGATATTTAGACCAACTCCCGGGTCATATACACTGACAGGACGATTAAAATTTAATCCCAGTACATAGGAATTCACAGGTAAGCGGACTTCCGCAGAGAAGAGGCTCTCCACATCCTTAAGTCGTAATTCAGTAACAATCTCATTTCCATAGCGCATCACTGCACCAGGGAAAAGAGAAATATTGGAGTTGTCATACATGAAAACACCGGTTTGCCCCATGGAAAACACCCGGGTTTCAGTGGCGGATGTATTCAATACCAGACCGGTCAACATCAGAACAACTGCCATACAAATTAAAGAATGATTTTTCATAGTACCTCCTTAGGTTAATGTGAATTTAACAAATTAATTAGATAAACAATATCGTTTCACATACAGAAAATCACGATGTGATGTTTTCAAAAAATGTTGAATAAATTTTTATGTATTCCTGTTCAAAAATCTTGGCTGTCAGAATCGACTTATGATATAAAATTCTAAGAAGGGTGTTTAAAAAGAGTATTAATTTGGACCGGCGGAGACATAGTATAAATAATTTCTCTTACATAAAGTTCTTGAGCACTATATATAAAATAAATATTCTAGAAATAAATGGCAAGAAAATAACAGCTAAACTTAAAATATCCATGCATAAAAATTTTATTGAAACATCAAATGTTTAAAATATTTCCAGTTAAATTTATCTCTTCAATCAGTAACCTTCATTCTCTCGCTCAAGCTAACACAAATTACCACAACAGAATCGACATCCCAGAATTCTTTCATTCATACTTTTGACCACTAAAAATATTTTCCAAAAATTTCAGACTTAACTTATTTTTACTGTTGTTTTCCTTTGGATTGTATATTATCTAGAGTTAATTTATGAAAATTGTAAAAAATACAATCGGGAGCAAATATGAACGCGCAGAAGGAATTTAATCAACTTGTTGATATAATGAAACGTTTACGCAAGGAGTGTCCCTGGGATAGAACGCAGACTCCGCATTCGCTCTGTCAATACATTCTTGAAGAAGCATATGAGACAGTAGAGGCAATTGAAAATGGAGATTGGCACGAATTACAAAAAGAGCTGGGAGATTTGATGTTGCAAATTGTATTTCAAGCAGAAATTGCAGAGGAAAATAAGTTATTCACACTATATGATGTAATAAAAACTATTAATGAGAAATTGGTAAGAAGACACCCGCATGTTTTCGGTGAAGTAAAGGTGAAAAATGTAGATGAGGTTAAAGAGAACTGGGAGCTAATAAAAGTTCATGAAGAAAACAGAAAATCTTTACTTGAAGGTGTTCCAAAAAATTTAAGTGGTTTGTTGAGAGCACAAAGCTTACAAGATAAAGCAGCTAAAGTTGGTTTTGATTGGGACGATATAAAAGGTATTATCAGAAAAATTTGTGAAGAAATTTCCGAATTGGAAACAGCTATTAAGCAAAAAAAAATAGAAGAAATAGAAAATGAAATTGGTGATTTACTTTTTTCTATAGTTAATCTGGCAAGGTTTCAAAATATAAATGCAGAAAACGCATTAAGAAAAACTATAAATAAATTCATTTCTCGATTCCAATACATTGAAAAAAAATTAGCAGAAAGAAACCGTTCCTTATACCAATCTTCCTTAGAGGAAATGGATCAATTATGGGAAGAATCGAAAGATATGCTTGACATGTAAATATGCTAGAAATATTTACAAATTTGGTTGGATTACTCCTTTCATTAATGATTGTTATTCATATCTGGATAACTATCACTGCTTATCGCCAAAATATTTCATCCGTTTTTATTCCAATTTATATTTATTTGAATATATTGATTATAATCTTCGAAACATGCGCTATTTTTCAACTCCAAGATACTATTGACTCAATATCCTACATAATATTTAAAATCCAACTTATTTCAATAGCTTTCATTCCACCAATAATTTTCTATATGAATCAAAATTACCTCACAGGTACCAATTTACCCGCATTTAATGCAAAAAATATAGTCTATTTCATTGTCAGCCTTATATTCAGTGGTATAGCATTAGGTGGATTCACTTTTAAAGGAGTAACAGAACAAAACGGAATTATATATCCGGTTTATAACAATATTTACTGGTTATACCCGATCTTCTTTTATATCACCTTTGGTTTAATTATTCATTCCCTTATGGCAAAGTTTCAAGCAGAAAAAAGAAAACCAGAGATTGAAAGATTAAAAATCCTATTAACAATCATAATTCCTTTGACGATTTTATGTTTCTCATGTGCAATCTTTTTACCTCTGTGGGATATTATTCATCCATCGATTTTTTTAAGTTACATATTATTGAGTCTACTAACGATTTATCTAGCATTCAAATTTCAGATAATTGATATTGATGATAATGTCTCAAAATCTTTCATCTTTTTTGAAATTTCTGCTGCTTACTTTTTTCTAATATCTTTGATAATGCGAGAGAGCAGAATAGAACTATATTTCATCTCCATTCCTTTTTTACTCTTATTACTTTTAACTTATCACAGTCTCCAATTCTTTTGGTTGAAATCAATCAAAAACCAACAAGCAGATTCAGAATATAGCCTTGAAGATGAATTGGAAGTTCTTGTTACCGAGACTGATAAATATATTGATAACCAGGCATTATCACAATTCATTGGAGACCTCTCGTTAAAAGTACTGCGTTGTACAAAATGCGCAGTCATCACCTCTCGCTTTGATATCAGACCTTATCAAATCATTTATATTACCGGATTCCAAAAGGAAGATATAGAAGTACTACTATCTAAATCAAATTCACCATTTATTGAAACCCTTGAATATAATAGAGTAATTATAAATAAATTCGATCTTAATCCCCAATCATCATTATACCAAATGATGGAAAAATTCCAAATGTATTTAGGTATTCCTTTGGTTTCAGATAACAATTTATTAGGTTTTATATTACTCGGTGGTGAGCGGAAATTAATCAGGCTTTCTAACAAAGACTTAAAATTCGCTAAATTTCTTTCATTAAAGGCTGCTTATGCACTGAAGAATATTGATGAAATACAAAATGTTGTTCAATCTCAAAAGATGGCCGATCTTGGAGTAGTGGCGTCTCAGTTGGCACACGATTTTCAGTCCTTCATTTCATTAGTAAAAATTCATACACGCAATGATGACAAGTTATTTGAACATGCCAATTACATGGAAAAATTAGTCAGAGATTTACTCAATTATACCAAGCCGAAGGACTTACGATTAGACTCGATAAACATAAATCAACTAATCGATATGACTTTAGATTTGTTAAATATACCGGAGAATATATCTATCGAAAAGCACTATTCAGACAGTATTCCCCAAATAAACGTCGATAGTGATCAAATGAGGCGGGTATTTTTGAATTTATTTGAAAATTCGATTGGTGCCATTAAAAGGGATAGAGGAAGAATTAAAATTACAACGCGTCCTTTACGCCCCTTATCAAATTTTAGAAGAAACACTTGGCTTTACGTTGAAATATTAGATGATGGTGCTGGTATCCCAGAAGAATTCTTAGAAAAAATTTTTGAACCTTTCTTTACAACCCGAAAACAGGACGGTGGAAATGGAATGGGTCTAGCTATTGTTAGACAAATTATTACACGCCATAAAGGTTTTATTGACGTCACCAGTAAACTTGGGAAAGGTACTATTTTTAACATTCGATTACCTTATTTAATATAGGAATTATTAATGGAAGATCCCTCAAAAGTACTTATTGTTGAAGATAATGTGATGTGGGCAGAGAGTTATCGTCGTTGGATTGGTGATCAATACGAACTTATGTTAGCATTTAACAAAACTGAAGCACTTGAGCTGTTCGATAGTTTTATCCCAGACCTCATTATTCTCGATTTGGGATTACCACAAATTGAAGAAGGATTAAAACTATTAGATGAAATGGTTAAAAAGGGGCATGATGCACAAATTATTGTTGTTACCTCTTTCAAAGATCACGAATATGCGCTAGAGGCTCAGCGCCGTGGCGCATATTCATATTTTTCTAAAGGTGAAAATATTGAAGAAGAATTACCTTATCTTGTGAAGCAAGCTCTCCGTATGTTAAAACTGGAAAGGGAAAACAAAGAACTTCGATCAAAGTTAAAAGAACAAATCCATTTCGATAATATCGTATCAGTAAGCCAACCCATGCAAAAAATTCTTCACCTTATTGAAAAGATTAAAGACAGTTCTGAGGCTATTCTAATTTCAGGAGAGTCAGGTGTAGGAAAAGAAGTTATTGCACGTCATATTTACGAAAGAAGTAAATTCAGAAATAATAGATTCGTGGCAATTAATTGTGCTGCGCTACCAGCAAATCTATTAGAAAGTGAAATGTTCGGATACGAAAAAGGTGCCTTTACTGGTGCATCTAAAACAACAAGAGGTAAATTGGAGCTGGCAAATGAGGGCTTACTATATTTAGACGAAATAGCAGAAATGCCTCTTGAATTACAGGCAAAATTATTGCGAGTTCTTGAGAATAAGAGTTTCTATCGTTTAGGTGGTGAAAAAGAAATTCAAGTAAATTTTCGTCTAATTAGCGCAACAAATAAAAATTTATTAAACTTAATTGAACAGAAAAGATTTAGGGAAGATTTATATTACCGTATAAATGTCATTCCTATTTATATTCCACCTTTAAGAGAAAGGCCAGATGATATTCCTGCAATTATCCATCGTATTAAGAAAAATTTTTGTGATGAGAATGATCTATCTGAACCCTCTATAACAAGCCGAACAATAGCCTTTCTCTCACATTTACGATGGGAAGGAAATATCCGCGAGCTTGAAAATTTAATAAAAAGACTAATCATTACAGGAAGTGAAAATATTGACATACCAGACTTGCCTCCAGATTTAATTGAGGAATCCGATAATTTTCTAGACAAAGCACTGGCAAATGAGCTTACCCTCGATGAGATTTCTAAAATCTATGTGAAAATGGTCCTTGAACAAAAAAGCGGTAATAAAAAAGAGGCCTGCAAACTCTTAAACATTAATTATCGTACATTAATGAGTAAATTACAACATTAACATTTGTAATTTATGCAATCTATTTTTTGGCTAGTTGCATAAAATACAACCGGTAATTACAGAAAATCCCTGATAATTATATATAAAACAAAGTGTTAACTAGCAAATAACCCATATCTTATTGTTTTACATTAAGATATGGGATTATTTTTTTTGGCAGAATTTTTGTATTTATTAAAGATAATTATTACATAAAATCATAAATATAGGAGAATTACTATGCGCGTCATGGTTTACGAGACAACGCAAGACAGGGCAAAGCTTATCCGAGATTTGCTTAATACTTATCGTTATAAAATTTATGTAAATAACGATCATACCCCTTCTCTGGACACGATAAAAGAAATCAAACCATCACTACTTATAGTAAATGCGAACCATCCCTCTCACATCGAATTTTTAGAGAAATTAAACTTAAACAAGCAATTTAACAGGATTCCAGTAATTATTCTATCAAATATGAACTCTTTAGAAGTTTTCAGAAAATTTAATCAATTGCCACATGTTGATTACTTAGTGGAACCATTCAAGATCAAAAATTTTAGACATAATGTGGAACGTTGGATTAATTTTTCAAGCCTTTATGTGAATTGAAATAAATTGAAAAATATGCACTTTAACGATGTCCTTTTTCAGCACAATTCAATAAATAGCTATAAATTGGTCAAGCTGTTAGTAGATTAATTTATGTTAAAACATTTTAAAATTAAAAAGATCTGGTAAAAAATTAGAACCAGATCTTCTCAATTCGGATATACGGACTTATCAGCTTTTTAGGAATAAACTTCTTTCTCATTGCATTTACAAACTTTTAAACTCCCCTTCCTATACTTCCAACTATTTGTACTCTCAGAGAAGTATGCTTCTTCCTTTTTCAAAAATGTATATACATCCCCACACACCGGGCAACTTTCTGCAATTCTTTGTGATTTAGCCACTTTTGAAGCGAAATCCTGTTTCTTTGCCATTATTTATCTTCCCTTTTTTTCTTTATTCTTTATGATGAATTCAAAATAAAATACTGTATTTCGGTATTAATCTATTATTGAACTATACTATTTTACTTCATTCTCTTTCTGTTGTTTATAAAATGCAATACAATTCGGTCCTTCCAATCTGGCTTGTTTTATTGCATCTTTACCCATTTTCAAGATTTGATCTACATCTGGAGTAAGACATTTTTTTTCTACTATTCCCATACTCACATAGAAATCATAAGCATTTCCATCAGCCCAAATTTTCTTCAGACACAACCTCTCCATCAGCTTGTTCGCTAGATCCTGGATTTGGTCATTATATTGTGATGTACTCAATATGACGAAGGTTTCTGGAAATAGCCGAAAAATATAATCAGTATCACTTAGCATTGGCAAGGTTAAAGATAAAAATTCTTTAAAAACATTCCGATATTGATCAGAATTGTCTTCTTTCAACTGAAAATACAACTGTAAGAAAAGCATACTCACTCTAAGATTTAATAACGTTGCCCTTTTTATTTCTCTGGGTACATAGGATTTGAAAGCATTTAAATTATCAAGTTGGGTATCCATATCTTTATAATTTGTCTCTTTCAGTCTATCAAGCATTTGAGTGGTAAGATGGATTGTTGCTGCATGATTACCAATCGTATGAAGAATTCTCTTGTGTTGTTCTTTAAAATTCTTTGGACGCAGACTTTCCAAACATATAACTGCAATAACATCTTTTTGTGTAGAAATTGGTAAAGATAACAGCGATAAATATTCAGCAGCCGGTGTCTCATTTAAATAATATCTTGGGACGTAATTATCTTTTGACGAGAAGTCATCCACAAGTAAGGATTGATTCTTTCTCATTACCCACCCTACAATACCCTCACTTAAGGGGAAAGTTTTCCCAACCCTTACATTTCCCATTCCACCTTCCAAACAAATTATCTCCCCTTGCTCTTCATTAATTTTTTGTGAGATTGAAATCCGATCACAAGAAATAATTTCTGGTAATTTCTTTATCAAATATTTCCACAAATCTTTTACCGTCTGAACTTGATTTATTTCCTGACTAACATCAAAAAGAACATTTGCCAACCAATTTTCAGATTCATACTCGTAAAGTTTATTACTCCCAAATAATTGCACAGAAATAAGCTGACCGAAGTGCTCTACAATTTCTAAATCTTCATTGCTGTATGCTTCTTCAACAGCAGAATCTGCACATAGTACCCCAACAATATAATTTTTAAAAAATACCGGGATAGCAACAAATGATTTGGCGGGATTTTCACCGTTTTTATAATATGGAATAATATCCTTTCCTTGGGGAAGATGATTTTCAATCAAAGGGGTGCGGTTTTTTAATATTAAGCTGGGTAGGCCACTGTGAATAGAATAATTTTTCTTGGGGATTAACAATGATTCATAATCAGTAACAACATGTCTTAATATGAGTTCTTTCTTCTTATAATTGACAAAAAGTAATATGACTGTATCAGAGACAAGTATTTTCTTTATTAGCTGAAGAACGCTATTCAGAAATTTTTGGAACAGTTCTTCAACATCTTGATCATTCTCAATTTGTAACCAATCTTGTTTATCCTCTGAAAATACCAGTGAAGGCTTTTCCGATGTTTCTTCACTGTCATACGTTTTTACTTGATGAAATAGAACATATATGAAAGAAATAAATACGGTGAAAAATAATACCTTAACAATTACCCATAATGTCGTTTGAGGCAATAATGCAAGAATGAAGAAAAAAATGATTCCCAGCAAAAGTATGCTATACTTAACTTTTTCTGAAAATGAAAGGAAATAATTATTAAGCATGTATTCCCAAATTTTATCTGATTTGGGAAAATATAGAGATTTTTTTATATAAATTCCAGATGAAAATCTTGAGCAGGTTATTTAGAGCTTTCACTCAAAAATTCAATTCTTATTTATTCCCTACTTGTAATACACCCTTTTTATCTATCTGAGTACTGTCAGACCGAAGTGAATCAGACATTAAAGTAGAACTTTGGTAAGGTGTAGAAATAGCGGGAGTAGAACTGGGAACATTTACCTTCTGACTACCTGGTAATTGAGGTGCAGCAGGCGAATAATTCTCAACAGGATTAGTTACGGGTAATTCAGGTTTGTTTGAAGAATCATTGAATACCAAGAAAAATCCAACAGTTGCTAAAACAATAGCCGATCCCATAACCGGTATTTTCCAATTTTGAAAAGGGGATAGGATAAAATTAGACTTTTGATGTGGTTGAAATATTTGTTGCTGCAATTTTTGTTCAAAGTTGGGAGTAGTAGATATTTGGGGCAATTGTTTCATACTTTGTTGGATAATGCGTATCTGCCTCATTGTTTCATGACAATCCGGACAGATATTAAAATGATCTTCCAGTTGTTTACGCTGCTCAATAGGAAGTTCGCCATCTAAATAGTCTGAAAAATTTTCTTTTAGTTTGTCACAATCTGTCATAGGCGTTCCTTTACAATTTTATCATATCGTACTTTTTGGTTCAGCTTCATATAAAAATTTCAAATCTTCTTGTAATTTTAACCGCCCCCGGTTGACTCGGGATTTCACAGTACCTAAAGGAATATTAAGAATCTGGCTAATCTCCTCATATGCGAAACCTTGAATATCTCTCAAAATAATAACTTCTTTAAACTTCGTAGGCAATTTTCCAATCGCCTTCTGAATTATATTCTCCTGTATACTACTATCAACTTTTTTTTCCGGGCTATGTTCCCTATCAGGAATATCATAGTCTCTTTCTTCGTTTACAAAATTACTCACAGAAAATATTTTATGTCTCTTTCTTCTTCTCAACTCCGTTTTGGCTAGATTACCGGCAATTGTATAAACCCAGGTTGAAAATTTGGCAATCTCTTTATAATAATGCTTATTTTTATATACTCTTAAAAAAGTTTCCTGTACAATATCTTCAGCATCGGATCGATTACCAACAAACCTATAGATAAAGTTAAGCAACTGATCTTTATATCGTCTTACAAGTATGTCAAACGCTTGAACATCTCCAACTTGGAATCTCGCAATTAGCTGCTCATCAGTCACACTTACCTTTTTTGCTTCTTCAGTTTTCGTAATCATGTAAATTTCCGTTTTAAACGGTTTTTATTTCTCGAAGTTCCCGATTAATTAAATTAAATTTATAATCTCATGGCTTAACAAGTCAAGAACAATTTGGGGCGCTACGGTACTGCTCTTTAATGTTTTATCTGCTTCATATATCAATTTTAATACTCTATTTATACTACTTAGATTCCATATTTGAGACTGTATCTTGTACTCCTCAAGATATTTTCGGTATATTTTTAATTCTTTTGCCAATAACGCACTATCTGACATCTTATAACGTGATAAACCTAACAACTTCCACAAAATGAAATAATGTCTAAGTAATTGGCTAATAATTTGCTGAGGAGAAATACCACTTTCTAAGAGGTGGAGTAAGGTAAAACTTGCTTTTCCATAATCCCTGGTAGCAATGTATCGATTTAATTTGAACACATCATGAGTTGCATATGTAGATGCAATATTTTCCACTTCTGACACATCTATAATTTTATTATCCATGTAAAATTGACAGATTATGTTTATTTGCCCTGTTAAATCTGATAAGTGATTCCCAACCAGAAAGATTAATGAATCAACAGCGTTCATCGTCACTTCTTTTCCAAATTTATCGAACTCATTTACTATAAAATTTTTTAATTCATCAATTCCCAAAGGAGATAAATTTATTAAAGTCAATTTTTCATCCAGACTTTTCAACCTCGATTGATTTAAGTTAGATAAGACAGTATGAAAAATTATACATATGCCTTCCAGGTTTTTCGATAAAAATTTTGACAATCTTTCTAGATCCGTTTGTTTTATCAATTCGGCCTCTTTCAGAAGTATCACTTTCTTTTCCGAAAATAAACTCATGCCTGAACCAAGAGAAATTATTTCATCTACACCTTGATCGGAGACAAAACGAACAAAAAAGTTTATTTCCGGTTCCGATTTCAATAAAAACTTCTTTTTGATCTTTGCAATCAAATCATCTGCAAGTTGATTTTCTTCTCCAAACATCAGATAGGCAGATCTTATCTTAGTATTATTTATTTCCTCTAGTATTTGTTGATAATCATACATACGAATAAATTGATTAACATTTAATTTTTTTTGAATTTGCTATCTTTTTCTTTTTTAAAAGCAATTTTAAGAAAATATAATAATCCCCCCCAAATGAATCCAAAGGTTACTAAAATCATTATAATAGATGTAGATTTCACTTCGAATTTAGCTTTTTCTCATTTTTCTAAGTATTAAAAGGTTTACGGAAATCAATATTAACAATAAGAAAAACCATTGAGCAATACAAGTACCAAGTGAATCTGATTGAAATGGATTATACCATCCCTGTGGATTCCAGCCAATTGACCTATATAACCACCAGCACAACAAAACTAACGCTTCAACTGGAATGAGATATTTTAAAACAATATCAAACCACTTCCCAACTTGTAAATCACCTTCAACAATATTAACAAACGTTTGTCGAAATTTTTTCACTCCATAATGGATGACACTAATAGCAAAGAAAAGGCCACTTATAATTAATCCTAGACCCCACACCCAATCTTGATTCTGAAAAAATTTAATTGACATGGCAGATGGAATACCTAAAAGAGCAGTAATCACACTTATAATTGGTAGCGCTTTTTTACGAGGCAAACCAAAATCCATAATAATCCTTGTTGCAAGTTCTAACATAGAAATCAGCGAACTTATCGCTGCAAAAAATAATCCTAAGAAAAACACCGAAGTAAAAAAAAAGGATGCTGGTAATTTACTAAATAATTGTGGTATGACAATAAAGCTCAGACCATCATTACCGGCTTTGAGAGCAGCTTCTGCATCTGCTAAAGTAGGTGCCAACGAAAAAATCGCAGGAATTATAGCTAAACCGGCGAGAAGAGATGCAGAATTGTTACCAAATCCGGTAATAAAGGAATTCAATACAATATCTTCCTTTTCTTTCATATAAACTGAATAAGTAAGAATTAATCCCCAAGCCGCCCCGGTAGACCAGGCAGATTGAGATAACCCTTCCAACCACACTTTATAATCGAAAAGATACTCAGTTCGAATTCCAAAAAAGTAGTTCAAGCCCACAGCAGCATTTGGCAAGGTTAAAGACCTAATAACACCAACAAATAAGAGAAGAACCAGAGAAGGAAGAAGAATACGATTTGCCCGTTCGATTCCCTTGTTCACACCTTGATAGATAACAAGGCTTCCGATGATTAAGGCTATCAGATGAAAGAAAAATGGCTGATATCCAGACACAAACTGGTTCCAATAATTACTATGATCAGCTCTGGAAAGATTTCCGGTAATAGATACTAGAAAATATCTTAATGCCCACCCGGTGACTACAGAATAATAAAACATTATCGCCATCGTACACAGAGCAACGAAACCACCCATCCAAGCAAAATTTGAACCCATGTATGTAGCAAATGACCCAATAACCCCTTTGCGAGTTCTTCTTCCGATAGAAAATTCAACAATTATAAGAGGTATTGACCAGAGAATGAGGAAAACCATCCATGGAATAAGGAAGGCGCCACCATATTGGCCTGCCAGTCTGGGAAATCTCCATATATTCCCAGCACCAATTGCCATTCCAACTGTTGCAAGGAGTAGAGTCCAACGAGATGAGAATCTTTCCTGCTTTACCATCGAAAAAGTTGATGAGCATTTGTGAATGTTTTTTGGCATATTTCCTTTAGAGATATATGAAAAATTTCGGATAATTGCTTAGCCACATATTTTACATATGCCGGCTCGTTTCTTTTGCCACGATACGGTTCTGGCGCAAGAAAAGGTGAATCTGTTTCCAGAAGTAAGCGATCTAACGGAATACTTTTAACCAAACTATGATTTTTAAAATTTTTAAAGGTAATGACACCGGTAAATGAAATATTTAAGTCTCTATTCAAGTAAAATTGAGCGTCTTTGCTGTTTCCAGAAAAAGAATGCATTACCCCCTTCAATGATTTTACATTATATTTATCAAAAAAATCTTGCATATCCTGCTGTGCCTCTCGATTATGAACCACTACAGGTAAACTAAGCTCATCTGCCAGGTCAATCATTTTCCCCAAAATAATTAATTGATTGCTTAAAGGAACCTCTTGCCAATAAAGATCAAGACCAATTTCACCAATAGCGACTACCTTCTCTTCATTCTTTGCCAATTTCTTTATTTCTGAAACATCTCCAGAACTGAAATGATTTACATCAGTGGGATGGATGCCAACTGCAGCATAAATGTTCTGGAATCTATTAGCAAGTTTTACAGAATCCAAGCTAGAAGACAGATCGGTACCGAGCGTTAAAATTCGGGATATTTTCCCCCTTTCAGCTCGTTCCAGGACGCGCGGCAAATCTTCTTTGTACTGATCTAAATGTAAATGTGTATGAGTATCGCTTAAGCACATGAAAAATTATTAAAAGAAAATCCAGGTAATTAATATGAAGATCGGAACCAAAATTATAATAGAGTATATCATATAACCAAAAAAACTGGGCATTTTTATATTTTGTTCCTCACATATAGATTTCACCATATAATTGGGTGCATTTCCAATATAAGTCATCGCACCAAAGAAAACCGCACTGGTACTTATTGCTAAAAGGTAATTTGGGGATTTAGCTATGAGACTCGCCACTGCCTTGGCTTCTGGCATACCAGGATAAAATTGCCCAAGAGCTGTACTCAGAAAGGTTAAAAATGTTGGTGCATTATCCAAAAAACTGGACAATGAGCCAGTCACCCAAAAGTAATGCCATGGTTCTTTTACTGCCTTTATAATAAAATTCATATTCCCGCCTGTTCCTGCCCTTAACATGGCTAAAGCAGGAACAATAGTCATAAAGATTCCAGCAAATAATTTTGCTACTTCCTTAATAGGATACCAGGTAAATTCATTCCCTTCTCTAATAGACCAGGCGGTTGTTCTCAGTGAAAGAATACCCATTAATATGAGAAATATATCTCTAATTATACTTTGAATGGTTACCTGAATACCAAAGATTGGAACTTCTCCGATGCGAACCAGACCGCTAAATAATACTCCACCCATAATACCTATCAAGAAAACAACATTATGAAGACCTTGTACACTCAATTTCTTACCTACAATCCCAGCTGATAGAACTTCTTCTTTACTCTGTTCATATCTTTTTTTAATCTCTTCCTCATTCATACCTTCTGGAACTTGATAATCGTAAGCTTTCAAGTATTGCTTCTCATGCCAATTTTCTTGCCGAAATAGAATGGTATCGATAAGAAAAAAAAGACCAAGCAGAATACCTGCAAGGAAAGCCATATGCGGGAGCAAGTTAAAAGTCCAAAAGAAGGGAACATGATGTAAAAATCCCAAAAAAAGTGGTGGATCTCCAAGTGGAGTAAGTGAACCCCCAACATTCGCTACCAAAAATGTAAAGAACATAAAAATATGCACTTTCGACCTTCGATATTTGTTCATACTGATAACAGGCCGAATTAAAACCATTGCAGCGCCGGTGGTTCCAATCCACGATGCCAGAAACGTTCCAATGAGTAGCATTATTAAATTTGCTAAAGGTGTACCAACCAGCGAACCACGAACCAAAATACCACCAGCCGCAGTAAATAAAGACCATATTAAAATAATAAAAGGAATATAGTCGGT
>Ga0209636_10002420_pt1 | contig 19021 bp, 10 predicted proteins | sample DeeMarSWOR152_54_FD_187464 | JGI IMG/M metagenome (GOLD analysis project Ga0209636, IMG submission 187464) | Marine sediment microbial communities from White Oak River estuary, North Carolina - WOR-1-52-54 (SPAdes) (version 2) | ecosystem: Environmental > Aquatic > Marine > Intertidal zone >... | reverse complement strand
TAAGCGAGATTTTTTCTGTCGATATCAGCACGCGTTTCAAGATAGTCAACAGACCTTCTGAAATCTTTGACAAGCTGGATTCGCCATTCCATATACTGATAGGAATCCATTGCGAAAGAGGTTTTTGATTTTCGCTCGAAAGTCCCTTTGTAAACAGGATAAAGGACAGCCCTTCCGTTGGCCACAAGAAATGATAGCCTATCTTTGTATTCCCGGTATTCTTCCAGGTTTTGACTTGACTCTGATTCAAGAGAACCCTGACCCGGAAAATAGACAACAGTTTGATAAGGGGTCGGAATGTTTTTCGGCAGAAAAAGATAGACAGCCATCCGTTCATTTCCGTAAGCTGCATCAAAAGAAATTTTTTCCTGGATCCAATCTTCGGCGCTCTCGTCCCGGCTTTCAATCTGGACGTTCAAGTCTGTCTTGTCGTATGAGAACTGATCTTTATATATGTTAAATATAGAATCAGGAACAGGCTCTTCCTTGTAAAAATCGATCGTTTGCCGGATATGGGGCTCGAATGCCCGGACAGGGATTTTTTCAGAATCTATATACTTGACACACCGGAAGCCATTTTTTGGAGACCTGTCAAACGCAGGGATTTGACTCCAGTTGCTGAACAAATAGGCAGCATCGTTCCAGGCGCCGCCTCTGATAACCTTACCCTCCTCTGTTTCATTCCAGCACCATTCACGGACATTACCTCCCATGTCATATGCTCCATAAGCGGTGGGATCATCGTGGGTTCCCACAGGAGCCGGACCTTCACCCTTGAAATTGCTCTTACTCGAAATATACGAACGATATGTGCCCCACCGGTGAAGGAGGGGCGTGTATTCTCCGCCAGTCATTCCCCAATGCAGTCCTGTCGGTAAACTCTTTCCTGCATACTCAGCATAGGCGGCCGCTTCATACCAGCTTACCCCTGAAACAGGATATTTCCCCTGGCCCGGAGGAAAATCCCCTGCACGCCATGTGGCCGGCCCGGGCCTTCCCGTCTGGTCTACGAATTCTGCCACGGCCTCATCCCAGGAAAGGGTTTTATCATCTTTCATAAAGTTGTGCTTCCAGTATTTTTTTTCCTGATAGCCACCTGCATCCACAAATTCTTTGTACTGGCTGTTAGTGACTTCATATTTATCGACAAAAAAATCTTCTATCCTGCCGAAATCCGTCTCAGCACCTGCAACTCGGACCATACCCTCCGGAAAGCTTCCTTTCTTGTCCAAAACCCTATGAATCGAGTTGGGAGACATAAATGTTTTTTTATTGTTCAGGTCCCAAATAAAAGTAGAAGTTACGGCCACGACAGGCTCATATCCTTCCTTTTCCATCCTCAATTTGACATACCCGATAGGGACGGGGAATCCTTCGATCGGAGAGATACCGATGTCCTGCCATTCCTGATCTGAATCAGAAATGGCTTTCATGGAGATGCGCGCAGCTGAGGGCTCTGTTTTTATATCTATATTCACAGAGCATAAAGATAGAAGACCGGCGAGTCTGGGATCATTCGGAATATATTTTTCCACACTCTCTGCCAGTCGAAAGGCCTTTATCCTATTAGCTAAACCTGGTTCAGAGTCTGCTATAAGCCTTTCAACTTCTGGAAGAATGACTTCCTTGGCCCACCGGATTTTTGACTGCCGGTCAAAGAACCAGACAGCAGCCAAGACGATGGCAGCGATGATGAGGAGTGCTGGGGTGGCCACGATGGGCCTGCGGATTTGACGGAGAAATGAACGGAATGAAAAAGCACCCAATTCCTCAGCCTTGAGGCTGTCTCTGTACTTATGAAGATCTTTCAAGAGATCCGCAGCGGATTGATAGCGAGCCTCTGGTTTTTTCTTCAAGGAACGCTCGATGATTTGCTGGAGTTCTGAGGGAATCTTGGGATTCCAGGCTGTGACAGGTTTGGCTTCTTCATGAACGACAGAATAGAGGATAGAGGCTTCCCGGTCTCCCATGAACGGGAGCTGGCCGCTGAGCATTTCGTAAAGAACGATACCCAAAGACCAAATATCCGTTCGGTGGTCGACCTCTTCGCCGCGTGCCTGCTCGGGTGACATATAGGCCACTGTGCCCAGGGTCGTTCCTTCTCTTGTCAGAAGTGTGCCTCCCTTGACCTTGGCCAATCCAAAATCCATGATCTTGACCTGGCCTTTTTCCATAATCATGATATTGGCGCTTTTAATATCTCGGTGAACAATCTCTTTCCTGTGCGCCTCTTCCAATCCTTCTGCCACTTGAATGGCTATGTCAACCGCTTCTTTGATCGCGATCGGACCTCTATCTATTTTGTTTTTCAGGCTCTGTCCTTCCACATATTCCATCGCGATGAAGGACTTGCCTTCCTCCTCATCGATCTCATGGATCGTGCAAATGTTGGGATGGGAAAGGGCAGCAGCCGCCTGGGCTTCAAGAACGAAACGATCCCTGGCATCCTTATCCTTTGTCAGCTCCGGAGGCAAAAACTTGAGCGCGACATTTCGTTTGAGCTTCGTATCCTCGGCCTTATAAACGATTCCCATGCCTCCCTTACCCACCACATCGATGATCTTGTACTTTTCTGCCAGTTCGGTACCTGCTGCCAATTCAGCAATCGGTCTGAGAATGGTGCGTGTGTGGGACAGAAAAGATTTGTCTCCTGGATGGATGGGAGTTCCGCATTTACTGCAGAACTGGGAATCATCCAAAATCTCAGCCTGGCACTTGGGACATTTCATGCCGACCTCCCCTCAAATCATCAGGCAAAGGATATCAAGGAACAGAAAAGGTGTCAACAAGAGTGACATGTCAAGATATTCATGAGTTCATCCTTTTCATCAGGAGAAACTTCCCTCATGATTTTCTTTTGCTGCAAAAATCCAAGCAAACAGGCTGCTGACAACAGAAATAGGATTATTTTCTTGACTTTTTCCCTCATAAAAAGATTCCCGATGATTAATCTTTAAACCATTTTCAATAAAAAAGAAAGCCAAACTTAGGAAGATTTTCTTCTGATGCTTCTATTTCTTGGCGAAATGATTCAGACCTTTACTCTGCCCTTTGTCTTAGCGGAATTTCTAGAAAACAATAGCTTAAAACGTTTTGATACTGGCTGGATAGATGATCGAGCAGCGTTGTTTTACCTTTCCATCTTAGACCGAATAAAAAGAATGATTTTTTCTGTTTGATAGTCTGTCGAAGCTCTTTTTCAAGATTTCTTGCTATCATTATTCCCAATCTAGCCGAAATTGAGGACTATGCTATTAGAGCAGGAAAAAATTTACATAACGATCTTTGATTGAAAGCTTTCCTCAAGAAAATTGGGAACAACGATTGAAAAAAGAAATTGAGCTGTGATATCTATTATCTAAGCCTTTCTTTAAATTAATTTCAAAGGAGGGAATCAATGATCAAAAAAATCCTTTTAGTGACAGTGGTTGTTTTCATCCTGAACTGTATTGCAGTTCCTTTTTTTGGTACTGTGGAGCAGGAGCTAGAACCTTACTCCAAGGTGAAAAGCGTCATCATCACCTATGAGTACTACGGTCTGGATAAAGGAACGGTCACACTCTCCATCAAAGACAACGGCAGCTATGTGCGTCGGGACGAAACCAGGATAATGAAGTCCAACGGAAACGAGAAGACATACAAATACTTTTATCTCATGACACCTGAGAATTTTTATCAGGCTGATCTTCATTCGGGTAATATGGCCATCAGGATGGACCGTCCGGCTGATTTGTCAACCATGATCCTTATTCATGAAATCCTGTATGGGGAATCAGCAGAGTCTTTTGAGACAGAAAAACGCTACAAGAAAGAAGCCGAGGAACGTGTGGCAGAGCAGCTTTGCAAAGTCTATTACGACGAGACAAGCGCTGAGAAATACTGGATTTGGAATGATATCATCCTGAAGAACGAGTCCCTGGACTGGGAAACCAAAAAGCCCAGCGGAAAACGGGCTGTCTCCGTAGAGCTCGATCCGAAATTCCCAAAGGAGACATTTGAAGTGCCGGAGGACTTGGAAGTCATCGGCCGGACCTAGTTCACCATCTAATATTTCAAGCCCACTGTATGCTCCCACTGCGCAGGTCAGTCACTTTAGCGATTCTCAGTTTTCAGCTTCCTTTCAAGGCTAGATATCTCACTCCGCTTCGACCTCCACCCTAGGTCCCCCTCGACATCTTTTTGGACCGTGAGCTATACTCTCTCGTTCATCGCATCCGAGCGCGTGAGTGAAGGCGCAATGAGCAAACTAGACGATCCTGATCAGCAGTGGGATAAAGATACTCTGAAGCCTGTTTCCAGAAACTTTTTTTCCTTCCTAAGTCAATTTTATTAGATTTAAATGAAAAGTCGGCTTTCTAATTCAAGTATTTTTTACTTAAAGGCCATTTTTCAGCCCAGCTTCATCCGTTTCAATAACGCCTTGTACCGAGGATCGCTTTTGATGGCCGGATTTGCAGTATCTATGTAGACCGGGGTAAACGGCATCAATGTCTCCCGTTCCTCATAGGACTTATCGAAAAATTCAAATGCCCGATCGAAGTCGTCCAGGGCGGCACATAATAAGGCCATGCACCAGGATGAAGCATACGCCTGTTTCCTCAGTTCGACCAGTTCATCGAGAATTTGAACCGCTTTCTCTTTTTCGCCTCTCTTGGTGTGGATCATGGCGATCACCCCTTCTGCCCAGCCTGGAGATACTCCCAATTCTTTGCTCTTCTTTAACATCGAGACCGCAGTGTCCATTTCCCCTTTATACATATACGCCCATCCCACATGGAAGTAGGCCAACCCGATATTCGGTTCGAGTTCCATGGCTTTATGGAATTCATCGATCGCCTCATCGTATTTCCCGGCAGCCACATGGATGCCTACGGAAAAAGCGTAGAAGATGGGCATGAGCGGATCCACCTCCTGAGCCAGCTTGATCTCTCTGATCGCCTCATCGAACCGGTTCATGGCAACACAGAACCAGCCGTTCCAGGCATGAGCCCAGGAATGTCCGGGATTGATGGCAAATGTGCGGCTGAAACTCCTTTCTGCCGCATCCCAGTCATACTCGTAATAGTAGGCGATCATAGCCGTCAAGGCATGGACTTCGGCAAGATTCTGGTCCAACTGCAGGGCTTTCTGGAGGGCCGCCTTGGCTTTGGGCATCGTCTCCTTCGGCAAAGCCAGGTCGAGGCTGCTCATGGCTCCGTAGACCATGGCGACGCCGGCGTGGGCAGAAGCCAAGCCCGGATCCCTGTCCAGCGCCTCCCGAAAATACTCCAGGGCCTTCTGCAGGGTTTCCATGTTCAGTTTGAAGGCGAAATAGATTCCTTTGAGATAAAGAGTATACGCCTCGGCATCGTCTGTGGGACGTTTCAGGAGAGCCGTCTTCTCCCCCTCCAAGAGCTTCAGTTTCAAGTTCTCGACGATGGCCAACGAGATTTCATCCTGGATAGCGAAGATGTCTTCCAGGTCCCGGTCGTATTTTTCCGACCAGAGGTGGTAACCGTCATCGACATCGATCAACTGGGCTGTGATGCGCAGCCTGTTGCCTGCTTTTCTTACGCTTCCTTCAAGCACTGTGTCCACGCTCAACTTCCTTCCTATCTCCCGAATATCTTCGTCCCTTCCCTTGAAAGAAAACGCAGATGTCCTGGCGACGACCCGCAAATCCTTTATATGAGCCAAGGCATTTATGATCTCTTCTGCCATTCCTTCGCAGAAATATTCCTGCTCAGGGTCAGCACTCATGTTTTTGAACGGGAGGACCGCGATCGAGTTTTTCCATTCAGGAGTCTTCACGGATGGGAGTTTTTCGACTTCGATATTTTTGATCTCGGATAGGATTTCTCTTACATTCTGGTATCTTCTCTCTTTGTTTTTCTCCAGACATCTCGAGACTATGTTGCCGATACCTTTATGTTTCACGCCGGCAACAAAAGGCGTGTCTCTCTCCGATGGCACCTTTCCTATCACCATTTCATAGAAGATAATCCCCAACGAATAGATGTCTGACCTCTGATCGACTTCTCTGCCCTCCACCTGTTCTGGACTCATGTAATCAGGTGTCCCGATCATGACTCCTGCAGCCGTTATCCCCTCTTCTCTGAGGGATCGGGCTATACCGAAATCCATGATCCGGACACTGCCTTCTCTGTCTATCATGATGTTGGCAGGCTTCAAGTCACGATGCACCACACCCAACTTATGAGCTTCTGACAGCCCTTCACAAACCTGTTTGGCAATTCTCACGGCTGTCCCGACCGCCAGTTTTCCTGATCTGTGTATGAAACTTTTTAAATCTTCGCCGCGCACATATTCCATAGTGATAAAATGTGTTCCTTCTGCCTCTCCCAAATCGTACATTCCACAAACATTCTTATGACGGATATTTCTGGCAGTCTTCAGCTCATTCCTGAATCTTTCGATTGTCTTCTTATCTCTGGCAATTTCAGGTTTGATCATCTTGAGCGCCACTTCCTGTTTTAACTTCGTGTCCTCAACTCGGTAGACGCTTCCCATTCCCCCTTTGCCCAACCTTTCGATGATTTCGTATCTACTGGCAAAAGTGCTTCCTCTGGTGAATTCTCCGGTAGGTGTTTCAAGAGTTTTAGTGACAGAGACTTCTAAGGAAGGAAGCGGAGCGGCGCACTCTTTGCAGTACTTGGAGTCGGAAGGATTGTCCGTATCGCATTTAGGGCATTTGATAACCACAGTTTACCCCTGAAGTCAAGTGACAAAAGCATAACAAGGAATGCGAGGAGAGTCAAATGGATCTCCTCTAATGATCTTTTTAAAAGATCGATGGGCTAAATAAACTTAACACTCCCGATTCTTATCTGACCTTTTCTCGTGTTCTAAGGCGCTCGAATAACATATGAGCTACTCCGGTTGTCGCATAAATGCAGGCAATTATGAGCAAGGTCCAGGGAATATTATGCGCCATATAGATTATTAGCAGAATAATCGTGACGCTCATAAACACTAAACCAAGAATGATGGGAAATATTTTGCTTTTAGTGGCCTTATAAAGCCGCATATTCGCTATATTGACTGCAATGGAGACAAGTAGGAAGGTCATGCTTGAAAATGAGGCAATGAACTCGAGTCCGCCAAATACTGTCAAGGTTGAGGCAAGGAAGGTTATGATAATAATTCCTACTACGGGGATATTGGTGCGGTTGCGAAATGCAAAGGCTCTGGGTGCCAGCGAGTCGGTTGCGATCTCGCTAGCAAGACGAGAAGCTCCGAACAAAGTTCCGTTGATGGCGGATGAGGTTGCAAATAGTGCGGCGATATCCACCAGCAATACACCCACTTTTCCCAATATAGGTTTAGCGGCAACTGCCAACGCATATTCCTTGGCTCCAAGCAAAGCACCAGGGTCTAAATTACCTACAGCAACGATGGCTATGGTTATGTATATAATTGAGGTTATGGCAATCGATCCATACATACCAATGGGAATATTTCGGTCTGGATTCCGGGTTTCTTCAATGACACTGGGTATTAGCTGAAAGCCTTCGAATGCCACAAAGATCAAAGCTCCTCCCATGAAAACCGAATGTGCTCCATTGTTAAATAGAGGCGAAAAACGTGTAGTATTGAGAGTAAAGAAACCCACCCCTCCAAGAAGGGCCAGAATGAATATTTTGATGTAAACAATAATGTCCTCGGCACGGCCCATAAATTTTGTACCCAGGATATTAACTCCCATGAAAATCCCAAGAATGAGAATAGAAAGCAAAATACGAGCTAAATGCGAACCTTCCGCTCCGAAAAGATGGGAGGCATATGCACCAAAAGTGAATGCATACAGCGCTAGGGTGCCGACGTAACCAACAACGACAATCCAGCCAGCTATTCCGGCAATAAAGAGCTTTTTTGGGTATGCACGCTCAAGATAGGTGAAGCTTGCCCCATCTTTGCGATACGTAAGTGCCAAACGGATATAGGAATAGCCAGCAGAGATGGCAATCAGACTTCCTACTGCAAATGCCAGAGGGGCTGCGTGGCCACTGATACCAACAGCGAGGCCGAGAACAGAAAAGATTCCTCCCCCGATCATTCCTCCAACACCAATGGCAATGATCTCGAAAGCTCTCAGTTCTTTGGCTTGTTTCCCTGAATTATTGTTTTCCATTTCTTTTTCTGTTTTTAATTCTAAACATAGACGGTTCTTTTATCAAAATGATTTTTTACTCTCAGATGGTCAAATTACGCCCTTAAAACCTCCTCTTGGTCCTCTGTGATGCTTCGAGTTGCCACAGTCCCTATCTTCATTTGCATTGACTCTGTTATCATTCCTTGGTATCCTTTCCTCGACCAACAACGGGAAAATAAGGGGACGGCAATGACAGTTAAATGCCCCAAATGTCAGACTGATAATCCTGAAAACGTGAAATTCTGCGGGGAATGCGGCACTCTTTTGCGGTCTGTTCGGGGAACAGATCCTACAGATATTGACCAAACAAATGCAGGGCCAGATCCCCGATCTGGTCGTCCCTCTGAAGACATTCCTGACCTTACAAAGACCATGGAAGCGCCCAGGGAAGAGCTCACGACGGGCTCCACATTCGCAGGCAGGTATCAGATCATCGAAGAACTCGGCAAAGGAGGTATGGGACGGGTCTACAGGGTGTTGGATAAAGAACTCAAAGAGGAAGTCGCACTCAAACTCATCAAACCTGAAATCGCAAAGGACAAAAAGACCATCGAACGCTTCAAGAATGAATTAAAAGTCGCACGTAAGATCAGTCACCGCCATGTCGGCCGCATGTACGAGCTTATGGAAGACAGAGGCACCCATTTCATCACGATGGAGTATGTGCCGGGACAGGATCTGAGGGGGTTGATAAAACAAATGGGTCAATTGACGACAGGGAAAGCCATCGCTATCACCAAGGAGATCTGCGAAGGCTTGATAGAAGCGCATCGTCAGGGAGTTGTGCACCGGGATTTAAAGCCATCCAATATCATAATAGACAGACAGGGAAATGCCAGAATACTGGACTTCGGGATAGCCCGATCTGTCGCAGGTAAAGGGATCACAGGTGCAGGAGTGATGATCGGGACGCCGGAGTATATGTCTCCAGAACAGGTAGAGGGGAAGGAAACAGATCAACGATCCGACATTTATTCATTAGGCGTGATTTTGTATGAGATGGTGACGGGAAGAGTGCCTTTCGAGGGAGATACGCCCTTCACAGTAGGAGTCAAACAGAAAAGCGAGATACCAAAGGATCCCAAGGAGTTGAATAAACAGATTCCCGATGGTCTTAACCATGTAATCCTGAGATGTCTGGAGAAAGAAAAGGAGAAGAGATATCAGAGCGCGGGAGAGGTACGCTCCGAGCTTGAACTTATCGAGAAAGGCATCCCGACCACAGAAAGGATCGTTCCCGAAAGAAAGCCTCTAACCTCCAGGGAGATAACTGTAACCTTTGGATTGAAGAAGATGTTAGTGCCTGCAGTGATATTTATTGCTATTGTCGCCATTGGCGTGATCATCTGGCAGAGTCTTCCTCAAAGGCAGGCCTCCATTGCCGTCCTTCCCTTCAGAGATCTAAGTCCACAAAAAGACCAAGAACATTTGTGCGATGGAATGACCGACGAGATCATAGCCAAGCTATCGACACTCGAGGGATGGAAAGTGATGAACATGACATCGGTGCTGCGGTATAAAAACACGGAAAAAACCATAAAAGATATCGGTCAGGAATTGAGTGTGACAACTGTCCTCTTAGGGAGTGTTCGGAAGGAAGAGGATGATATAAGAGTGACAACACAGTTGGTCAATGCTGCAGATGAGTTCCAGCTTTGGTCCAATACATACGAGCAGAAACTTGAACGGGTTTTTGAAATCCAGAGCGATGTTGCCGAGAAGATTGTAAGGGCTTTAGAGATGAAACTCACTCCTGAAGTAAAGGCGCAAATTCAGAAGAAACCGACTGAAAATATGGAAGCCTATAATTTGTATTTGCAGGGTCGGTGGTTCTGGAATAAGAGAACACTGGGCGATTCTCAAAAGGCCATAGAATATTTTGAGCGAGCCATTGAAATTGACCCCAATTATGCGCTGGCTTATGCTGGGATTGCAGATTCATATATTCTAATTGGAAACTTCGGTATGCTTCAAGCTCTAACTCTTCCGAAGGCCAAAGAAGCCGCCTTAAAGGCCTTAGAGATTGACAGCATGCGGGCTGAAGCCCACACATCTCTGGGAATGTTTAAACTTCTCTATGACAACGACTGGATGGGTTCAGAAAAGGAGTTCAAGAAGGCCATAGAGCTCAATCCGAACTATGCGACTGCCCATCATTGGTATGCTTATTTGTTGGTGTATCTCAGCCGCTTCGATGAAGCCACAAGAGAGATACAAAAAGCACTGGAATTGGATCCCCTCTCTCTGGCCATAAACAGAGATGTAGGCGAAATCCTTTACTACTCTCGAGAGTATGATAGGGCAGCAGATGCCCTGCAGAGAGCCATCGAAATGGACCCTGATTTTCCCGGGTCACATTATTGCCTCGGACGTGTGTACCTAGAGAAATCTATGTATGAAGAGGCACTTAAAGAAATTCAAAAGGAAAAAGATATCCGTAGGATTACTGTCCAAGGGCTATCCATTTTTGATTTAGATATCGGAATTGCCTATGCTCGAATGGGCAGGAAGGATGAGGCCCGAGAGATACTGAAGAGAGCGGAGTCTACATGGGGTCGTTATTACGGCAAGGCTCTCCTCTGTTTTTCTCTCGGGGAAAATGATAAAGGTTTTGAGTATCTCGATAAAGAATCTGAAGAACCAGCAAATTCTATTCCTGCGCTTAAAATAGATCCAGGAATTGATGGCGTACGTTCTGATCCAAGGATTGATGCGCTCTTGCGGAAAGTAAACCTGGAGTAAAGATTCGTAAGGTTTCCTCTTCTTCCATATACACCCCCAAATTTTGTCTTCTAAGGCTATTAACCAGCGCTGCATCGACAAATTCCACTGCTCGATGTGTTCCTTCCTGATCTTGCCTCTTCCACGAAAGGGATCGGGTAGAGTGAGGGGAGTCCACTTCATACGTTCTCTAGGACACCGACCAGCTCCAGGGCTCTGGTTCGGACATCGATACCGAGAGCGCATCGGACGGTGCAGGCGGCGCAGTCCATGCAGGTCACTCCGGTTGAATTCCAGCCTCTCAACGTCTCCAAGGATTTGTCCAATCTTCTATGGCCAAAGGCATACATATAGGCGCGCATGAGTCCTGGGATTTCGATTCCGGCCGGACATTGGGCCTGACACTGCCGGCACTGCTGGCAGAACAGCCCCGTAATTCCAAGATCTGTTCCGAGTTTGAGGTCGCGGCTCTCTTCCGGTGTCAGGTTCAGATCCTCCATGACCGAAAGATCCTCCCGCATCTCCTCATAATTTGAAAAGGCCGGTATCGTCGTGTGCACGTTTTCGTCCTGGAGCACCCACTTGAGAGCAGCCTTCATGTTGATCTTCCTGAGCAGGGTTCTGTCCCAGTAGACTCCGGCCTGGGTTTTCATGGCCACCACACCGAGGCCGGCGTCCTCAGCCTTGCGAAGGGCCTCACGGATATCCTCGCGGTGGGTTTGTCTGAAGTTGTAAGCCGTCAGGACGACGTCCCAAAATCCGCTCTCAGCAGCTGCCCTGATGATTTCCGGCTCATTGCTGTGCGTGCCGATGCCCACAAAACGTGTTTTCCCGGATTTCTTGAGCTGTTCGAAGGCACGCATGTAGGGCTCATGGCATGCAGTTTCGACACGGCCGATAGAGCAGAGATAATAGATGTCGACAAACTCGAGTTTGAGGCGTTGGAGACTCCCTTCGATGGACTCCAGGATCAGATCGGGATCGGCATTCAATCCCAGATCCAGGGACCTGCCACCCCTTCCGAAATCGTAGGGAAGATCGGGACTTGTTCCGATGACAAAGGAATCCCGGGGACGGTTCTGGAACACATCCCCCAGGAGCCGCTCGTGGTTCCGTTCGGAGTATGAGCTGGAGGTGTGGATGTAGACGATCCCTTCGTCCAGAGCCGTTCGGACAAGGTCGATCCCATAGGCGGACCCCATGCTGACAACTGGAAGGCGGAGGCCTGTCTTCCCCAGAGTCCGATATACGATCTTTCGTTCTTTCGACTGCTTTCCCGGGTCCGTCTGATTGCTGGAGCATCTTGTAAGAATCGAAGCCCCGGCGATTCCGGCAATACCGACCTTAAGAAATTCGCGTCTGGATGTGCGCGGGGTCTTGATCGTCACAGATTGATCCTTTCACTCTTTCTTGCGCAGAATATCCTCGCTGTTCCTCAACGAATTCCGCTTTTTTATTCATTTTACTTCATCAGGCCCAGGACATAAAGGACGGCCAGGATCACCGGCTGATGTAAGATGTAGATCAGTAGCGAATGACGTCCTGCGGCATTGACGAACGTTTGCGGCAGGCGCCATGGCAGGAGGCTCTGCCTTGGGGCATAGACCGACCTGCCCAGTGCGGCTCCTATCAAAAAAACCCCGAACCAGGGAATCAGGGGGAAATAGTCGAACGAGGAGTAGCCCGGGCTGTGGATCCCGAACGGCAGCATCCAATCGAAACCGACCGTCATGCTCCTTTTCAGTAGGTGAAGCGCCGCACCAAGCCCGAGAACGAACATACCCCAAGCCGTGCAGGTGACCGGACTGGCTTTCTCGAACGCCGCGCCGAAGACCAGGATCGAGACAGCGAGCAACTGGAGGATGCCGAACCAGACGGCCGAGGACGGGTCGAAAATGTAGGTGATCGCAGTGACAGCGAGCGACACGGCCAGAAGTCTCAAACCCCGGCGCACGTTGCTCCGGGTCAACGTGCTGCTCGTCCCGCAAAGCACGATGAAGAGCCCGGCAAAAAAATGCTGGGCTGCCGACCAGGCGACAGTGGACAGGTCCGTCGTAAAGCCAAAAAATCTTTCGACGCCGACGAATTCACCCAAGTCATAGAGAAGGTGATAGCAGACCACCAGGATGATAGACAGGCCGCGCAGGAAATCGATCTCCCAGATGCGTCGAGAACCGCTCTTTTGACTCACAGAGCGAGGATAGTACGGTCTACCCCCCAGCGTCAAGGAAAAGTCAATTTTACTTGACTTAGCCAGAAAGTTCTTAAGAAATTTCAATATAAATGCGCAGTCCGCTGGAAAGAGATAGTCGATTTTCTTCAAGATCAAGTCAAAGCTACAACTGCTATACAGTGGCTTATTAAAAGCGGCAAGGCTATATCTATTAAAAAAGGCCTTTACATTAAGATGGAAAATCAAAAATAAGTTTCCGTCTTAGAAGTTTTTAAATAATAGCCAAGATTTAAAAAACGGATTAACGAATTTATATTCGCTTTGATAACGATATATTATTTTTAACTGAATCAAACGCGTTAATGCTTTCTTTACCGAAGCTGGTAATTCAATGCCCACTTCCCTTATAAATTCTGATGATAAGGGAGCTTTCCCCCCTAATTTTGCCAGGCCAACTAAACATTTGAGCTGATTTGCTGTCAATTGAACCAGAATTGCCTCATAGCCCTTAAATTCCCGGGCATATATGAGCTGTAGAGCTTTGGGGATAATGCTCTCATCTATTTTGTCCTTGTAAGAGGTTGTCTCCCAGATTGCACCGCACAGTTGCTGTATATCACCAGGAATATCTTCTGCAATCTCAAATATCTGATCTAGAACTGGTTGGTCAATCGAACGCTTTCCCAAAGAAAATTTACTTTTCAAAAAAGCAATAAATTGTTCTCTCTCAATGGGACCAACGTTTAATGCAGTTGCTGATTTAAAAAAAGCGCTGTCAGGATGGTTGAATATGTCATCCATTTTATTCCTGATACTTCCTGCGAAGATGTAGGGAATTTTTGAATGAAACTGGATTTTACTGCGCAGCAAAGCCAAAGCTTCTTTCGAATCTTTGAGATTCAGGATATCTTGGAATTCATCAAAAACGACCACAATAGCTTTTTTCTTGCTGATTGTTCCTATCATATCCATTATGCTTTCGATCGAATCAGGTTGAAGTCTTATTGATGCATCCAAAGAGATTGATGGTTGTCCTGTCACGGGATTGATGCTAAGAGTTGGTTTTAACCGGGAAAGAGACTTGAATAGTTTTTCTGCAACCCCACTTTGTTGCTCCATAGAAATAACAGCCTTAATAATTCTTTTACAAAGATCATCGGAACTCTTTACTTCCAGCAAATCTACATATACGATATGGCGTCTTTTTATCCGGCGCAAAGCCTCAAAGATCAAAGAAGTCTTTCCTGTTCTTCTTTCTCCTTGTATGAGGATGTTTTGTGCTGATTTGATAAATTCCTCAACATTGTTCAAGAGGCTGGGACGAGGGCAAAAATCCTCTTCCTTCACGACTTGGCCATATTTAAAGGGATTCATTTTTCTCTCCTTATACCATTTGGTATTATACCAAACAGTATAATACAAAAAGGAATAATTTCAACATATTTTTAATGATCATTATTCATACCGCAGGTAGTCAACTGGATTGGTTGTGGCGGTCTTAATAACCTGATAGCTGATAGTCAAAAGGGCAATGGCAAGTACGATAAAACCGGTGAAGATAAAAATTCCTATCCCCAAGTTCACTCGGTAGAAAAAGTTCTGCAGCCATCTATTCAGGGCAAAATATGCGACGGGCCAGGCAATTATATTCGAGATCAAAATCCATTTAATAAAATCCTTTATCAAGAGAGAAACGGTATCCGGTACTCTCGCTCCGTGTACTTTTCTGATAGCAATTTCCTTTGTCCGCTGCTCCGCCATAAAGGAAGCTAAACCAAACAAACCGAAACAGGCGACAAGGATTCCTATTAAGGTGAAAACTCCTACTAAGGTACCTGTTTTTTCTTCGGAGCGGTAAAGGCGGTTAAAATCCTCATCGAGGAAATAATATTCATAGGGTATTCCGGGAAACAGTTCCTCCCATTTATCCTGGGCAAAAGAAAGCGTTCGAGAAATCTCTTCCGTCGAAAGAGTTAATGTGATAAATGAAAACATCCAGGTGAAGTTCGTTATTACGAGGGGTTTTATTTCCTGCTGAAGTCCCTGAAAATGAAAATTTTTCACAACGCCTACTATTTTACCTCCTTCCCAACCTACTAACCGTTTCCCTACTGCATCTTGCGGAAAATGCAATCCCAATGCTCTCACAGCCGTTTCGTTTATCAGAAATTCTGTTTCTCTGAGCGAATTCGTTTCTTTAAAGAATGATCTTCCGGCAGCAAGTTCAATGCTGTATTCCGGAATAAAGTCTTTGTCGATAAACAAAGTTTTCATTTGCTGACCTTTATCTTCTGTTTCATTGAAAAGTCTATAGGTTTCTGAAGTCTGTATCCTTCCGGGTATGCCGCCCGAAACCGTTGCTCCGGTAATCCGGGAATGTTTTAAAAATTCACTTTTAACAGTCTTATAGTTTTCCGATATATCTGCACTCCTCTGGACCGGAATAATCAACTTTTGTTCCTTTGAAAAACCGAGCTTTTCATTTTTCATAAAACGAAGTTGTCTATAACTAGTAATTGTGCTTATAACTAAGATTATCGAGATAGTAAATTGCCCGATGACCATAATTTTCCGTAAAGTACTCCTTTTCGTTCCCAAGCGCAATTTTCCTTTGAGAATATGGACCGGTTTAAAAGCAGAAAGGAAGACTGCCGGATAGCTTCCCGCTATTACTCCCGAGAACAATATGATACATATTAATGAAATGAAATACTCGAGCTTGAAGAAATCACTTACTGTGAATTGGATATCAACCAGTCTGTTAAAAAACGGTAATGAAAGGTCGACTATAACAAAAGCCGCACCTACCGATAAAATTGTTGTAAATAATGATTCACCGATAAACTGCTTTATAAGCTGATTTCTGACGGCTCCCACAACTTTACGTATTCCTATCTCTTTTGCTCTGTTAGCTGAGCGGGCAGTGGAAAGGTTTATAAAATTGATACTTGCTATCATGAGGATGAGCACCGCTATCGTGGAAAAAATATAAAGATAGAACGGATTTCCTGGTGGTTCTAACTCAGCGAGTAAATGAGAGTGAAGATGAATATCCTTTACCGGCTGGAGAAAAAAGTACAGTGTTTCTCTGTCAATATGGCCTTCCAATGCTTTATTCATCATCCGGGTAAGGTCACTATGGTTAGTATTCGGTGCAAGTTTGAGATATGTGTATGCCATCGAAGCGGTCCAGCTGTTTCTTATCCTTTCCGGAATTGATGAATCATTCAGTGATGTGATGAAGGCGTATTTGAAATGAGTATTTGAAGGAGGGTCTTTGACTATTCCCGTTATCAAAAAGTCATTTGAATCAACGGTCAGCATTCTTCCAAGAGGATCTTCCTCACCGAAATATTTATTCGCCATATTCTGGGAAATGACAATCGATTCCGGATTAATGAGCGCCTGTTCCACATTTCCTCTGATAAATGGAATGGTTAAAATGTTGAATATGTCCCTGTCTGCGTAGAAAAAGTTATTTTCATAAAAAACCTTATCTTCTTTTTTTACAAGCACATTCCGACGCTGTATTCTTCCTGCATATTCGACCTGGGGTAAATTCTTTTTCAAATGGGCTGCGAGAGGATAGCCGACAGAGGCACAGATATTTTTTTCCCAGGGTAAGTTTCTATCCAGCCCGATTCTGTATATTCTGTCCGCGCCCTTGTGATAATTATCATAGCTCAGCTCAAAACCGACATAAAAGATAATGAGCATACAGCATGCAATTCCAACAGCCAGACTCGCAATATTGATAAACGAATAACCTTTGTACTTCCTGATATTCCTGAATGCGATTTTAAAATAGTTTTTGAACATGACTATGCTCTATTAAATATTAATCGCAATAAACATGCCATTATTACCTCCTGGGGTTTTCCAAATCAATGAGACATACATGTATCATTTATTAACAGTTAATGTCCGAAATCGGACAGAAATAAATACCCACCCTTTGCATGTTTCATTTTCAGCCCTAATAACATAATTTTTATCAAATCAAGATTTATTGATTTGACACATCCCCCTAAAATAAATATCCTTGTATTACTAAATAAAGGGGATGAATGGCCAGAAAGTGCCCTCAATGTAACGCCGATAATCCAGATACACAAAGCTTCTGCGGTGATTGCGGGACACAGCTTCCGACATCCGGGGGAATATCTTCTTCTCACACGAAGACTCTCTTGACACCAACCAAGGATTCAATCAAAGGAACAACTTTTGCAGAAAGATATCAGCTCACAGAAGAGCTCGGCAGAGGAGGGATGGGAGTTGTCTACAAAGCCGAAGACACAAAGCTCAAAAGAACGGTTGCCCTCAAGTTCCTTCCGCCAGAGCTAACCCACATTCCTGACGTTAAAGACCGCTTCATGCGGGAAGCTCAGGCTGCTGCCGCTCTGGATCATCCCAACATCTGCACTGTCTATGAATTCGACGAGGCTGAGGAGAAAACATTCATCTCCATGGCCTACGTTGAAGGACAGAGCTTGAGGAAGAAGCTGGAATCAGGCCCGTTGGAGCTGGATGAAGCCCTTAGGATTGCCACCCAAGTAGCCCAAGGTCTGCAGATAGCGCATAAAAAAGGAATTGTGCACAGGGATATCAAGAGTGCCAACATCATGGTCACAGAGGATAAGCAGGCAAAGATAATGGATTTTGGACTAGCCAGGATGACAGGAGGGACTCTGTTAACACAGGAAGGCACAGCGATGGGGACCATTGCCTATATGTCTCCTGAACAAGCACAAGGGGAAGAAGTCGATCACCGAACAGACATCTGGTCATTCGGTGTGGTTCTGTATGAGATGTTCGGTGGTCAGTTGCCTTTTATGGGGGAGCAGGATCAGGCCGTGGTGTATTCCATCCTGAATAAGAAGCCCAAACCTCTCGCAGAGTTGCGTTCGGAGATTCCCGTGTCCATAGGTCAAGTCGTTGACAAGGCTCTGGAGAAGAATCCGGATGAGCGCTACCAGCAGATAGACGAACTGCTGGATGACCTGAAATCCATATCGGCAGGCATAGTGCCTGAGGAGATCAAAGCCAGGCTCAGGAAAGAAAAGCTTCGCAAAAGGAAAAGGGCCATCCTTTATGCAAGCACAGTAGGATTGCTGATTGTTATAGCTGTGCTGGCTCTGACCCTTTTCACTGGCCGTGCAGAAGCGATCGATTCCATTGCGGTACTCCCGCTTGAGAACCTCACGGGCGAAACAGAGAAGGAGTTCTTTGTAGATGTGGCGACCGAGGAACTGATCGGTCAGTTGGGCAAGCTTGGGGCTTGGCGGGTAATTTCCCGCACGTCTGTTATGCGGTACAAAGGAGTGGACAAGCCCCTGGCCGAGATTGCCCGGGAGTTGAACGTCGATGCTGTGGTGGAAGGCACGGTGTATCAAACGGGTGAAAGCGTGCGCATCGGGGTAAAGTTGATCGATGTGCTTCCTGAGGAGCAAAACCTCTGGGCTGACACCTACGACCGGCCCATGACCGATGTGTTGATCATGTACAGCGAGATAGCGCAGACTATTGCCGATAAAACCCAAGTCGATCTGAGTTTTGAAGAAATGACCCGCTTGACCAGCGTCAGTCAGGTCAATCCAGAAAGTTACGATGCCTGTCTTAAAGGATGGTCTTACCAAATGATACCCACTCCAGAGGCACAGAAGATTGCACAACAGTACTTCGATTTGGCCTTAGTGCTAGACCCGAACAATGCATTGGCTTATGTAGGAGTTGCGTTTGTCTGGGAATTTCGCTATCAATCGAGAATGGTCTCACGCCAAGAAGCCATTCCTCTGATAACGACACCGATAGAGAAAGCCTTGGAGCTAGACAACACACTGGCAGATGCTCATTCTGCGTTGGCCGCTTTCAGATGTTTTACCGAATGGGACTGGGAGGGTGCAGAGAAAGAGTTTCTGCAATCCTTTAGGCTTAACCCGAATGATTCTGGTCCCCACGCGACCTACTCCCTCTTA
>Ga0209636_10002419_pt1 | contig 19021 bp, 17 predicted proteins | sample DeeMarSWOR152_54_FD_187464 | JGI IMG/M metagenome (GOLD analysis project Ga0209636, IMG submission 187464) | Marine sediment microbial communities from White Oak River estuary, North Carolina - WOR-1-52-54 (SPAdes) (version 2) | ecosystem: Environmental > Aquatic > Marine > Intertidal zone >... | reverse complement strand
CCTCCCGAAGTTGAAAGGGTGCCAGTGCTAGGCGCCACTCCAGCCTTACTTGCTTCTTTGCAGGTCATGGAGACAGTTAAACTTGTCACCGGAATAGGTAAGCCGCTTGTTGGACGAATGTTGTTTGTGAACGGAGAGGAGATGGTTTTTGAGACTGTAGAAGTCAAGAGAAGCATGGAATGCCCTGTCTGTGGTAATCTGTAGAGAAGACAATTTGGATAGTTTCTTTGGTCTCCGAAAAACTGCACTGGATAGAGATAAAGGTTTATATTTTAGTGCCTTTTTGCTTATTCAGAATTGATATTTCAGGTTTGAAAGGAGGATTAATGAATGGCTTACTTAACAACAACCCAATCGGGACAACCAGTCTTGATCCTTAAAGAAGGCACAACAAGAAGCCGAGGAAGAGAAGCGCAAAGAAACAACATAATGGCAGCCCGCGTAATAGGCGAAGTGTTAAAGACCACGCTTGGACCCCGCGGCATGGACAAGATGCTCATAGACAGCTTAGGAGACATAACAATAACCAACGATGGAGCAGCAATCCTAGATGAAATAGAGGCTGAACACCCAGCAGCCAAGATGATGGTTGAGATTGCAAAAACACAGGACGACATGGTAGGTGATGGAACAACAACCGCTGTGGTACTAGCAGGCGAACTTCTGAAAAAAGCAGAAGGACTACTAGATCAAAACATACACCCAACGATAATTGTGAGTGGTTATCGCAAAGCAGCTCAAAACGCGATGAAAACGATAAACAAAGTTTCAATACCAGTGAACATCGAAGATCGTGAAACACTTAGAAAAGTTGCATTAACATCAATGGCAAGCAAAGCTGTAGGTCCAGTGAAAGAACACTTGGCAGAAATAGCAATAGATGCCGTAAAACAAATTGCTGAGAAGCGCGGAGAAAGAAGAGTGGCAGATATAGACAATATCCAAATCATAAAGAAGGAAGGAAAAAGCCTTTTCGAATCCGAGCTCGTCCAAGGCTTGATAATAGACAAAGAAGCTGTTCACTCAAGCATGCCCAAAAAATTAGAAAACGCAAAAATAGCGTTGCTTGACTGCCCATTAGAAATTGAAAAGACAGAAGTCAGCGCCGAAATAAGGATACGAGATCCAGCGCAGATGAAGGCTTTTCTAGACCAAGAAAACCGAATGCTGAAACAAATGGTTGAAAAAATCAAGGCCGCAGGAGCAAGCGTCCTCTTCTGCCAGAAAGGCATAGACGACATGGCACAACACTTTCTAGCAAAACAGGGAATACTTGCAGCAAGAAGGGTGAAACAGTCGGATATGGAAAAACTTGGAAGGGCAACTGGTGGAAGAGTTATTACAGATTTGGACGACTTGAAATCAGAAGACTTGGGTATGGCAGGCCTTGTTGAAGAACGGAAAATCGGCGACGACAAAATGATTTTCGTTGAGAAATGTAAAGAGCCCCGCTCGGTCGCGGTTCTCATCCGCGCTGGACTGGAAAGAATGGTTGACGAAGCCGAAAGAGCGATGAATGACGCTTTATCAGTGGTTTCAGACGTAATAGAAGACAACAAGATTGTTGTTGGCGGCGGCACAGTAGAGGTTGAAATAGCTAAAGAACTGCGGAGATACGCCACAAAAGTTGGTGGAAGAGAACAATTGGCAATTGAAGCCTTTGCTGACGCCATCGAAATAGTACCTAAAACCTTGGCTGAGAATGCTGGACTGGAATCCATAGACATCATCGTTGAACTGAGGGCTGCTCATGAAAAAACAGACGGCCACAAAATGGGCGTAAATGTCTTCACAGGAAAAGTTGAGAACATGCACGACAACGGAGTTGTCGAACCATTGGTTGTAAAAGAGCAAGCAGTGAAGTCAGCCGCGGAATCGGCATCAATGATACTGCGCATAGACGATGTAATAGCATCAACAAAACCGAAAGAAATGCCAACACCGCCAAGCGGACCCGAGAGCGAAGAGTACTAAAAGACATTTCTTCGTTTTTCTCCATAATCATTCCTTTTTTTATGCATCAGAATTTGAACCACGAAACATCTTTCACTGTTAGGAGGCCCGGCAGTATAGTCCGGCTAGTGCGCGCTAATGTTACTCTCTTTCTCCTATTTCCTCTTGCAGAGGAACCAACCCCAAACCACAACTGAAGCTAAGATAATCCAAAAAAGCAGTATGAGCATCTTAACTGCTTCTAGTGCGGTTTCTTGAAACACCTCTTCCTCTCTCCCCTACTAGCAATAGTGTTTTTTGTAGTCTAAAAGCAAAGTTTCCAGAGTGGAAACAAGCGTGTAGAAAACATATTTCTAAAATCGAGTATTCACGTTAGAAACCATAGCACAACTGAGACAATCACTCCGACCCTTTTCTCCTTAACATAGAGTTCAGAAAAATTCTATAAACTTCATTGAAAAACTTCACGCGTATTGTTACATGTGTTGCAGATGTGAATTGCAGATAAACCTGGGATTATATGATAGATCATCGGTAAATCTACTTTGTAACAGGATTTTTCACACTCTCAGTTCGCATATTAAGCGTTAAGTTCCTCTTTTCAGTTTTCTGATCTTCTGTTTGTTTGAGAAGCCATTCTGTTAACTCTTGACATCTGTTTGGGTCGCAATGTAAGCTACTTTCTCTTATTGGGTCCCAAAACAAACATTTGAAACAGGGAATTTCGAGTAAGGTTTCCAGAGTGGTCTTCATTTTGTATCAGATCCGCTAGATGATTCATATTATGTCTTAATAGATAATACTTTACTCCTCTAAGCTTAATATTTCTGAAACTGAAATAGGATATCATCCCATAAGGCGTTAAGAAGGTGGAACAATTGGATGAAATTTTGGAAAAGTTGGAAACGGTTACGAAAAAGACACAGAAAATACTTGATGAAACGAAGCATTCAGTCGCTAGACAGACAGAAGTTTATGAGGAAATACTGAGATCTAAAGAATCATCTGAGGTGCGAAAACTCAAAGCATCGTTGGAAAGAATGTTTGCATATGACCGTTTGGAAAGACTATCTTCACAATTGAGCCTTTTGTACATTCTTCAAATGTTCGCTTTCAAAGTGAAGGTTCTCAAAATCTCCGTAGACAACATAAACGAGAAAATTGTGAAATCAGAAAAGACCAAAGTCATTGAAAATACCAAGAAACATATTGAAAGGTTAACGATACTTCTAGAAGCCCAAAATGAAGCACTGAAGAAAATCGAAGAGAATCGCAAGTCCTATATTTCTTAGAAAATTGAACTCAAAGACTACGAATAAATCTAGAATGAATGTTTCTCCAACAGAAAACGAGCAAGTGATTATCGTAAGAATTGTATGAAGTCTGAAAAGTTGTAAAGTATCCCCAACATATTGGCAAGAACAATTGTCATTTACGGCATTAAGCTGGTTTCAACGTTGGTCAATCCATCTCAACAACTTAAGAAGCTATCTAATTTGTGCATAGTATTTGAACATTAATTTTCCATTCTGATAAGAATAGCATTAACCATACTGATTAGAATATTGATCTAGCAATCGAAGTAAATAGTTTTAAATCTGAAAATAATTGTCATTTTAATCAAAGCTCCGGTAGTATAGTCCGGTCAAGTATAGTGGCCTCTCGTGTTATTAGACTTCGGAGAAAGCCACCGACCCGGGTTCAAATCCCGGCCGGAGCACCAATTTTCAGGCTTATTTTGGGGTTATTTTGGTAAAAAAAGGCTTAATTTGAGTAGTAGTGAGTACGAACTGAAATTTGAACAAAAGTTTACTGGTAGAAAGTAGGCATGTGAATTATGTATCAGTATCCTATTTTCATAAAGCATTTTACTATGTTTCGGTGATATCCAAAGTTAGATATTTGATTCAATCGAAGTGAGACTGATGGCAAAGTCTAAACTAATAACACAAATCACACCTGAAGTAATTTTGAATAAAAGAACAAACAGTATTTTGATTAAGGGACTGGAGATAAGAGATCCCGAATTGTATGAAATTATCTCAGATCAGACGGAAAGAACACGTCCAGAATTCGTGAAAAGAGCCTTGAAAGTAGGTGCCATTGCACTGAGAGACATAGTTGTAACAGAAAAAATAGATTATATAAAGAAAGAATTTCAAAGCCTCTGCGTTGAATTAGACGAAATCTTCCAGTCTAAACTTGGCAAGGAGGGAATGAAAGGCGAACTTGACAAAATCTTCGGTAAGAACGGGAAGCTTGAACTTTGTCTAGAAAATTTGTTCGGCGATGACGGAAGGCTAGCCCGTGATATACTAGATATGAATAACAAGAACAGCCCAATAGGACAACTCAGAGAAACTATGGAATCATACTTTGTTGGCAAGGATAGTGAAATTTACAGCATGTTGGACCCGGGCAAGAAAGATTCCCCGATGTGGCGTATGAGACAAGATATATTGAGTGAAATGGATAAGATCAGAAGTGCGATAGAAGAACATTTAGCCAAAAAAGAAATTATCAAAAAGATACCGCAAAAGGGATTTATATTCGAAGACATACTCGAAGATTTTCTTCTACTTATTTCAGGACCTTTTAACGACATGGTAGAAAGAGTAGGGAAAAAGAAAGGCAAACTCGGAAATCTAAAAGGGGATTTTGTTATGACTGTTAGCGATCCAACGATCAAAGGACGTCCACCGAAAATTGTGATAGAAGCTAAGGCTGGGGAAAACATTAGACTTACGAAGAAGGGATTGCTGGGAGAACTTGATGACGCCATTAAGAATAGAGAAGCTAAGTTTGCAATAGCCGTTACAGAGTCGCCAATGCCAGATTTTGTGGGTTGCTATCGCGAATTCGAACAGAACAAAATAGTCTGTGCATTTGGCGATAAAGGGTTGCCGCTGGAAGTGGCCTACAAGGTTGCCAGAACCCGTCTTCTACTGAACATGTATAAGGAATTTGAAAAAGAAATAGATGTAGCAAGGATTAACGGAATTATTGATAAAATAAGCAATGACCTTAAGGCAACACAAGGTATCAAGGCGAAGCTGACAAAGATTGGAAGAACCTCAGAGGAAACCACTGCTGATATAAAATCCTTAGAAGTAAGTATCCGCGAAAGTTTAAGAGAGCTGCAAGACACTCTTCGTAGTGGGACAAATGCAAACATCGATTGACTATGACCGAATTAAGAAATAACATTTGATCGACTATGGAGGCTCATGTAAAGAGGCTCTCTCAATGATTGATGAGGAAAAAATTATTAAAGCGCTAGACCCTCTACCCCTTCCTCTAAGAAGTATAATTTATTCTGAAGTAAAACGCAGATATGCTGAAGTTAAAGCCGCTGAGAGAGAAGAAGAATATCTTAAAAGAGAAGTGGTTTTATCGATTCTACAGGGGCTCTTTGTTAATTTGATAGAGCCGCTTGAAATGATCAAAGCGATTCTTCAAAGTAGACCCTTGGCAGAGGTAAGCCATTTCAAGATCGAGTTTAGTGAAATAACATTTGACAAACAATTTATTGAAAAACAGAAAGAGTTTGTGAGTAGTTTTTGGTCGTTAACCCGAGAACTAGGTTTTGAAGAAGAGATTCGTCCGAAGAATAAACAAAAACAATGGAAATCTGAGGAGTGAAAGAGTTGACATGGTTTGATATAAATAGAGCTTTAGTAATTATACGTCAGTTCTTGTCTCGCTGGAGATCACAAATTTCAAATATACATCAAAACGTTCGACCTTCATCTGTTTTTGAATGTTTCTGTTTTATTTCCGTAGTAGAAGCATATGACCAATGCGGTTATAACATTCAGTGCAAAGGGCCTCGTGAAATTGTCTTTAAGAGATCAGTACGAGGGTGGCCTAATAGATTCACATACTTTATAGTTTCCAACTCTCAAGCAACACTTGAAATTCGCCAAAATCAAGGTTACCGAAACAACCAAGTATACTTTAATTTAGACATAGCGATTGTTCATGGCGAAGACTCGCTGGACGGAGATACATTGACCGCCCAAAATATACACACCTTTTGTGAATGCAAACATTACCGCACGTTCTCTCCCTCTGTTTGCGCGAGTTTTCTTGGATTAGCTAGATTGGTGATGCCCAGAAACATACTGTGGGCTCCGAGTCAACATTCGTATCCTCCTCCTGTGCTTTTGGTATCGGGCAGTGCTTCCCCTAATGTCATTAATCAATTACAGGCATTAATCAGAAGGAAGCGTTACCATATTAGATTCCTCGAAAACATTTCACCCTATGGTAACACGTCCATCTTAACTCACTGGATCCTGAGAAGGATATAGTAAAAAACTCAACTCGATATAAATATTAGTGCAACCGCGTGCCGTCTTATTTTTATAAGAAAAGCTTGATCTGAGCATTTCTGAAAGCATGGTTAAAATCGGAGCACACATTTACTAGTAAGAAATCAAGAATGATGGCACAGTTTCAAACTCTCGTTCAAACATCTCTCGCTTACTATTATTTTGCGAGTAAGACTAGCTTAACTGCGACTGAAATCTGGCTGTTTCAATCGCATTTATCGCTACAATGATGAGAGCTCGAAGTTTTGAAGATTAAAGAAAAATCTATTGCATTTTGGTGATGATAAGTAAGCATCCTTTGATCTTACCATCGCTCGTTATACCACATTGAGATGATTCTGCCAGACCAGGAAGGCTTCCTAAAACGTTACAGCAGATCCCACTTCGAGTTTGAAAAAGGACAAATCGCCAGCAATCCATAGTTGTTATCTTTTTCGTTTAATTCCATACAATGTGATAACCGTTTCACAGTATGTTTTGGCTTTGGCTGCGTTGGGTTTGTCTCCTATTTTTTGGAAGATGTTTAAGGCTTTGAAATAGTAGTTGGCGGCTATAGTGGGTTTGTCCAAGGCTTCATATAACAGTCCAAGTCGCCCGTAAGACAAAGCAATGCCTCTCTGGTCTCCAATCCTTCTTTTTATGTCTAGGCTTTGCTTGTAGAGTTTTAGAGCCTCGTAGTATTTCGGATCAAATTTGCCGCCTAGCGACCCCGAATACGGATCTGCCAGATCCATATGAAGTCTGGCTAACTGGTCAAGGGTTTCAGATATGCCAGACTGGTCTCTAAGCTTCTGTCTGATTTCTAAACATTGACAGTATAGCTTTTCAGCTTCATAATAGCGGTACATGGCTTGTTCGTCCTTAGCAAGCTGATGTAGAAGCTTGGCTATGCCAACTTGATCTCCAACTTTCTTTAGGGTTTCTTGGAATTGTCTGTATCGCTCTTCGGCTCTCCCGAAGTTTCCTCTGTCAAATTCCGCCATGGCAAGGAAATGCAGAGTTTTAGCCTCTTCTAGTTTATCACCTTTTCTTCTAGCAAAAAGCCTATGATAAACAAGCAATATTACATCAAAATCTACTGGTTTTTCCACTGTTGCTTCATCTAATTTTCGCGAGAAAAACCGTGCAGCGTTCTCATGATACTTTTCCTTCTCAGAGTCAGTAAGATATTTTTCAATGCAATAATGAATCAACTCATGCCTAAACCAAAACGTATCAGCATACCTATCAAAAATCTGCTTGTCCATTAATTCATTCAAGAAAAGACTGTAACGCCCTACCTCAATTTCAGCTAGTTGCGCATAATCCTCAACAGACAAAGGCTGAAGCAACACCGAAAGCCTATGAAGCATCAACTTACATTCATCTCTCAAACCATCAATTCGCCACTTGACAAACACACAATACCTGCCTTTAACAGCCTCAAATTCACGCAAATCACACTCTTTAGAAGTTTTCAACCACTCCGAAATGGTGAAAGGAAAACCAGCTGACAGTTCCCATATCCTCTTCAACTCCACATACGAAAAATACTTCTCAAGGTGCTCCATCCACTCTTCAATCTCTTCAACCAAAAGAGGCGGGAGTCTCACAATCTTCGCACTCAACTGTTCCAAGTGAGGTCTAACATAATTAAACCTCTCCGAACCCTTCTTCTCAACTTTCAACGCCACGGCCATATGAACATTCTCATGTCTTCCCGACACAAAATCAAGTAACACGTCACAAGAAGGCATAGGAGCACGCTCAAACTGATCGATCAGCAACACAAACTCTTTTTCAGGAAACTCCTTAACCAACTCTCCGAAAAATTCCTTAAAATCATAGATAAACTCGCTCCGATGCTCTCGAACAAACTCACTTGCGAGAGAATAAACCGTACGGGTTTCGTCCAACTCCTTTTTGAATTCCTCTAATTCTTCTTCTACATACTTCCCAACAAGCTTGGTTACTAAATCTTTAAGGAAAGCACGAGCAATCCTATCGACCTTCTTTGTAGCAACCTTCTTACCGGCCTCTGCAAAACGTTTCAACCCGCTTCTAACTTGTTCCTTGGTTCTAGCTGCAAGGTCATCAACCAATGCTTCAAGTACACCAACAAACGGATTAGCTATATCAGCTGAAAACGGAACTTCATAGAATCCAACAACAAACCTCTCATCACCCATCAGCCTCCTAGCCACCTCCTTCATGAAACTCGACTTTCCCATTCCAGGCTCGCCAATCACAACAAAAGCTGACCAATTCTTCCTCTTTAAGAATTCAAAAAACTGTCCAATTTCTCTTTCTCTACCAACGAAAACTTCTTCACCTTTCAACAACACAAGCTCACTTCTGGTTTAAATAAACAATCAAATACAAATAAACCTTAGGCGCCAAGATAAAACCTGCTTTGAATTTGGATTATGATTTGACAAGTCGAAAAATTAGGAAGAAAAGAAACCAAGACTCGGATGCTAAGTGATTAGAGCCTCAGCCGCATCCTTGTTCAAATTTGGAAGCACGCGACTTGATAGGTTGTTTGTCACAAAATTCCCAAAAGAGACGCCTGAGTTGTAGAGCTAGAAGATACCTAATAGGGAACGGTAGACTTGTCTGTTGTGTGGAACTTTGATAGAAAAGTTGAGTATCGGGGGAGGTCATACATACTTCTGTTCCAAGTGTCAGAAACAGTGCCGAATCCTACTGTGCCAGAAAAGAGGGTGTTGAGTGATATCAACATTTGCGGAAGGTTCAAATCTCGGTCCTTGCACTGCCACTGGGCTGAGAATTTGAACGTCGCCCTGAATTGGGCTTCCCGCTAACCGGGAGAGATTCGAACTCTCACCAAGCATATCTTAGGCATATTTTTACTAGTAAATTCGTGTTCCGATCCCGGCCGGAGCACCAATTTTAAGGCTCATTTTGAGGTTATTTTGGTAAAAAAAGGCTTAATTTGAGGAGCTAAGACTGAGAACTGAATTTTGAACACAAATTAGAGAGCGCGGTTTGTTGAGGTTTTGACAGAGAAAGCGCGAAGAATGTTAAACGTAGGCGTAGCCCAGAGGAAAAATATGGTAAGTACAAGTGGATTAGGATGCTTATTCGCCGTAACAGTCGAGAAATTCGGGAGATTAAGCGTATGTTGAGGGGCCTAAGTTTGGGTCTCAGCCATCTTATGGATTTTGATCTGAGTATTTGGTTAACATGTTTGCCATGACAGCAGGGACCAAGCGATCTTAGATGTGCTTCGTGCTGCCGGGTCTGATGGTTTGTCACCTAAAGAATTTTATACCAAGGTCAGATGTTACGGTTTGAAATATCATCACATTACACGTAGAATTCGCATGAACAAGCGGATGCACAGTGAGGTTGGAGAGCGACTAGTCGATAAAGTCGGTAGAAACTGGGCTTTGAGCGATTTTATGCTTCGCAATTGGAGTGCTAAGATGAGTGAGATTGAAATTGAAAATAAAGACATTGGGCCTTAGCAAATTTTAAAAGTTTGGAAAGAAAAAGTGCGCGCCAGTCAGACTATCTTGAAAACGGATTTTTAAATCTTTGAGTTATGATTATCGCTGTTTTCGTTTTTCTCCTCTACAACTGATTGACTTGCTTCAAGTCCAAGTTTGGCTTCATAGATCAAATCTTTTGCTGTCTTGCGTCTTTTATTCTTATCTATCAAAGGAAAACCTCCAAACGTCACGTCTTTCAGAGGTGATTTCCACTTACCTGTTATTTGGGTTCTTCGAGTTTTAAAATCCCAGTCGACATATAAGCAATCATCTTTATGTTCTAAGAAGATCTTGGCGAGATCCGTCAAGTGAACTTGTTTCCATCTTTTGCTTCCAACTTTTATTCGCAACTTGCGATATTTACAAATTGTTTCTTGAGCAGCAATCAGCTTTGGTTTGTGGTTCTTGAATTTATCATCCCACTGCTTTTTGGGTATATTCGTATGATCCAATAGTCTTTTCAGCAACATGAAAGCCTTCCCCTCTTCTTCCAAAGCAACAATGGCTAAAAAAGAAGCTGATGGGTAACAACCATTATCGTAAAGGATCTCTGCGTCTTTAATTAGTCTCTCGGCATTCCTAATCGAAAGTTTGATGCCTTCGTCAAGTTCCTTATATGGAATAGACATGGAAAAGTCATTCATCGTTTACGCCTACAAGATTGTTTCAAGAGCTAGTAACTCTTGGGACCTTTGATGATTAAAAGTTTCCCATAGCGCGCACTTATAGAGGTGTACACTTCCTTGTGATCCAATTTTCTCAAAATGCGAGCTAATGAGGCTCGAATTCTTAACTTGTTAGTTTGATAGTTTAAATTTGTTTTTAAAATGCTTTTTCAGTTTGTATTTTAGTGAACGTGTTTGAATAGGAAGGTTTTGAAGCAGATCAAAGATCTCGCACTTGGTGGCTTGGTTTTTGTTTCCTGGTTTGATGCCAGTATTGGGAAAAGCTTGAGCGGCGGCTTAGCGAGCATAGATGTTCCAGTGAGCAGCTGGGGCATACTCATAGGCCTTCTAGGCCAGAAGAACAAGCACCTTATTTTGGCGCAGAACAATTTTCATTATGCAGACGGCTTCTATGAGATTGACTATACGGCTATTCCACTTTCATGGACTGCCAGCGTCACGGTCATCGAAAAACGCCACATACGGAGAGAAGAAGCCCAGGGTTTGGTTAGCAGTTTCTTGATGGGCGGTCGCAGACGTAGGGTTCCGCAAAGGAAGAGGCAGCGATAACCAGACTGATAGGAACGGTTTCAGGCGTTTTGATTGGGCAGAGAGCTTGAGTACAGGAGCATATTTGGATCCAAATAACAGAGCTATGTTGAAAACAGCCTTTTTTCCAAAGTTGAGAAGGATTGCTCGCAAAGTTGATAGAATACATACTCAGGAAGAGCGTGCTCAGCTCATTCTTGACTTGAAGGTCCTCCATGAGCTCGCGTATCAGGCAGCTCAGATTCCTGAGCATGGTAAATTCACAAAGGAACGGCGGAAATGTGCTCAGTTGGCAGCGTACATTGCTAGAAGCATTAACATCATTGCAACGGGATATGATGCCATGAAAATCAAACAGATTTTAGCTGAAATAGCGGATAGGGTTTCTAACGCGCGCGCGGGCTACAAGATTCTTCTCTGACTCAGAGAATATTGACCGCCCAATGTTGGTCACCTTCAGACCTGCACGCGGGAGAACAGGTAGGTACCGAGACCCACCATCAAAGCGTTGAAGCCAGCTACCACTCCTAAGCTTATCAGCCACCCAAGTGGACCGAGTAGGGGTGTTCCGGCTCCCAGCAGGCACCACCGTAACAGTTCGACTCCATAAAACATGGGATCAAAAAGCATTGCGATCTGAAGCGGCAATGGCACCGCATCGATAGGGAAGAATACGCCTGACAGCATGAACAACGGCCACATCACAAACGTTGAGAGCAACTGAAACGCGTGAAAATCGTTCAGGATTGAGCCGATTGCGACGCCTAAGCCGACAAAGCCAGCGGTGATGAGAAGCATCACGCCTATAGCTGCGATTGCGCCTGCCATCAGTGCGATAGTTGGTGTGAACGCCCCCATAATTCCGGCGACCGCCATTAGTATTATGCCCTGGATCGACGCAGTCACCGCCCCACCAAGGATTTTGCCGAGGATAATGCTGGTCCGGCTGACAGGCGCAACGAGCATCTCTTTCATGAAGCCAAATTGTCGATCAAAGATGACTGAGACACCTGAGAACACAGAGCCAAAGAGGAGCCCCATGCCAATGATGCCGGGTGCCAAGTATGAGAGATAGCTGATTCCACCGAAGCCTCCGACAAATCCGCCCAGCCCCAAACCGAAGATAGCGAGGAAGAAGAAGCTCTGCGCCATCGAAGCGATGATTCGTGACTTTGCTCGCCAGTAGCGTTTCAATTCGCGTAACAAGACCACATAGATTGCTTGTCCAGACAATGGCTGTACCATTTCACATTTCCCTTCCATTAATAGGATATCTCAACCTCTGACCCGCCTTCCCCGGGCTTGCTGGACGATACGGTGGCGGCGCACCATCTCCATGAAGCTACCCCGTTCGTCACGTATATCCCGGCCGGTCACTGACAAGAACACATCGTCAAGGGTAGGCTTATGCAGCTCAACCGACTCAAGAACCACGCCAGCTTCATCGATCAGCCTAACAATCTCTGGAATTCGATGCCCACCATCATCCACCAAAAGATTCAAACATCTCGAATCTCCATCGAAACCGCGTTGACCCCTCTCACCACCCATATCTTGCGCCAGCATCTGCTGCAAGTGTTCAGGCATCTTGCCACCCCCTCTAATGTTACCGGTGTTCATCCCAGACATCATCCCGTCTACGCCGAAACCACTGGGCATTCCTCGCATCATCTGCATCATATGACTCAGCGTGGCATGGCTATTGCCAGAAGCGACCACATTGATGCGGCGTACCCAATCCTCTTTCTCTAGGAGGAGGTGCACTTTCCCTATAGCCGCCGGATCCTTGAAGACTAGACTCACAACATCTCCTTCCAAGCGCGCCTTCAGCTTGTCAGGGGTGTCCAGCGCTACAATCTTGCCAAAGTCAATGATTAGAATGCGCTCACAAAGGTAATCCGCTTCTTCCGTGTAATGAGTGGTCAGTATAATTGTGACTTTCTCCTCTTGGTTCAGGCGTCGGATGTGTTCCCAGATGGCGCGGCGCGTCTGGGGGTCTAAGCCCAACGTCGGTTCATCAAGGAAGAGGACTTGGGGATAATGGAGTAGTCCCCGAGCGATCTCCAATCTGCGTTTCATACCGCCGCTGTATGTCTTTACGAGTTCGTCGGCACGGTCAGTCAGCTGGACCACTTCCAACATCTCACTGATCCGTCGCTGGCGCACATCTCGCTTAAGGCCATATATGCGTCCGTGAAAATCCAAGTTCTCGCGACCGGTCAATTCCAAGTCCAGTGTGGGATCTTGGAAAACGTAACCTATGCTGCGCCGGACAGCATCCGGCTCCGCAAGAATGTCGTGACCATTCACGGTAGCGGTGCCACTGGTCGGTCGTAATAGTGTTGCCAGCACGTTCAGAGTCGTGGTTTTGCCAGCTCCGTTAGGTCCGAGGAAACCTAAAATTTCGCCCTTCTCCACGTTGAAGCTTATGCCATCTACTGCTCTAATCCTGCCAGCGAAGATCTTGGTCAGTGCTTTGACTTCAATGATGCTGATTTTGCTCAGACCTCCTATTGCCCACATTCGCACGCTCTACCGGTTCCCACATATTTTGTCACTTCCACCTTCTTATTCGGTCAGCATTTTCTACTCGTATCTTAATGCTTCTACTGGTTTGAGTTTTGAAGCTCGCCAAGCAGGGTAGAGTGCAAAGATTACGCTGACTACTAAGCCGAAGGCGAGGGCTCCCAAGAACACTACTGGAGTTAAAACAGGGGTTATCGTCATTCCACCTGAGACTGCTGCCTGATTTCTTGCTCCCATAAACCCTCCTCCACTGAAGACTCTTGCAACTACGTTTGCTAAAACCCAACCGGAAGCTATTCCAATTGCTGCACCCATCAAACCAACTATCACTGCTTCGCTTAAGAAAATAGAAAGCACCGTTCGACTTTTCATTCCCAAGGCTTTCAGTATACCTATCTCCCTTGTACGTTCCATCAACGAAACAATCATAATGTTCATTATGCCTATCCCTGCCACCAGAAGCGAGATGGCAGCAATTCCAGCTAAGAAAATCTCTACGGTGGAGAAAACTGATGAGATGATGTCAAGCACAGCCGTCGAAGAAGTCACTGAAACTTGGCCGCCGAAAGCCTCTTCTATGGCTTCAGAAACACTCTCAATCGTCGCTTTATCATCGTTTTCCAGCTTCACAATTATCACATCGCATTTATCAGTTCCAAAGAAACTTTGAGCCTGCGAAATTGGAATGTAGACACTGAAGTCCGAAGGACCGAAGAGGCTGAAGCCTCCAATCTCTTTGAGAACAGCCACAACATGACCAGCATAGGTTTCATTTTTCGGCGGGCGCGCGGTTCCATTAGTCCAAATTATTTCAACAAGGTCGTTTACATTGCAGAATAATGTTTCATTACGCCAAGGATCGCTTATGCGTTTTCCAATTATGACGGTCTCGTTTTCCGGGTTTAGCGGTATTTCTCCGCTTTCAGCTTCAAAGGTAGTGCTGTAAACGTTTTCATATTTGGCGAAATCCACACCTACTGCGTAACGTATTAAACTTTTTTCATCAGATTTAACATAACATGCCTTTTGAATTATCGCCACTGACATGCTAACATTTTCTAGTTCATCGATTGTTTGTGTATCATTGATTAGCAGACTGAACCCGGAGTCAGCTGCGCCCATTGCGCCCCCTGCGCCAAGACCCATGCCTAAGCCTCCTCCAGTGGACACAATTAGCGTGTCGGTTGCGAATCCTGTTTGAAGCTGTATAGTTATAGTGTCTTGAAGGCCCTGACTAATTGAAAGTAAGGCAACGATGGCTGCGATGCCGATGACTACGCCCAAGGTTGTTAAGCCTGCACGAAGTTTCCTCAACCGTATTGCACTGAACGCATAAGAGAAAACGTCACTTACTTTCATGTTGATTCACCTTTTCCTCAAATATTAAGCCATCAAGCATTTGCACTGCCCTCTTTGTTTGTAATGCTATTTGCTGGTCATGTGTAACAACTATTATGGTTACGCCTTTTTCTTCGTTCAACCTCCTGACTAGCTCGATTATTTCGTTTGCAGTCTTTGAATCAATGTTTCCTGTAGGTTCATCCATCAGGAGAAATTTTGGGTTGTTTGCTAAGGCTCTGGCAATTGCCACACGTTGACGTTCACCCCCGCTAAGTTCAGCGGGTTTATGATTCACTCTTTCCTTCAAGCCTACAGTCTCCAGAAGTTCTTCAGCGCGTTTTCTTCTTTCAGTCTTGCCCAAGCCAGGTATAGCCATTGGCAGTTCAACGTTTCCTCTTGCAGTGAGCCTTGGAATCAGATTGAAAAATTGAAATACAAAACCTATTTCCCGCCTTAAATCCGCCAGTGCATTGTCATTTAACTTGGAAACATCAACGCCTTCTATGAAGACTTTCCCCTCAGTTGGTTTATCCAATGCACCAATCATATTAAGAAGCGTGGATTTGCCACTGCCTGAAGGACCCAAAATTGCGAGGAAATCGCCCTTTTCAACCGTCAAATCTACTCCCCGTAACGCGTCTACCTGAACCTTCCCAAGCATGTAAGTTTTCTTAAGGTTTGTAGTTTCAACAACACGCGTCCTCATCGATCTCACCTTCTTTCAATTCTTTTAGTCATTTCCTCAATTTTTTCAGCGGTGCTGTTCAGAAATTCTCCAATTTCTTTTGTGGTCTCTTCTGTGAAATTCTTCTCTAATGTTCTTCTAAGATTGAAGAGCGCTCTGACAAATCGTCTTTCAGGTTCGCGAATCTCGCGCAATTTCTCAGGATGAGCATTAAACCAGAATGCACTAATGATTGGAGGTGCTAAGAACTCTAGCTTTTTCTCGAGTCTTTCTTTGAATTTCACGTGCTCATTGAAGAGTTTTTCACCTTTATCTGTAAGTCTGTAACGTTTTATTCCGCTTTCTTCTGTGGGTATTTCTTCTGTGTACCCGTTCTCCTGAAACCATGCGAGTAGCGGATAGACTGAACCAGGGCTTGGCTTCCATCGTCCATCCGTTCTCTTCTCAATCGTCTCCATTATCTCTGATCCAGAGATAGGCTTCTCTTTTAAGAGTCTAAGCACATGGTATCTCAGGAATCCTTTCGGAACACTTGCTGTATGTCTTAACCAACGTCTCAATGGATGAGGCGGGTGCTCAAACATGATATCACCAACGATATCAAATGGGATATCAAACGTGATATATAACCTTTACGTCTGATTTAGGGCTGTAGAAACTTCAGAAGGTTGCCATGGTTGAGCAGGGGACAAAAAGAACGGAGTTGCAGGAGTAAAAATCATTGTTTAGGTGTAACACGATTTTGATATACCATTCATCTGATTTGCCTTTGCGTCAGCGCGCGCAGGATATGATAACGGCAAACTATGAGTATGTCTTGGCAAGGGATAATCTTACCAAGAAAATGTGGGAGGGTTTTAAGTTTTTTGTGTATAAGTTGTGCCAAACTCTAGTGCTATCAGTGTAAGATCCCTTATGTCAACTCTTTCATCTTGAAGGACGTCAGCCACAGGATTCCATCTGGGATGTCCGGGGTGGGATCCAAAGGCTGAAGCTGCCACTGCAATGTCATTAATGTTAACTACACCATCAAAATTCAAGTCACCAGTTATGGTTATGATAACTAGGTCTTTTGTCAAAGTGCTTAAGGGTCCATCATATACTAAAACGGTCATCCAAGCTGCGTCCTCGAACAGCTCCCCTATCCTAGAATCTATGTAGAATAATTCTTCTTTGAACATTTCGAACTCGAGCAGCCCAGCAAATTCTTCGACGTAATATTGGGCTTTGGTAAGCGGAGGGTATCCGTAGTTAATTATGTGTCTGGTAATGAGAAACAGAGTTATCTTTCCGTCTCCGCCAATTGGTGAAGTGATCAGAAGGGGATAGTATAGAAAGTCTGTGTTGAACTCGTAGAGTATCGGTTCCACACTCTTTTCTTCCGAGGAAGTGTCTATCAGATCAAGAACGTAAAAATGAAAGCTCCTAGCCATGTAGTCTTCAATGATTGGAGCCATGTCTTCTAGAGTAACTTGTCCATTGATTCCATTTTTCACTAGGAACTCATTCATCCACTCTGCAAACTCTGAAACATCGTATGCTTCCACAACAATGATATCATGCATTCCAATCTGCTCATGAAAAACCACTTCCACGAGATCGGTCTGGTTTCCCCAGTATACATCTGACCATGGGATAGGCATGCGAAACTCGATTAAATCTTGGATTGCGTCGAACGATCCTGTACTCGCTTCTTCTATCTTTGTCGGGTTTGACGGTAAAGGCATAATTTGTAAGACAGTAGTATTAGCATTAGATGTCACGTCTGCAGAGAGAATTAGAATCTCTTTCTCTCCATTCCAAGCTACAATAGCCTTCTGTCCAGGTTCAAAAATAGAAACAGGAAGAATGGGAATCATTCCCCAATCCGCTGAGACCATCAAGATCGCGTTTAATTGGAGCCCTGCACCAAATATTATGATCGTTGAAAGTATTCCTGTTGTCAAATATCTGTTTTTTCTCTCCAATTATTCCTCCTCCTACACATCAAAATAATCTCTTCAATTCTAACCTATAGTGAAGCTCCAGTTAAATCTTATGAAGCAATCTTCCATACGAAAACAAAGTAGCCCCTTCCGAATAGACAAGATTGCTTAGATTTAATTACGAAGTCCTAGAAAAGAGGGAAGTCTAGTTGTTTCTACAGAAGAAGTTTGAGAACACATTAGTAGACGCTGGTTTTATTGTTTCTACCATAAAAGACTACAAAGAAGAAGAGTACCATGAAAATGAAGAAGAAATCATGAATGTAGAAAGAAAATCAGAAAACTTGCAGAAAAATATGAAAGTTTGAGAACAACTTGGCATTACTACATCTTGATGCTAATAAATCTTAGAAGCCTCTAGAATATTTGCGCGCGCTATATGACCATACTGAAGTCTCTTTTTGAAAGAAACCTCAATTGAACAGTTGGAGAATTGGATTCGGAGTAAGCTACCTAGCTCGCGCGTTTATCTACGTAGCTTCCTCAAAGCCTTACCTACATCTTCCAATCCTAGCTTCTTGAGAATCTTGTACTTGGGCACTCCGTTCTCGTCCCAGCCAATCTCCTTGTAATACTTCTGCAAACTTTCTCTCACGCTATTTCTGTCAGCAGCTTTCCCCTTGTACGGACCCGAAGGCAATGGCTCATAGAATCTGCTTGGGTTATCATCATGAACTTTAGGGCTCCATTTCAAATCCGGTCCTCCCAAAAGCAATAATGCCCGTTGTATCTGCAGCGTCTTTAACCCGCCGCCTTTTCCCCAGCTTTCACGCGTTAATTTCAGACCTGTGACGGCATTGTAAAAGTCAAACTTCAAACTTCTAGGCAAACCGAAACCGCCGCTAAAAATGCAGCAGATCGCTGAATCGTTGAACACTGACCATACTTCGCCTACAATGCCGTCCACGGGCAAGTCGGTTATCGACGTGTGATCGCCACATTGAACTGAACATGCATACCCAATTTCGGTCGAAAAGTCTCTGCCACTACGAATGCCATGTGCACCTATCCCAATGCCTTTGCTCTGAACAGCATACTGCAGCACGTTTTTGCCCTTCATCTTTCCTATTGTTAACGCTGCCCGATACGTACCCTCAGCCAACAAGTCGCCAATCCCTTCCCTCAAGGCAATTTTCTTCGCTAACTTGGCGAAAGCTTCAGTATCTCCCCACTTCAATTCTAAGCCGTCCAAATCATTCTTGGACAAGATACCTCTCTGAAACAATTCAGCGGCGAAACCCATAACGTTGCCCGTCTGAATCCCGCATAGTCCGAGATCATCGACCAGTGAAGACATAAACACGTTTTCTTCAGGTACAAAAATACCCAGGTTGGGACCCAGATACGCTTCCATCTCATAATCAGGATTATCAGTTATCGCCCCCTTGAACTTGCCAGACTTGACCTGAGCGATCTTCATGCAATTTGTTCCGCAGCCAAAGTCACTCCAACTCTGTTTCACCCAGAGCCTGTTCTCAAACTGGTCAAC
>Ga0209636_10002418_pt1 | contig 19023 bp, 16 predicted proteins | sample DeeMarSWOR152_54_FD_187464 | JGI IMG/M metagenome (GOLD analysis project Ga0209636, IMG submission 187464) | Marine sediment microbial communities from White Oak River estuary, North Carolina - WOR-1-52-54 (SPAdes) (version 2) | ecosystem: Environmental > Aquatic > Marine > Intertidal zone >... | reverse complement strand
CTATCCGACCATTAATTTGAAGACCACTCCGGCCAAACTTTTGCCCAAAGATGGAGTATATAGTGCCAAGATGCAGATTCAAGATAAGGCCTATTTCGGAATGTTGCACATCGGACCGAAGCCCACTTTCGATGATAGCTCTCGATCAATAGAAGTTCACTTGTTTGACGCGAACCTGGATGAGTTTGATTCCAAAGTGTGCCTTTTTGCAGAAGGCTGGATTCGGGAACTGCAGAAATTCGATACACCAGCTCTCTTAAAAAATCAACTGAGAGCAGATGAAAAGAAGATAAAAGAGATATTTCATATAAATTAAAAGGAGGTTATCTTGCCACTAACCAGGGAAAAGAAAGAGAGGTTGATCAGAGAATACCGAATGCATGATAACGATACCGGTTCACCAGAGATACAGATAGCTTTGCTCACCGAGAGGATCAGCCAATTGACCGGGCATTTGAAACTGCACCGTAAGGATTTTAGCTCCAGAAGGGGACTCTTGAAATTGGTGGGACAAAGAAGGAGACTTTTGGATTATCTTAAAGATACAGATCTTGAAGGTTATAGAAAGATTGTGGAAGAGTTAGGCTTGAGAAAGTAAGGAGAGCTGAGAGTAAAAAGTTGAGAGTAAAGAGTTGAGATAAAAAGGCTTCTACTCTAAACTCTCCACTCTCAACTCTGAACTGAATTTAGGGAGTTTCAGAATGGCTGAAAGAGTGGAAGTAGACTTAGGCGGAAGGAGTTTGATCATAGAGACCGGCAAGGTGGCAAAACAGTCCCACGGAGCCGCGACTGTACGCTCCGGAGATACCATCATCTTGGCCACCGTGGTGGAAGCAAAACAGGTGGATGTAGAGCAGGATTTCTTCCCCCTGTTCGTGGACTACAGAGAGAAGGCCTATGCCGCTGGTAAGATTCCAGGCGGATTTTTCAAAAGAGAAGGCAGACCCAGCGAAAAGGAGATTGTGAGTGCCAGATTGATTGATAGATCCCTGCGTCCCTTGTTTCCAGAAGGATATTTCAATGAAGTGCAGATAATGGTGATGGTTCTTTCGTCTGATCAGGAAAATGACGCTGATGTTTTAGGATTGGTAGGAGCATCGGCTGCCCTGGGCATTTCATCCATACCTTTTTACCAACCAATTGGAGCAGTGAGGGTGGGCCGAATAAATAATCGATTTATAATAAATCCTCTTTTCTCAGAGCTGGAGGAAAGCGAGATGAACTTGGTGGTGGCGGGGACAAAGGATTACATCAACATGGTGGAAGGAGGCTGCCAGGAGGTCTCGGAGGAGGATCTTTTGGCCGCCCTGGAGTTCGGGCATGAAAGGATAAAATTGACTGTGGAAATTCAAGAGCAACTTCTATCACGATGTGGAAAGCCGAAACGGGAAGTAGAACCTCCTCCGAAAAATCCAGAGTTGAAAGAAGCGGTCACAAACTTAGCCTTCGAAAAGATAAAGGAGGCCAACCGTACTCCGGACAAGATCGAAAGAGAGAATAAGTTGGACGGACTTTTAGATTCAGTCACGTTAGAGCTCTTGGAGAAATTTCCAGAAAGCGAGAATCAAATCAAAGCCATTCTCCAGGAACTGGAGAAACAGGATATGCGGAAGATGATTCTGACCGAAGGGAAAAGAGTGGACGGCAGGGACATTAATCAGATAAGGCCAATCTCCTGCGAGGTTGGAGTTTTGCCGCGCACCCATGGCTCTGCAATTTTCACCCGAGGGCAGACCCAAAGTCTGGCCGTCGCCACTTTGGGCACCAAGATAGATGAACAGAGAACTGACGATTTAGAGGGCGAATCTTCCAAGAGCTACATGCTTCATTACAATTTTCCCCCCTTCAGCGTGGGGGAGATAAGGCCGATTCGGGGACCAGGAAGAAGGGAGATCGGGCACGGCGCATTGGCTGAAAGAGCCATTCAACCGGTGGTTCCTAAAGAGGAAGTTTTCCCTTACACCATCCGGATAGTTTCGGATATTTTAGAGTCCAATGGATCCTCCTCCATGGCCACGGTCTGTGGAGGGACCCTTTCTCTGATGGATGCAGGCGTCCCCATCAAAGCCCCGGTGGCCGGGGTAGCCTTAGGGTTGATCAAGGATGAGGAAAAGGTCGCAATCCTTTCTGACATATTGGGAGTGGAGGATCACCTGGGAGACATGGATTTTAAGATCACCGGCACCCGAGGGGGAATCACCGCCTTTCAGATGGACCTTAAGATGGCCGGGATAGACCTGAACCTGTTGAACCAAGCCCTGAAAAGGGCGAAAGAAGGCAGGCTTCATGTCCTGGATATAATGGAACAGACCATTGCCAAGCCCAGACCGCAGCTCTCCGCCTACGCACCTCGCATAATCATCTTGAAGGTGAAACCTGACAAGATCGGCGAGATCATAGGTCCCGGGGGAAAAACCATCAGAGGCATAATCGAGCAGACCGGAGCCAAGATCGATATCGAGGACGATGGCTCCATCTTCATTGCCTCTGTCGATCAAAAAGCAGGCGAGCTGGCACAGGAACTCATATTAAAGCTGACCGAGGAACCAGAGATGGGCAAAGAATACACTGGTAAGGTGAAGAGGGTCACTGCTTTTGGAGCATTTGTGGAGATCCTTCCAGGACAGGATGGTCTTGTCCACATATCGGAATTGGATACCCGAAGGGTAAACCGGGTGGAGGATGTCTTAAATGTGGGGGATGAAGTGAAAGTCAAAATAATCGGCATTGACGTAGATGGAAAAATCAAATTATCCAGAAAAGCTTGCTTTGCCTCCCAAAGGAGAAGATAGGTTTTTCTTGAAGGTTCCATTGCCTTGACCAGTTCCCGATAAGAAAGTAACCCAGCAAATTTGGATTTCTCAACAATTCTCTTTTAAAAAAGCTATGACTTTGAGAGGGATCTATAAAAAGACGATCTTAAAAAATGGCGTTCGAGTGGTGACGGAAAAGATCGAACATGTTCGGTCCGTAACCATTGGCGTATGGATAGATGTTGGCTCGCGAGATGAGGGGAGTGATGAGAGGGGGATTTCGCACTTCATCGAACACATGCTTTTCAAAGGTACCAAGAAAAGGACGGCTAAGGAAATCGCCTCCTCCTTGGAATCGGTAGGAGGAGCCTTAAATGCCTTCACCGGACGGGAACACACTTGTTACTTTGCCAGAGTGTTGGATGAGCATCTGAATATTGCCATAGATGTTTTGTCTGACATCTTGAAAAACGCTCTTCTGAATCCTTCGGATCTCGAAAGGGAAAAAACGGTGATAATCTCGGAGATCAAGGATTTAGAGGATTCGCCCGCGGATTTGGTTCATGATCGTCTGATGAACAATATGTGGCAAAATCAGCCTCTGGGAAGATCCATCATGGGAGATGCACAAAGCATTTTGAAGATGACCAGGAGTAAACTTATCGACTTCATCGAAGGAAATTATGTCGGTCCCAGGGTGGTCGTCGCCTCCTCTGGCAATTTGGACCATCAGGATTTGGTCAAAATGATCCAAGAGAAATTCCGGTTTAACCAAGCCGATAAAATCCCAACCGTATGTCAATCTGCCTTACGGGCTGATCAAATGCGGGTGGTGGTAAATCGGAAGACGGCTCAAACTCATGTTAGTTTGGGAGTTCCTGTCTTTCCTTATAAGGACAAACGGAGATATGCCGCCTTGCTCTTGAGCAACATGTTAGGTGGGGGGATGAGCTCCCGGCTTTTTCAAAGTATAAGGGAAAAACTGGGGTTGGCATATAACGTATTTACCTTTGTCGACTTCTTTCAAGACACGGGCATCTTTGGCATCTATTTGGGTACTCATAAGAAAAACACGGTCCGAGCGGTCGACATAGCCTTAAAAGAACTCAGAAGAACGAAAAAAGATAGTCTTTCCAGGCAGGAACTTTCTCACGCTAAACTTCAGCTGAAAGGAAATCTGATGTTGAGCCTGGAGAACACCCCCAATCGGATGAATCGATTGGCTCGACATGAGCTTCTCCTGAACAGGTTTGTTGACTTAGACGAAACCATAAACTCAATAAATAGGGTTAAAGGGCAAGAAGTGATCGAGGTAGCAACCGACCTTTTTGATTCCAATAAGCTCTCTGCGGTGATTTTGGGACCTGTAGGGAAAAGGGTAATCAATCAAATAAATTGGAATATCCTTTAAAATCGACAAAGAGAGTGTTAACCTAACGCACACCCCGGTTATGTCTTTTATTCCTTATGCGATTTCGATCATACTCATCCTCCTTTTGTTTTTTTATCTTTTTTGGCGAATGAAACCTAAAAAGAATTTGACCAGAGATGTTCAGATTTTAACCTATCATAAGATAAACGATGATTTTGATTGGGGAATAACCAGACAAAGAGTCAATCAATTCGAGAGAGGAATAAAATTTCTTTGCGATCAAGGATATAGAACGGTTTCATTAAAGGAGGACCTCAAACCAGCTAAGGCCTTGGACCAAAAAGTGGTGATCACTTTCGATGATGGGTATGAAGATGTTTATTTAAATGCGTTTCCGATCTTACAAAAATACGGATTCACTGCCTTTGTCTTTGTAATAACCGGCTTCGTAGGTAAGTATAACAGTTGGGATTATAACCTGAATAAAAGGAGAAAAAGACATTTAAGCTGGAAACAGATTAAGGAGATGTCCAAATATGGATTCGGCTTTGGCTCTCACACGGTAAATCATCCCGACTTGACCAAAATCGATCCCCTAGGTGGCGGGGTGGAATATGAATTGAGAAAATCAAAGGAGGTTTTGGAGGATAAATTAGGGAATGAAGTGGTTTTTTTATCCTATCCTTTCGGCAGATATAACCAGTTCGTTCAAGAGGAGGCCAAAAGATTAGGTTACAAAAGAGCTTACGCATTATGTTCAAAAAACACGGAGAATGGATTTCAACCGTTTGCACAAAATAGATGGGGAATTTATCTTTTCGATTCGCCTTTAACTTTGAAAATAAAATTGGATCGTGGCAGACTTTTTTGGATAGAAGATTTGAAAGGGAGGATCATTAACCGATTTGCTTCAGGAACCTCGATTCTAAAGGGTTCGCCGGATTATAGCATATTGGAGCAATAAGACTTAGGTTAATGCGAACGCATTACATAGAATGTCGTTACGAGCGTAGTGATGCGATTTCTTGGTAACAGGAATTGGGTGAGATTGCTTCGTCGCTCCGCTCCTCGCAATGACAGGGTAAAATATAATTTTATTTTGGAGATTATTTCATTATATGGAACAAATGGAACGGATAAAAAATGAAAGCTTTTTTGTTAAAATGGTTCATCACTGGTATTTCGATATTCATAGTTGCCAACCTATTTGGAATAATTTACATAGAAAATCTGAAAGCGCTTGTGTTGGCAGCTTTGATTTTAGGAATTCTCAATGCCATCCTGAGACCATTTTTGATAATCCTGACTTTGCCCATAAACATTTTCACCTTGGGACTTTTTACCTTTGTGATAAATGGATTTCTTCTATATGCAGTCTCAGGCTTAGTATCAGGCTTTGAGATCGCCAGTTTTTGGAGAGCATTTCTGGCAGCTTTTTTGATCAGTATAGTAAATGCCTTAATGAATTCTCTAATACACAAAGAACCGCAGGTAAGAGTAACCTATATCAAAAGATAAAAGAATGTGGTGAGTGGAAAGGTTAAAGCGGTTTACCACCTTTTCGACTTCCATTCAAGAGAAGAGCTATGGATTTTTGTTACATTGAAGATGTCGGCAAATTTGAAGGGAAAAAGGTAACGGTCAAAGGTTGGCTTTATAACAAAAGATCCAAAGGGAAGATTCATTTTCTTTTGGTTCGAGACGGCACTGGTGTAATCCAATGCGTGATGACTAAAGGTGAGGTAGCAGACGATATTTTCAATGCCTATGATCTACTCACTCAGGAATCTTCCTTAGAGATAGTGGGGAGAGTAAGACAGGATCAAAGGGCTCCCGGCGGGTATGAGTTAAATCTTGAGGATCTCAAAATAGTACAGATTGCTCAAGATTATCCCATCACTCCAAAGCCTCATGGTGCACCATTTTTATTTGAACACCGGCATCTATATTTAAGATCTACTCGTCCACATGCCATCATGAGAGTCAGAAACGAACTAATCTGGGCGATAAGAAAGTTTTTCTATGAGAACAATTTTGTCCTTATCGATAGCCCCATTTTGACTGGAGCCATAGGGGAGACAGCCGCCACCTTGTTCGAGACTAAGTATTTCGATTTGGGAAAAGCTTATTTAGCTCAGACCGGACAGTTATATTTGGAGGCAGCATGCACGGCTTTTGGTAAAGTCTATTGCTTCGGTCCTACTTTTAGAGCGGAAAAATCCAAGACCCGAAGGCATTTGACCGAGTTCTGGATGGTGGAGGCGGAAGAAGCTTATTACGATAATGAGCAAAATATGGAATTACAGGAAGATTTGTCCGTCTTTATTGTAGATTGGGTCTTAGATAATTGCAAAGAGGAGTTGAAGATTTTAGAGAGGGACACCTCCAAATTGGAGAATGTGAAAAACCCTTTTCCCAGAATCTCTTACGATGAGGCCGTGGAGAGGTTGAAAAAAGCAGGAAGCAAAATCGAGTGGGGAACCGATTTCGGCGGCGATGAAGAGACCATCTTGAGCAAGACGTTCGATCGTCCGGTTTTCATTTATAATTATCCCAAGAAAGCCCGGGCATTTTACATGAAGCCACATCCGACCAGAGATGATGTGGTTTTGTGTGCTGATCTTTTAGCTCCTGAAGGATATGGAGAAATCATCGGTGGGTCTCAGAGAAACGATGATTATGACAGTTTAATTCAGCGAATAAAAGAAGAGAAGCTGCCAGAGGATGCCTATACATGGTTTCTGGATTTGCGCAAATATGGTTCGGTTCCACATTCTGGCTTCGGCTTAGGAGTGGAACGCACTGTCACCTGGATTTGCGGTTTATCTCATATAAGGGAATCGATTCCATTTCCCCGAACCATTTATAGACTTTATCCGTAAAAAGACTAAATGCCAATTTATGAAAGCAATTCAAAATTTAGGAAGAAGGCAGGATATAAAGAAAAGCAATGGAGACGTATCAAACATATTACAGAGTGCAAAGACTTTATCTGTGTATGTAACCCAACTGGGTTACACTCCGGGGTGAGGTGCTAAATTGAAGTCTTATCCATTCAAAGAGATCGAGTCAAAATGGCAACAAATCTGGGAGGAATCGGAATTATACAAGGCCTCCGATCCGCCTGAAAAGAAATTTTACATGTTGGTGATGTTTGCCTATTCTTCAGGCGACATCCACATGGGGCATTTCAGAAATTTCATCATCGGAGACGTGGTGGCAAGATATAAGATGATGCATGGGTATCAACTCCTGCATCCTTTCGGCTGGGATTCCTTTGGTCTTCCTGCAGAGTTGGCCGCCATCAAAAGAAAGATTCATCCTCAAAAGTGGACCATGAAAAACATCAGCCTCTCCAGATCAACCTTAAAGAAATGCGGCATCAGTTTTGATTGGGATCGGGAGGTCACGACTTCCAATCCGGATTATTACAAATGGACCCAATGGATGTTTTTGAAACTTTATGAACATAATTTAGCTTACAGAGAAAAATCATTTGTCAATTGGTGTCCAGATTGTAAGACAGTTCTGGCTAATGAGCAGGTAGAGCAGGGGAGATGCTGGAAATGTGAATCTCCGGTAGGGAAGAAGGAGCTGGAACAGTGGTTTTTCCGGATTACTGCGTACGCTGACAGACTTCTAAAGGATCTGGATAAGCTGAATGGGTGGCCGGAAAATGTGAAAATCCTGCAGAGAAATTGGATCGGAAGAAGTGATGGCCTGGAGATCGATTTTGCCATTGAGAACTCAGATCAGAAAATCTCAGTTTTTACCACCAGACCAGATACCATCTATGGGGTGACTTTCATGGCTATCGCCCCAGAAAATAACCTGCTTAAAATGCTAAAGATGGATTCCAAGCACAGAAAGGCCGTGGAGGATTATATTGCTAAAGCAAGCAAAAAAACAGAGATAGAGAGGTCGGCAGTAGGGGAGAAGGATGGCGTTTTTACCGGAATATACGCCATAAATCCGCTTTCAGGCGATAAGGTTCAACTTTGGGTGGCAGATTACGTTCTGGCTACCTATGGGACAGGCATTGTGATGGGCGTTCCGGGACATGACCAGAGGGATTTTGAGTTTTCAAAAAAATATGGAATTCCGGTTAAAGTAGTAATTCAACCTCCTGGAGTTAATTTGTTGGTTGACAATATGAAAGAGGCTTACATTGAACCCGGAACTATGGTTAATTCAGATATCTTTGATGGTCTTTATTCTGTCGATGGAATTAAAAAAGTGAATGAATACGTGGTTGAGAAAAATCTGGGAAGGCTGAAGACCAACTATAAACTAAGGGATTGGCTGATATCACGTCAGAGATACTGGGGCGCGCCTATACCCATGGTACATTGCGACAAGTGTGGGATAGTTCCGGTTAGGGAATCGGATCTGCCGGTCCTGTTGCCTGCAGACAACATTGACTTTATGCCGAAAGGGCGATCACCTTTGGCAGATTCAGAGGAATTCACAAGTACAAACTGTCCAAAGTGCGGGGACAGAGCAAAGAGGGACCCGGATACCATGGACACGTTCGTTTGTTCATCCTGGTATTTTTTGAGATATGTAGATGCTCATAATGAAAAGGAAGCATTTTCTAAGGAAAAAGCAAAACAGTGGCTGCCTGTAGATAAATATATTGGTGGGATCGAACATGCCTGCGGACATCTGTTATACTTCAGATTTTTTGCCAAGTTCCTGCATGATATTGGGTTGCTGGATATAGATGAACCAGCCCTTGAGCTTTTCAATCACGGCATGGTCTTGGACAGGGAAGGGAAGGTGATGTCCAAATCTGCGGGCAATGTGGTTTCTCCAATTGATATACTAAAGAAACATGGTGTGGACGTCTCTCGTATTGCCATGTATTTTGCGGCACCTTCAGAAAGGGAGATATTGTGGAGTGAGGAGGGGATCGTGGGTTCAAGCAGGTTTTTGAATAGGATATATAGATTTGCCGAAAAGGCTTCGCCAAAGAGCATGCACAAAAAGATTAAGATAGATGAGTTAACTGACAGTGATTTAAAGGCTTACAGGAAGTTGAATCAAACCATAAAAAAGGTCGAGGAAGACATTGGAACTTTACAGTTAAACACTGCGGTCGCTTCCATGATGGAGCTTTTGAATGTGATGGATGAGTTAAATCCGAGCGAATCTAAAGTTTTTTCTTTTTGCATGGAAAAGTTAGCGCAGATCTTGGCTCCATTTGCGCCACATATGGCTGAAGATATCTGGGCAAGACTGGGGCACAAGCTAAGCATTTTCAAGTCTGAATGGCCCTCTTTTGACAGGGATGCAATAAAAGAGGAAGAAGTCACCATTGTAGTTCAGGTTAATGGTAAACTGCGAGCCACAATTGATCTTCCCATAAATACCGGCGAAGAAGAGGTCAAAAAGATCGCTTTGACAAACGAAAAGGTTAAAAACTTCACTAGTGATAGGAAAATAGTCAAAACTATCTTCATTCGTAATAAACTAATGAATGTGGTGGTGAGGTAGGGGGAAGTGTGGGTGGAAGGAGGTGTATGAAAAGATGTGGTTGTTATAAGGAGTGGTTTACATAATATATGTTATGGGACGTTTAAATGTCGGGAAAAGAGATCAACTGTCGGGTTTTGAAGTTGGAGCTGAACCAAAAACTGTCAGGTTTTGAGTTATGAAGGTGTCGGGTTTTAATAAGAAAGGAAGTGTGAAAAACTCGGACTGGAAGATCTTCCTTATCCAGGAGATCTCCGAAATGAAAACGGACATCTCGTGGATTAAAAGAATTTTCCAGTCTTCTCCCTGGATGGCGAATTCTATTTATGCTTCTCATACAGACCTTGAGCTTATGGTTCTGTTTGTGCGGCGAATTGAATTTCTCTCTACCTCTAGGATTCGGGAATTCCAATTCCCGAATCAACGCCATCAACGGAGTGAGTTACTGTAAACGCATTTGGTTTTGATGCGAAGCTTCCCCCTCACCCTATCCCTCTCCCCACCGGGGAGAGGGAAACTGTATCTCTGTCTCAGATCTTAATCTTGTCGGCTAAATCGCCGATGAAGGGGATTTTCCAGTCTTTTCCCTGGATGGCGAAGTATATTCCGGAAACGGCAGAGGCCAAACACAGAACTATCACCATGCCCCAGAAAAGATCGCTTATTTTGGGAAGAAGAAAGATGATAGCTACTATCTCAATCATGAACAAGATCAAGCCTTGCTTTCCGTGTTTGACTGCAAAAGGATTGTCCTTCATCTTAATTAAGGGCACAAAGCACATGAAGGGAACATAGCCCAAAATGGCAGCAGCTTTCCCCTCCTCGATCATCTCCTTTTGCTTTTCTTTGTCTATCTCAGCCTCGGCAGGTCCCTTTGTTTTTTCGCTTCCTTCATCTGCGCCGAAAATCTGTTCAGGCATAACCTCCTCCTTTAATTAAGACAAGATGCTCGGATTTCGTTGTCGATGCTCGTAATGAAGCTCGTCATTTGGAAACTCGATATTTGAAGATTTCTTCGTCCAGCTATGTGTTCCAGCTTCCAACTTCAAATCTCCAGCATCGATACCAGCCTCGTCAACGTTAACTGAGCTTCGAGAACTCATTTTCATGAAAATCCCTTTGACACCTTGTAGTATGTCTTACATTCTTCTGGTATCGGGAAAGGACCCCGATAAATCGGGATTTCGCTAAGCTCAACAAGCCTCTTCCCTCCTAAATTTACGTTCACTGAGTTATCACTTAAGCGCTGGGATAAGCCAAGCCGTGAAGGCTTGGCTACGCAACTTTAAGTTTTCTCTCTTTCCCCTTTAGCCTCACCCTCTCCCTTAGGGGGAGAGGGTATTTCATTTTAAACTCCCCAGAAGATGGGCTTGCCTTCCTTGAGGGGTAAATCGAATCTGATTACATCCACTGGGGGCCATCTTTCCTGTTCCTTTTCTTCCTTTTTTACTATCAGACGAAACCACACTCCCCTTTGTTCCTTAAATTCCAAAAGTCTGACAGGAAGAGACAACTCCATGATTTTCAAAAATAAAAAATCCAAATCGGAGAAGACCACCTTCCAATCAGTTTCATTCATTCTCTTGAGCAGGGTTGACTTGCCTTTTCTAATTGATATTCTGTATCGAGGTGGTTCAACCAATTCTAAAATGAATTCATATTCTTCGCTTTTATATTTTTCACTGGGTAGAGCGGTGTCGATTCTGAAATAGAGATTCTTTTCGTCGAAGCCAAAGAATATCCTCAAGGCTTCGCTTTTAGCCCGATGCATGGTGCCGCCTGCTTTGAGGCAATCAAAAACACCTGCCTGTTGCCATTCATAATAATGAGAGTTCTTGCCATCTACAGTGGGCTTAACGTATCCGGTTGGAGGAAGAAAATAGGTAGAGACAAACTTCGATCTTATAGGTTGATAAAGTATCTCCGGAGGTTCCCTTCTGATCAACTCATAGACATACAAAAGATGTGACCTGAAGATTCGGTCAAATTCATCCGTGCCCGGTCCCTGATGTTCATCTCCATACCACCAACACCAATCGCTTCCTTCGGCAATATAAATTTCCCTCCAGGCTTTTTCTAAAACATCTTTAGCTTCAGGCTTTCCCTTTGCTTCTTTTTGATACGCGACTAAAGCATCTCTGGTCATCTTCAAAAGATCCCAGGCTAAATTATCTTCAGGATGCCCGATCCAGACTCTGAAGTTATGATTTATCCAAGAGCCAGCAAAAAGACGTGGAAGTGGTTCGAACTCTCTTGTCCTTTCCAAGAAGTCGCTTATGGTGGTGGTCCTCAAAAATTTATCTTGTGATAATTTAGTATAAAGTGCATCGAGAAAATCATGCCCATCATTTTTGTAATATTCCCAACAATTCTCACCATCTAAAATAACGCTGACCAGAAGTTGAGACAGCTCTTTTTGTAGATTCGCTCCGCTCACTACAAGCGGGAGGCTCTTCCTTATCTTATGCAACCTGTTGATAAAGTCGTCCGCTGCCTCCTCAGCATCCCAACTTGAATAGACAAAGCCAATGAGATCGGAAAGGGTATGATCTCTGAAGATGATGGAAAGTTCGCTGTTTTCGATCGAGATTTTATATGGTTTGTAGAGTATACTTTCTTTGGAAGGGAGGGGCTTCTTAAATCTTGCATTAGACAACATGGTGCTGAAGTGCAAAATCTCTTCATCCGTGGCTATCCATCTGATACCAAATTTCGCAACAGTGGGAATAATCCGTTCGGATACGCTCCCCTCGGAAGGCCACATCCCCTTTGGTTTTCTATCAAAAACTTTTTCGTACAGTTTTATGCCCAAATCTATCTGCGTCTCAAGATCTTCAGGGTGGGAGAATCGTTCTTTTGGCAACTGGATATTGGGCAGGGCAAGTTTAGCTACCTCAGTGTCACAGATCAAAGGCGAAATGGGATGAAAATAGGGAGAAAAGGTAACTTCTATCTGTCCTTTATCTTGCAGCTCTCTGTATTTGGGAAGAATCAATCCTAATATATCTCTCTCTTTGGAAACCAAACGCCTTTTGTCCTCCTCGGTGAAGTTTGCTCCCTTTTTTTGCAAATAAGAGATCAGCTCATCATTTTTGAAAATGGGATCCACCCAAGCCAAATTTGACCATACCTGCAAGTCCAAGAAATCCTGGACTTCAAAGCTTTGCGCAACAGATTTTAATTTCTGAGCATCCTCTCCCCTTCCTATGGATTTCACTTCGTTCAATTTCTCCAGGAGCTGGTAAAATCTCGGGTGAGGATGAATCATGGTTTTATGATCACAACTGAAGAAAGTGGAGAGTATCTTTTCTTTTTCTGCCGGGGTCAAATCCTTGGCTGGTTTTTCGGTCAAGAGGAGATGTTCATCATATACTTGATTGGAGGCGTAATCCTGAATTTGTTCTATCAAGGAGGGAACCAGATTGAAAGTCTGGTGAATGGATGGATACCCGTCCAATATGGCTACCATGTCGTAATAATCCTTAAGCCCGTGCAACCTTACCCAGGGCATCTGGTATTGGTTGGTCTTTGGGTCCTTGTAATAGGGCTGATGCATGTGCCATAAGAAAGCTACCCAAAGGATCGATGATTCCGATTCCCCCTTGGACTGCCTACCCAGAGACGAAGGTTTTTGGGAAGGGATTTTTGGTTTCTCTTTGAATGCGTCTTGAGACATGTTAGATCACAAAAGCAGATTTTCTGCCAACTGCTCTTTGGCTTTATACGCTTCTTTGGAATCGGGATATTCGTCGATCAATCGCCTGAAAACCTGTTTTGCCGGCTCCCTTTGATTGGCTTTCAGATAGGCTTGCCCTGCAGAGAAGAGATAATGTGGAGCAAGTAAACCTTCGGGCTTGAAAGAGACGGCTTTGAGGAAATTATCCCCGGCGGCTTGAAACTCGCCATTCTCCATTTGACATTGTGCAATTCCTGCTTGAGCCGATGCCAAAGATAGTGGATCTTCCCCATATTTTTCTATAAACTTTTGAAACATGGCTTGAGCGTTGGGATAATCCTTGGCATAGAAGTAGGTGGTAGCTAAGTAAAAGGTGGCCAAACCGGCGCTTTTGGTTCCACCGTATTTATCCACCACTGTCTGTAAATCGGTTACTGCCTGATTGAGATTACCAACCTGGAGTTCTAACGTAGCCTTCCCCAAAAGATCAGCCGCTTTTTGACTTCTTTTCGTCCTTGTAGAAAAAACAAAGAAAACCACAATGGCCACCAACACCACTCCTCCGGCAACCATCAGCACCTGGTTCAAATGCTTTTGAATCCATTCCGACAACTGGAATGCCGTGGTAACTAACTTATCCTCCTTCATCTCCTTTTTGGTTATCCTTCTGGGACTCATATATATCTCCTTATTTTTGACCGAGGCATTTAGGATTTATAAGGATGCACTTACAGAATTTCACCTCTTTTGTCGTTTTCCTACTTTTCCTGTTCTGAGCTAAGAAATTTAAGAGAAAATCTTTTCAAAGCAAGGATTTTTTCTCCTGATTATCTGCACTGAGCATGGCCTCAATCCACTTTCTCTGAATAAAATTAATGACAAAAAAATGAGTTGTTGGCTGAAAACACTAGAATCTGCTAAAAACTTAGAAGCGTCGTGGAGCGAAATTTTCTGCAAAAGTCGTTTCATATAAAAAAAGCGAAGCCGTACTCTTTTTTAAAGGTGGACTTCGCTTTCTGTTTTCTTGCACTGACTTTTTTAGAAGATTCCAGTAAAACTTATCATTATTCGGCCGTATTTGTTGCTTTCCTCTTTGGAGAACGATTGTCTGTACCAAGGGTCAAGAAATACCTTATTTCCACGATCAAACGGTCTTAAATCGGTAAATACTTCTTTATTAACATCGTCATATTTAGCATATTCATAAGTGACATCAAGCCTTATCTGGCTCCAAGCTATCCCGGTTCCAAATGAGATAACGCTGCCGTTTAGCCATGAACCTTTCTCAACTCCCTGATTGGTCTGAACAAAAGCGGGCTGGTAAATTGTGTCGGTACCAAACACATACATATCCATTCGAAGAAATACCTCGCTGGAATCAAGCTGAGTTTTGAGAAGCTTGGGATCGTTTCTGAAACCGATCCTCAAAGGAATGTCTCCAAATTTGGTGTGGACCACATATTCTCCGCCTATGCGGAATTGGGTTAAGTCTCTCCAGTCCAAACTGGTGGTGATCTCATTTGCAGAAGGATTGGCCAAATTCTCCCGATAAGTAAGCTCGGTTTCAGAGTAATTCCTTAACTCCACATCTGCAGCTAATGTCAGGTCATTTAATTGATATGAAGTTCCAAATCCCATCATCAACGGCATCTTCCATTTTCTATCAGTCTTAAATAAGGGTGAATACAAATAGGAGTATTGGGATACCCTCCCCCCCTCAATAAGATCAGTGAAGAGTTTTACGTCATTATCTTCTTCCAGAGTGAAAGGGGTCTTTACTACGCCGGCCAACCGAAGTTTGTCCAACGTATACATGGCTCCCACGGTAAAATTGAATCCCGAATAGTCGGTTTTGATGGTGGGACGAAAAAGGAATCCATTAAGACCAGAAGGATCGATTCCATACCGATAGGCTGGGAAAAAGAAATTCACATCGCTGGAGAAGCTTCCAGCATAGATATTGACCCCGGCTCCCAAGGAGAAAGACTCAAAAATCTTTGTTCCCAAAGAGATGCTGACTTGGTCTAATCTGCCGGTCACCTTTTCGTCTGTTGGGGGAAGAAAATAATTCTCTAAAGTATCCGTTCCATCCCAAGTGATCACAGTATCCAATACCATATTATACCTGTTTTCCTGATAGATGTCCGCCAATCTCTGATAAAGCACACCTCCGACCACTTCCTTCTCTCTGAGTTTGAATGGAATGACAATGCTGGCAAATGAAATGGCGCTGGCATCATACTCCAGCTTATCACTGAATCTATAGTTCAAATTTGGCAAGTCAGAGGTGGAGGTGTATTCTGTTCGGTACATATAGGAACTGAAACTTAGATTGGTCTGGGCTTTATCTAACTGGGAAAGTCCAGCAGGATTCCAGGAGGCTGCTGTGGGATCATTGGAGACCGCAAAAAATGCACCCCCCATACCTCTGGCTTTAGCTCCACCACCCAGAAAATTATGATCCGCCAACGGAAATGGGGAAATAAGAAAATCTTGGATGACAAAATACTCAATGGTATCCGTTTTTACCTCGGCATTGAACTTCTGCTCACCAGAGGCTGAGAGGGAGAACAGCAAAAAAATCACTATGACTGAACCTAAAAGCTTTAACCTCATTTTATCTTACTCCTTGGTTAAAGTTAACTTATGACTACACTCTGTTTTTGACTTCTCCGGTCCCGTCTGAGGGGACCAAGCATAAATCAAATATTTATAATATTCATTTTCAAACAATTGTCAAGCACTTTTTGGCAAATCTCCCGATTCTTTTTTGTAACCCTTTTTATCCACTCTTGACTATTGCCTAATGACTGTCTTTATACCCCCGGCCCGACTCGAACGGGCGACCAACGGTTTAGGAAACCGCGGCTCTATCCAAACTGAGCTACGGGGGCGGGAATTCAGTTAACAATCCACAGTTTATGGTATGGTGCTCCTCGCCACCACCCTCTTTAGTCACCCTTGATCATAGTTTATCAAAGTGAAAAGGTCATAATTTCCTAGTTTTTCTCTACCGTTCAAAAATCCTAGTTCAATCATCACCAAAATCCCAACCACACTTCCACCCAATTTTTCTACCAATTTGCAGGCGGCTTGTATGGTGCCTCCGGTGGCCAAAAGATCGTCAACGATCAAAACATTCTGTCCGGGAAGTATGGCATCCTTATGTATCTCCAAAGTATCTGTGCCGTATTCCAGGTCATATTTTTCGACAACGGTATCGGCCGGCAGCTTGCCAAATTTCCTTATGGGTACAAAACCGACCCTCAATTTATTGGCTAATGCGCCCCCAAAAATAAAACCCCTGGACTCAACTGCTGCCACCAGATCCACCCTTTTATCCTTGCACTTCTCATAAAAAATATTTATCACCTCATCAAAGGCTTCTCCATCTTTTATCAAAGTAGTAATGTCTCTGAAAACTACACCCTTTTTGGGATAATCCAGCACATCTCTTATGAGCCCCATGAGTCTTTTTGCATCTAATTTGGTTTCTCCCATTTTGGATCCTTTGTATAATAATCAAAATGTTAGACCTAACACAAGTGTGATTATTCAACCGCACCGTAGTAACAAAGCGCTTTCCATACATAAAAAATAAATTCAAAATTTGATATCAAAATTTTTGTACTTACCTTGATAATCTCCCCATTTGATTTTTATGTCAGTTACATGAGCCGATCTCGAACCAATTCGCAACTCATTTACAAACTCCGAGATCAATCCCTTGTTTCCTTCCGCCTCCACCTCCACGTCATCAGTATACAGGTTTCTAACATATCCTTTTAAATTATATTCATTCGCCTTTCTCATCACGAACCAACGATAACCTACTCCCTGAACTAAGCCAGATATCAAAAGATGAGCGCTGACCAGTTCATTACTCATACTTGCTTACCTTGCTTAAAGCTATCTTAACTGCTTCCTCTGCGTCAGTTGCTTTTATTATGTCCTCAGACACATCCCAGGTGGAAAGACCGATTATTGGTTTTCCCATCTTCAGGCAGAATCCGATCTCGGATAAGGTTCCATATTCTCCGGGAAGAGCAATTACCACATCAGAATTTCTGATAACCAAAAGATTCCTTCCTTCTCCTAACCCGGTGACCACAGGAAAATCTATATATGGATTGGCATGGCTTTTGTCAACGCCTGGCAGAATTCCGATGGTGGTTCCGCCTTCTTTTTTCGCTCCTCTGGAGGCAGCCTCCATCACTCCACCCAATCCACCGCACACCAGGACTGCCCCAGCTTTCGCAATCCTCTCCCCTACTTCCTCCGCTAATTTATAGACATCGCTTGAACAATCTCCCGCCCCAATGACGCCAATAAAGATGCGGAGCATGCTTCGCATTTTGCTTTTTTACATTTACCGTGAACCATTAACCAAAACGGTGTCGCGCATCTGTTTTTTCGTCCGACGGAAACGTCGGACGCTACATTCTGCAAAACGAGATCTTTCTACTATGAACCACGAACCATTAACTAACCACATCGGGGCGACTGGATTTGAACCAGCGACTCCTTGGTCCCGAACCAAGTGCTCTACCAGGCTGAGCTACGCCCCGAAATGTCTTACACACCTTTATTTTATGATCTCCTTTACGAAAAGTCAACAAAAATAATCTCGCAATGGCTATCAATGGTTAACGTTTTGACTTGCTTTCCGCCTATTTTGATCTTCTCTTCTCCTCTTCTTTATAGAACTCTTTTCTTCTTGCTTCCAAAAACTCAGGTTCTTTTTCCAAGAATTCGGCGGCGGTAATTATCCTTTTATTCAAAAATTTTGCCTTCTTGAATACCTCATCTACTTTATTCAGGTAGTTTAAATCTCTAACTAAATGATGATCTAAGATTATGGTTTTGACTTTGGTTTCAGTTAGAATCTTGATCAGGTTTTTATTGCTCTGGTGCAAGCCAAACTTTGAAGACCGCCATCCCATAAGCAAAGTGGGAAAGCCAGATAAAATCAAAATGTCCGGATTTTCTTGAATGATCCAATCGGCAGTTTGAATAACTTGGGGACCTTGAATGTCAGAGCCATGGATTATTTTTTTGCCCCTGTATTTTATGGAGCACATTAACACGTAGCCCAGTTTTGATCCTTCTCCTCCATGATAAAACGGTGGTGAAAAGCTGAGTTCGGTCTGCCTGAATTTGAACTTTTTTCCATCAGCAAACTCCATCAATTGTGGAGTGTCCTTTATCCAATTCAAAAATTCTTTGCCTCTCCCCTTTTGAGATTTATTTATATTGTTTTTTGGATCCTTTATTAATAAGATTTTACCTGAATAAAAGTCTGCCTCAGGGAAGTAATGATCATAATGATAATGAGAGATAGTCAAAATATCAGCAATCTGAGCATTACGGTAGACTTTTTCTGAAAGTTCTTCCAACCTTTGAAGCTCCAATTTAGTGGGTGGAAGTCCATACCTCAAAGGGGCAAAAGATACTCCAGGATCAATCACGATCTTCTGATCAGTCTCCACAAAGGTGGCGGTGGATCTTACGCCCATGGAATCGAATGCTAAAGGAATGATCTTCATGACCTTCTGATATGGGTCTTCGTTCCCTTTGGTTAAATTAGTCGGTTTTAATAGAAAGTCAATGGGAATCTTGTGAAACCGTGTAGAGACCAAATACAAATCATACACTTTTTGAGAAGGAAAAAATTAGGCAACACCCAAGAGAGAAGATATATTGAGATTAACGAAACCTTAAACTCTCAAGGAGGTTGCCCATGTTAT